>Ga0209425_10002734_pt1 | contig 19286 bp, 23 predicted proteins | sample COG_05_FD_184749 | JGI IMG/M metagenome (GOLD analysis project Ga0209425, IMG submission 184749) | Pelagic Microbial community sample from North Sea - COGITO 998_met_05 (SPAdes) (version 2) | ecosystem: Environmental > Aquatic > Marine > Neritic zone/Coastal water | place: Helgoland, sampling...
AGTCTTATTTACGATAAACCAAGCTTTTATATTCGGCCATTAGGTCGAGTGTTATTTCGCTAACCTCTGGGTAGGAATATTTATTATCAATTGAACCTACTCTAGTTATTTCAGCGGCACTTCCAGTTAAGAATACATCTTTAGCATCTTCCAGTTCTTCGGGTAAAATATGCCTTTCAACAACTTTGATATTTTTATTTTTAGCAATTTCAATGATAGTTTGTCTAGTGATGCCATTTAAAAAACAGTCTGGAGTGGGAGTGTGTAATTCATCATTTTTCATTACTAAAAATAGATTAGCCCCAGTCGCTTCTGATAAATATCCTCGATAATCAAGCATAAGAGCGTCATTGTATCCCTCCGCCTCTGCTTCATGTTTACTGATTGTGCAAATCATATAGAGACCTGCAGCTTTAGCTTTTATTGGCGCCGTTGCTGGATCGGGACGACGATATTTGGCAAACTTTAATTTCAGTCCTTTTTTTCTAGCTTCCTCGGAGTAATATGGTGGCCAAGGCCAGCAGGCAATTGCTACATGGATAGTATTGTTTTGAGCAGAGATTGCCATTTTCTCAGAACCTCTCCAGGCAAAGGCGCGCATATAGCCATCAACGATATCTTGTTTAGCAGCAATTTCTTTTTTATATTGATCTAGCTCTTCTATAGAATATGGAATTTTAAAACCTAAGATTTCAGCAGATTTGTGAAGTCTGGTGCTATGCTCAGTGATTTTGAAGATTTTTTTATCATAGATTCTCTCACCTTCAAAAACGCAAGAGGCGTAATGTAATCCATGATTTAAAATATGTGTTGTAGCATCTTGCCAAGGGATAATTTTACCATTTTGCCAAATGTATCCAGGTCTCTTGTCAAAAGGTATGATTTCCATCGGTGTTTTTGTGCGATTTTATTTTCCAAGAGCAGACTTGACTTTGGTAACAATCTTTTCAAATGTGTCGGGGTTTTTAACGGCAATATCAGATAGAATTTTTCTGTCAATATCAATATTAGAAAGTTTTAGACCGTTAACGAATTCGGAATAAATTAAGCCATAATTTCTAACGCCAGCATTAATTCTTTGAATCCAAAGCCTTCTGAAATCTCTTTTTTTGTTTCTTCTATCACGATATGCATATTGCAGAGCCTTCTCAACTTTTTGGATAGCAATTCTATAGCAATTTTTTGCCCTTCCTCTATAACCTTTTGCTAATTTTAAGATTTTTTTATGTCTCGCTCTTTTGGTTACTCCTCTTTTTACTCTACTCATTTTTCTTGAATTATCTAGTTATTATATGGCAATTTATGCCTTAAAATGTTGGATCTATTAGTTTCACTAAGGATGGTGGAGCCAGAATTTAATCTTTTTCTTTTACGGTTTTTATTGCCAAGGTTATGACTAGTAAAAGAGTGTTTTGCTTTAATTTGTCCAGATTTAGTTACTTTAAATCTTTTTTTAGCACTGCTGTTTGTTTTTAATTTAGGCATCGAAACTATCTTAAATTTTTAATTAATTGAATATTAGAGCTAATCTAGAAATAAATGTCAACTATTTTAAGGTTCTAACCTTGATCATTTTGTCAGGATTGCTGACTGCGCCATTAGCGCCATCACCTTTTTTAATTTGATCAATAAATTCCATACCTTTAATAACACGACCAAATACACTATATTGATTATCAAGATGAGGTGAGTTATCGAGCATAATAAAAAATTGACTATTAGCGCTATGAGGGTTTGCAGATCTGGCCATAGACAGAATTCCCTTAACATGAGGTTCATCAGAAAATTCAGATTTTAAATCTGGTAAGTGGCTGTTACCGGTTCCAGTGCCCGTTGGGTCCCCAGTTTGTGCCATAAATCCTGAAATTACGCGATGAAACACTATTCCATCATAAAATCCTTCATTAGCTAAGGTTCTGATTCTGTCGACGTGATTTGGAGCTAGATTTGGTAATAATTCAAATTCTGTTTTACCGTATTTTGTTTCGATTACTAAGATATTTTTCGGGTCAATGTTTTTGGCTTGTAAGTTAGTCATATTTAATAAAATTAATGTTATAAGGGTGATTATTTTCTTCATAATGTTCCTTTGGTTGAATTAACAAGATGATTCTTATCATTAACAGTAATTGCAATTTTTAGTGATTTTGCAAGAGATTTAAAGCAGGATTCCACAATATGGTGACAATTAACGCCGTAAAGATTTTCAATATGTAAATTACAACCAAGATTATTGCAAAAAGCAAGGAACCATTCACTAAAAAGCTCAGTATCCATTTCTCCAACCTTATTTCTCTTAAATTCAACGTTGAAGACATTGTATATCCTGCCAGATAAATCAATAACACATCTAGTCAAAGTTTCATCCATCGGAATATAAAAAAAGCCATAACGATTAATACCCCCCTTATCTCCTAAAGCTTTTTTAATTGCGAGGGCAACAGCAATGGCAGAATCTTCAGTCGTATGATGAAAGTCCACACTAAGATCGCCTCTAATTTTTAAGTCAATATCAATACCGCTATGATGCGATAGTTGCTCGATCATGTGATCAAGAAAGCCAATTTCAGTGTTGATATTATGTTTTCCGGTACCATCAAGGTTAACTTTTACTTCGATCGAGGTTTCTTTGGTATTTCTCGAAATTTGAGCTGTTCTGTTGCTAGTCATATTTGAGTTTTTAATAATACGTAATTTTTACCATTATTTAGATATTGTTAGTCAATTTTGTTAAAAGATTAAGACTAACAATCTTCAATATATTTTTTAAATTTATTTTTTTCACCATCATATTTGTCAGCATCCGGCAAGGGATCTTTTTTAAGAGTAATTACTGGCCATTTTTCTGAATATTTACGATTAATCTCGATCCACTCCAATAATTCTTCTGATTCAGGAAGGATTGCTTCAGCTGGACATTCTGGTACGCAGACTCCACAATCAATACATTCGTCAGGATTAATGACCAACATCTCATCTCCTTCGTAAAAACAGTCAACTGGACAAACTTCTACGCAATCAGTATATTTACATTTAACACAATTGTCAATTACGACGTAAGTCATTATAGAGAGCTGATTAATTTTTTTACCGCAATAACCGACGAATCAAACATTTTTTGTTCATCCTTGTTAAGACTAACTTCAATTATTTTTTCCACTCCATTTTTTCCAAAAATTGCTGGAACCCCAATATAAAGATCTTTTACACCATACTCGCCATCTAAATACACTGCAGCTGGAAGAATTTGTCTTTTATCTTTGAGGTAAGCGTTGGCCATTGAGATTGCAGATGCTGCTGGAGCATAAAAGGCGGAGCCATTACCAAGTAATTTTACAATTTCTGCGCCTCCATCTCTTGTCCTTTGAATAATCTCATCAATTTTTTCTTTACTTGACCAACCCATTTTTATTAAATCAGGAATTGGTATTCCGGCAACGGTAGAGTAACGAATTAGAGGAACCATAGTGTCGCCATGACCACCCAACACAAAAGCCGAAACATCCTCGATTGAAACGTCAAACTCCCTTGCTAAGAATAGACTAAGTCTGGCAGAATCCAGAACACCAGCCATACCCACAACTTTATTCTTAGCAAAGCCTGTAGCTTTCTGCATTAAATAAACCATAGCATCAAGAGGGTTGGTAATAACAATTACAAAAGCATCTGGTGCATAATTTTTAATATTTTTACCAACTGAAGAGATTATGTTGCTGTTAGTTGCGATTAAATCATCACGACTCATACCCGGTTTTCTAGCGATACCAGCGGTTACAATAATTACATCAGAATCTTTAATGTCTTCATAATTTTTGGTACCAATAATATTAGAATCAAACAAGTCAATTGAAGATGATTGCTCAATATCTAGAGATTTACCTTTTGCAGTACCGTCGCTAATATCTAGAAGGATTATATCGCCTAGTTCTTTTAAGCCAGCAAGGTGGGCTAATGTTCCACCAATATTACCTGCGCCGATTAGAGAGATCTTATTTCTTTTTATCATAATTGTTTTACTAAATTAATTTACGAGTACGATATAATCAACCAAGATAATCTTGAATATTTTGCCTATTATGTTTGTTTTTGTTTATGTATTACGAAATATAATCGGCATTGTACAAATTCTCTATCTACAGTGCTAGATAAAAATAACAAAATCTGCTTGATAAAAATTCAAACTTAACTTAATTAACTATATAAAATTTCTAATATTGTTTTGATTTTTAGTCAAGATTATTTTCTAAACTAATCATTTCATCGAAAGAAGGTCTTCTTCTAATGATTTTAAACTCCTTATCTTTAACTAAAATTTCAGGAATTAAAGCTCTAGAATTATATTCGTTAGACATGGATGATCCATAAGCCCCGCAAGAAAGAAATGCTATTAGATCTCCGGATTTTGGATTATGAAATTCTCTGTCATGAGCAAAAGTGTCTGTGCTTTCGCAGATTGACCCAACAATTGAGAATTTTTTTATAACACCTTTGGCTTCCTCTACGGTAATGATGTCATGATATGAGTTATAGAGGGCTGGTCGCATAAGGTCGTTCATCGCAGCGTCAATGATCATAAAATTTCTGTGAGGGGTGTTTTTAATATGAGTAACCTTGCTAATTAATACTCCAGAATCTCCAACCAAAACTCGTCCAGGCGCAAGAGTTAGGGAGATGTCTAGATCTTTTGTAATTTCTTTGATAATATCTGCATAATCAGATATTTTTATTGTTTTTTCATCATCATAAGAGATTCCAATCCCCCCTCCTAAATCAAAATTTTTTATTTTTATGTTATTTTCTTTTAGTTCAAAATATAATTCTCTAATTTTTAGAAAAGCTTTTCTGAAGGGTTCTAAAGAAGTAATTTGTGACCCGATATGGGTTGAAATTCCAAAAATTTCAATTGCGGATAAGTTTTTTGCAATTTTATATAGTTCTAACGAATCTTCAATATCAATTCCAAACTTATCACCTTTTCTTCCAGTAGATATTTTTTCGTGGGTGCAGGCGTCTATATTTGGATTGATCCTAATTGCAATCTTAGCAATTTTACCAAGTTTTTTAGCAACTTTACTTAAAAGGTAGAGTTCAGATTCAGATTCTACTGAAAATTCTTCAACTTTATTTTCTAAAGCATATGTAATTTCCTCTTCAGTTTTTCCAATTCCAGCGAATACAATTTTTTTTGGATTGATTCCAGCTTTAATTGAGCGAAAAATTTCTCCAGCTGACACGGCGTCAATTCCTGCGTTTTTTTTAGCTAAAATTTTAACTAAATTAATATTAGAGTTAGCTTTAATGGCGTAACAAATTTTATGATCTATGAAAGAAAAATTTTTAACAAAATTGTTAAAATTCTTTTCCAAAAGAGATTGGCTGTAGCAATAAAATGGCGTAGGAATTTGTTCGGCTATTTTAGTAATTTCTAAATCTTCAATGTATAGTTTTTTACCTCTTTTGGTAATAAAGTCTTTCATTTTAAAAGATTTTTAATTCGAAGGATTAGTTCCTGTGGCTCAAATGGCTTTGTTACATAGTCATTAGCGCCGCTTTCAAGGCCGCAAACCCTATCCTTTGCATCACCCACAGCACTTAAAATTATTGCCGGAATATTTGATTCTTTTCGCAGATTCTTTAAAAAATCAATACCCGATTCTCCAGGAAGCATAACATCGATTATTAAAAGATTGTATTTTGTAGCTTTAATCATTTTTCTGGCTTCATCTGTATCTTTGGCGATGTCAGTTGCGAAGTTGTTATTGTCCAAATACTCTTTTAAGAGCTCTCTAAGTCTTGTATCGTCATCTGTAATTAATATCTTAGCCCTCTTTGTCATAAAACTTGATTTATAAATAATAGGTAATTATTATTATTTTTTTGCCGAATTAGCTCAATTGGTAGAGCACCTGATTTGTAATCAGTAGGTTGTCAGTTCAAGTCCGACATTCGGCACCACTCCATACCAATAATCCTCGTAGAACTCCTTAATAATCAAACTAACAATATCCTAACTTAATTGGATGCCATTAATAATAATTTATTTAATTTAGATAATTTTAATAAAGTTACTATTGTTACAATTAGTAAAGTCAGCGATATAATCAAGATGAGAAATATAAATATTTTTAAATTTTGATCTGCCTTATTATTATCCATTTCTTTATTGCTTATGGTCTGATTACTTATATTGTCAAGTTTGTTAATAATATTATCTAATTTTCTTTTTATTTCGGGATCAAATTTTGGCTGTATTATAGTCTCTAATGTTTTTATTTGGTTTTGGACGTCACTATTAACATTATTTGTATTTAGTGTAGGAATTGTTGGTTTTTTAATATCTTGATTTAAATTTGTATTTTTATCTGGTGTATTTTTTTGATTCTTTGAAGTGTCGTTGGCATTTATCGCCTTATTTATCTCCACGTTAACTTTTTGTGTAGTAAGGTTATCAATTGCATTAATATTTATTTCATTGGCGTTTGAAAAATTTATAAAAACCAAAGATAACAAAATAGTAAATAATGTGATTATTTTCATAATTCTAAATTTTAGATTGCTGTAAAGAGTCTTTTGCTAAAGAAATAAGTTGTTTAAATCTGTGTTTGATAATAGATTAATTACCTATATAAGTTAAAAAATACTAGATTTTGAATTACCATGAATATATAATTAAAATTAAATGTTTTTGTTTATATTTGCAATCTTTTTTAAGAGTTTTTTGTATGAGTAATATATTCGGTTCATTTCCAAATTCCAGACCCAGAAGATTAAGAGGGGCTCCATGGATTCGGGATCTATTTAGCGAAATTAAAGTTTCTAATCAAGATTTTATTAAGCCGTTTTTTGTTATTGAGGGTGTAAATAAAAAAGAGCCAATCTTGACATTATGCGACAATTATCGCTTCTCAATTAATCTTCTTGTTGAAGAAGTTAAGAAGGTAAGAGATTTGGGAGTTACGGCGATTATGCTTTTTCCGGTAATTGAACAGGGTTTAAAAGATAGTCTTGGAAATGAGGCTATTAATGAAAATAATTTACTTTCGAGAGCAATTTTTGCTATTAAAAAAGAAGTTTCTGATATTGGTATTCTAGCCGATGTTGCTCTCGATCCTTATATGATTCATGGTCATGATGGTATTTTAGGGGATTTGAGTAATCATGTCTTAAATGATGTTACTAACGATATTTTAGCAAGACAGGCATTGACTTTAGCTAAGGCTGGTGTGGATGTAGTTTGCCCATCTGATATGATGGATGGTAGAGTGGGGGTAATTAGAAGCAATCTTGATAAAAATAAATTCTCTCATGTTGGAATTATTTCTTATGCCATAAAATATGCTTCTAATCTTTACGGGCCATTTCGTGATGCGCTAAATTCTTCTCAAAATACCGACAATTTCAATAAAAAAAATTATCAGATGGATTATCGTAATTCTAGTGATATTTTTAAGGAAGTTGCTATGGATATAGAAGAGGGTGCTGATGCTATAATTATTAAGCCGGCAACTCTTTATCTCGACATTATTTCAAAAATTAAAGAAAATTTTAAAATTCCAATTATCACCTACCACGTTAGTGGTGAATATTCAATGTTAAAATTAGCTGCTCAAAATAACTTAATAGATTTTGATAAGGTTTTTGAAGAAAGTATGATCGCCTGCAAAAGGTCTGGAGCCGATGCAATTATTCATTATCAGAAACTTTCTTAAAATAGGAAATTAGATTGTACTATTACTTATCCAATATCGTAACAATTATCAAATTTAACTGCTTTAAATATGGGAATTGGTATTAGCAGGGTGTCGATTTAAAAGTCCCAATCATCTCGGATGTAATGACATGTATAGCCGTCGGGGTTTTTTTCTAAGTAATTTTGATGATAATCTTCCGCTATATAAAAATGACGATATTCTTCTAAGGTTGTCGCAACTGGTTTTTGTAAAATTTTTGCCTCATTAATTTTAGAAATTACATTTTCTGCTATAATTTTTTGGTCCTCATCAATATAAAAAATTGAGCTACGATATTGTCTTCCTATATCATTTCCTTGTTGATTCAGGGTTGTTGGGTCGTGAATTTTAAAAAAGAATTTTAAAATCTTTTCATAAGATATAATATTTGCGTCAAAAGTTACTTCAATTGTTTCGGCGTAATTTGTTAGGCCGGAGCTGACTAATTTATAGTCAGGATTTAGCTCTGCGCCTCCGCTATAGCCATTTATGACATCAATTACACCATCTAGCTTTGAAAACAAACCTTCCATTCCCCAAAAACAACCTCCAGCTAAGATAGCTCTATCCATCCTAATTTCACTCTCCTCTTCAAATAGAAATAAATATTTACCATATCCCTTTTCTTTTAATTGATTTTTTGGAATAAACTCTAATGATGCAGAGTTAATGCAATAGCGACTACCTCCAGATTCTTTGGGGCCGTCATTAAAGACATGACCCAGATGAGCGTCAGACAATGAAGACCTAACTTCTGTACGAGTTATTGCTGATGTATTATCTTCTTTTAATGCTACAAAATTACTATTGATGGCTTTAGTAAAGCTTGGCCACCCCGTTTTAGAGTCAAATTTGTTAGTTGATGAAAAAAGTGCCTCACCATTAATGACGTCGACATAAATTCCCTCTTCCTTGTGATCCCAATATTTATTTTTAAATGGAATTTCTGTGCCATTATGAAGGGTTACATATTTTTGAGTCGCATTTAGGTGAGAAGTGTCATATTTTTTTTCATCTGCCATAGTTAGATTAGTATTAATTAATATTATATATAATATACGCCTGAACATAGTTTTATAATTTTTTTACAATCGTACGGCAATATTTTTTTCTTTTAAATAATTTTTTGCCTCTTTAATTGAATTCTGCTTAAAATGAAAAATTGAGGCAGCTAAAATCGCATCTGCCCCAAAATTCACACCCTCCACTAGATGTTCTAGATTGCCAACTCCGCCAGAGGCGATAACTGGAATATAAAGATTTTTTGAAATTAACTTAATTAATTCTAGATCATAACCAGACTTTGTTCCATCACGATCCATAGAGGTTAGTAATATTTCTCCAGCACCAAAGGATTGCATTTTTTTAGCCCATTCAAGAGCGTCAATATTGGTTGCAACACGACCTCCATTTGTAAAAATTTCATATCTTTTACCATTCTTTTTGGCATCAATTGCTACCACAATACATTGACTTCCAAATTTTTGACTAGCCTCCTTAACTAAATTAGGATTCTTTACTGCCGCAGAATTTATGGTAACTTTATCTGCTCCAGAAAGTAGTAAATTTCTAACGTCTTCAACCTTTCTTACGCCACCTCCAACTGTAAAAGGAATAAAGCAGACTTTAGCTACTTTTTGCACCATCTCGTAGATTGTTTCACGATTTTCATGGGAGGCATTAATATCTAAAAAACACAACTCATCTGCACCCTCTTCGAAATAAAATTTAGCCTGCCTTACTGGGTCTCCAGCATCAATTAAATTTTCAAAATTAACTCCTTTAACAACTCGGCCATTACTAACATCGAGACATGGAATTATCCTTTTTTTTAGCATATTTTTTAATAAAAATTGCAATCTATTTTTAATCATAGAAAATGAGTATGATAGAATCAAATTATTTTACTATGGACATCAAGGAAGCGATAAATAATATCATACATAAGCATAATGAGGTTAAAAAACCTTTAAAAACAAAAGATGAGTCCAATAATGATTCCGATCAAAATTATATTAAAAAAGAGGAAAGTCAAGAAGATCTATATAAGAGTTTTGAGGATAATTTTCATCATATAGTTGACGACGTGCCTCCAAATTATTGGAGAAGTAACTTTCAAAAAAAAATCAAAAAAATAGAAGCGGTAAGTAGCAAAGTTGATAAAAAAAGTAAGTTTTATCTTCATTATGGAATGAGGGTTAATCTTTCCAAAAAAACAGAAGAAGCTTTGGCAATTATAGGATTAATGAACATTATTCGAAAAGTTCATACAAAAAATGATATTTTTGACAAAATGGCTGATATTAAAATATTGGAGGAAAAGATAAAAAAAGGTAAAGTTACTGGCTTACTTTCTATGATCAAAAATATTTCATCATCAGATTCTGATGGAGGAAGTTCTTCAGACAAGGAATTAGAAAAAGAAATCGAGGTAAAAGATTCTGGAGATGAGAGGAGTGCATCAGAACATCTGAGGCTGGAAGAGGTTTATATTCAGGCAGTTGCAGTTTCTTTGCTTGCTGAGAGCGATGGAGATTGCGCAATCGCTAAGAAAATTCTTCATAATGGAGGTATGGAGGCAATTAAAAAGATGGATATATCTTTTTTAAAAACTACCTTAGATCAGTTAAATGAAGTGGTTATTACCGAACATGAGCTATAATACCGAAATTCATCTTAAAAACTATATTAAAATATAGATAATCTATTTTTATCTATTTTATCTGATATTTATCAAAAGCCTCGGGCAATATGAAAATATTACCCTTATTTTTTATAAATATTAGATAAAAATATTTTAATATAGTGCTTAATTTTCAAAAAACTTGATACAACATTAATAATTTTATATGAAAGCATATATTTTACACAAATCTGGGTCAGTATCAAATTTAAAATTAGAAAACCTTGAAGATCCTGATCCAAGGTCTCATGAAGTTGTTATTAAGCATACAGCGATCGGTGTTAACTTTTTTGATGTTAGTATTAGGAGGGGAGATTACAAGATAGATAAATTTCCTATTATTCTTGGCTTGGAAGGGGTTGGAATTATTGAATTAATAGGGGATGATGTAAAAGATTTTAAGATTGGTGACAGGGTTTGCTATGCAACTGGTGGCTTTGGAGCTTATGCTGAAAAAAGAGCTATTGATCAAAATTGCCTGATCCCTGCTCCAGATAACCTTTCGGATGATCAGATAGCATCTTCGCTACTCAAGGGTTTAACAGCTCACACTTTAATTACTCGTGTTTATAATGTTAAGCGTGCCAAGAGAGTTTTGGTACATTCAGCCGCTGGTGGCGTTGGTCAGTTTTTATGTAATTGGATTAGTCATTATCAAAAAGAGGTTATTGGTACGGTTGGGTCAGATGAAAAGATGTTAATTGCTAGATCCGCCGGTTGTAATCATGTAATTAATTACCGCAAAGATGATCTAGTGAAAAGCATGAGTGAAGTTACTAATGGCCTGGGTGTAAACGTAGTTTACGATGGTATTGGCAAGGACACTGTCCACAAATCCTTATCTTGTCTTTATCCTATGGGAATTTGCGTCAATCATGGAGATGCTTCTGGAGTCTTAACAGATCTCGATCTTAATGAATTATTTTTTAGTTCACTATATTTTACTAAGCCAACTATGGCACTTTATAAATCGTCCAGATCAGAATTAATCTTATCTGCAATTGAGGTTTTTAAAGCTCTGTCAGGAGGAATTCTTAGGCCAGATATCAAGAGTTATTCTTTTGGCGATATTCCTAAAATTCACCAATTGATGGAGGATAAGAAAAATACCGGTCATTACATCGTTAAGATGTAGCTCGACATAAACTACATCCTCTTTTACTTCAAGATGAGACCTTTATATATCACAATATGAGTTGTTTTTTTGAATAGGCTTATAAGAAATATCTTGTACGTGTGTAAAGATAAATTTTTTGGGATAAGTCAAGTTTTAAAATAAGAAACAACTAAGAATTATATAGAATTTTTAGTTGTTTTTATAGAGTAATAAGTGTCTAGAAAAAGGAATCAAAATCTGAAAATTTCTTGTTTTTTTCTCCAGTTGATCCGATTTTAATTGTCTTATCCTCTTTCCAAGCTATATGTTTGAAGGGGTCGGTATCAAGAGTAAGAGAATCCCCTTCCTTGCCCCAACTAGTCAATATTTCTATAGTTTCGCCATTAGTTAATTTAATATTAACCTTATGCTGTGCTGGGTGTATATTTTTTTGTACCATCTTACGTTATATTATTTTATTAATGAATTTTAGCAGAAAGATTGTCAATCGAGTCTATTACCAACTCTTCCTCTGCTTCACTTTTAAATTTTAAATTATCATTTTCAATTGCATCAACAGCAGATGTGATAATTTTATTTTTTAAATCTCTAATTAACTTTTCCTCTTCTTTTTTAATTCTATTTTTTGCAGCTACTAATTTCTTTTCCATCTCTTCCTTGACCACTATCTGTGATCTGGAGATTAAGGATTGAGCTTCTTGATTGGCGTCGGAGATTAAATTTTCTGAAGATTTTACAGCATTTTTATATAATTTTTTAGCATCATCTAATAATTTATTAGATTCTTTTAGAGATTTTTCAGCCAATTTAACAGAATCCAAAACCTCTCTTAGTCTTGCGTCAATCTTTGTTAGGATTACGGGCCAAGCAAGTTTTATAGATAAAGCTAAAAAAACTAAAAACGAAACTGACAACCAAAATTTTGGATCTAGAAAGAAACTCATGGTTATTTTAATTAATTTTTTTTGATATCAGTTTATCTGATATTTTCCTTACTAAAACATCAATAGCAGTTTGAGAGCTATTTGAATAATCATTTAAAATATCTTCGGTTAGTAAGTTAGACTTATTTTGTAACATAGATATTTGAGACTGATTTTCTTTTACAAAATCTATTCTTTTTTGGCTAAATTCTCTTTTAGCTTCAGAAATGATTTTAGAGTACTTGGTAATAGAATCTCTCCTAACAATCTCTATATTGTTGTTTATCTCCAATAAGTCTTTATTTATGTTTTCAGCGTCAATTTGTAACTGACGTATTTTGTCATACCTATTGTCTATAATTTTTGACATTTTTGGCATAAATAACTTTTTTGACAAAAAGTAAACTACAGCAAAACAAATTAACAGCCAAAATATTTGAGACGCAAAATACTCTGTTTCAAATTGCGGCATATAATAGTTATAATTTTAGTTAGAAAATAGCATTAAGAACGCCAATAATACTGCAAAAATACCCATTGCTTCAGCTAGGCCAACGGCAACATAAACATATTTTTCAATCTTAGGGGTCGCAGATGGATTGCGAGAAACTGCATTAAAGAAGCTAGAAAAGATATTGCCAACAGCAATAGCTGCACCAAGCATAGCAATTGAACATAGACCAACACCAATATATTTTAAACCGTCTTCCATTATTTTTTTATTAAATATTTATATCAAGTTAATTTAGAAAATGACAATCAAAACTGTCAAAATCATTTCTGAGAAAAATAATATATAGCACAACTGTAATTTACAAGATGAAAAATAATTTTTTATAGTTTGTTAAACTTCTCCCTAATTTTTATTAATTTTAAAAACCGCGAAAAGCTAAAAATCGCACTATAATAGACCCCACTAAATCCATAAATAAAATATCTTCTAACTAAATAAGCTTTTAGGAATGATATGATGACAGTTAGTATAATTTTTAAATGCGTAGGATATTTATTCTTCTTAAAGCTATCTAGAGATTGCAATTCGGAGTAGAAGTTAATTTTGTCAATCCAGTGAGAAACGGATTTAAATGATTTATGTTCGATAATATTCTTTAGTTGACCAATCTCACCAGAAGAACCCTCTTTTATAATAACGGAATCATGGATAGAGCTATTTTTAAATCCAGCATGATTTAAGTTATAGAGCCTGAGTTGGTTATAATAATATGCAAGTTTTTTTGGTTTTGTTTCACCAAAAAATTTATTAACAATTTTGATCTTAAACCCTATGTAATTTTGATGCTTGTTGTTTTGGAATATCTCTTTTATTTCTGTAACTAGTTCTTCCGTTATTTCTTCGTCAGCATCAATATTTAAAATCCATTTATTTTTACATTTATTTTCACCAAATATCTTTTGTTGACCATATCCTTGCCATTCGTTGAATAGTGTTTTTGCCCCAAGATCTTCTGCTATCTTTATTGTGTCGTCAGAACTGCCGGAATCAATGACTAGAATGTCGTCGGTTAAGGTAAGAGCTTTTTTAATAACGTTTGCAATTCTATCTTCCTCATTTTTTGTTATTATAAAGATTGAAATTGGTAATTTTGACATAAATTAGTTGATATATTATTTATAGGGTAGTATAAAATTTCTTCATTTAGTGACGCTCTGATAATTTATTGAATTGATATAATTGATTAATTACGTTCATATGCAGATAATTAATCTAGTGTAGAAAAATAAAAATAACAGTAAGTAATAACATTCAATCTTCATTGAGTTTGGGATAAAAATTATGTTTTTGAAGAAATCTTGATGGTCGCCAAATGTAATGAGCTTTATTCAATAAAATATTAAAATTATGAAAAATAATAACAAAATATCCATAATATTATCTGTATTAATCTCGATTATCGCTATAATTTTTTTTATTATCAATAATAAGCAGAAAGGTACTGAAATAAAGGAGTCAAACCTTACTACAAAAGAAACAATAAAGACGGAATCGGGCAATGTCTTGATAGAGAAGTCTAATCATTTTTTAAATATTTTAGATAGCGATCATATTCTGGGAAAAAAAGAAGCTCCTGTAAGAGTTATTGAATATGCATCACTATCATGCTCTCATTGTGCTGAATTTTATAGCAATGGTTTTTCAAATTTAAAGCCTTATATTGACAGGGGGGATGTAGTTTTTATTTATCGTGATTTTCCTCTCAATGGACCAGCTCTTGCTGGAGCTGTAGCAGCCGAGTGTTATTATAATAAGGTTAAACAAAGCTACAAATATCACGATTTTATCAAAACTCTTTTTAAAAATCAGGAAAAGTGGGCTTTTTCATCGACATTGATGAAAAAATTAGAAGAAATATCTCTGGTGTACGGGGTTTCTGCTGAAGAGTTAAAATTTTGTATTGATAGTGAGGATATGAAAAGATCTATAGTTTCTGAGGCTCAGGAAGCCAGTGAATCTATAAATATTAAATCAACACCAACATTTTTAATTAATGGTGAGGTTATAAACGGTTATTCAGGCTGGAGTGTTTTGGAGGAAGTTATCGATAGAAAACTAAAGAACCTCTAAAGAATTTAGAATAGCCACGTGATTCAGTCTAAAAGGACAATTAATGATTTTAGTATAATTACTAGTTTATGACAAATTTACTTATCGTAGAATCTCCATCAAAAGCAAAGACTATAGCTAAATATTTAGGCTCCGACTATGTTGTTTTAGCATCTTTTGGTCATGTCCGTGACTTACCAAGTAAAAATGGCTCTGTTGATCCGGAGAAAAATTTTGCTATGAATTATCAGATTGCAGACGCTGCTAAAAAGCATATCAATGAAATTGTTAAAGTTGCTAAAAATTGTGACAAGATAATACTTGCTCCCGATCCTGATCGCGAAGGAGAATCCATTGCTTGGCATGTTTTGGAGGTCCTTAAAGAAAAAAAAGCTTTAAAAAAGACTACTCAAATTCAAAGAGTAGTTTTTAATACAATTACTAAAAATTCTATCTTAGCTGCCATTAAAAATCCTCGTGATATTGACAATCATTTGGTTGATGCTCAGCAAGCTAGAAGAGCTCTTGACTATCTTTTTGGATTTACCCTATCTCCTGTTTTGTGGCGTAAACTGCCGGGTAGTCGTTCTGCTGGTCGTGTTCAGTCAGTATCTCTTCGCGTTATTTGTGATCGTGAAACTGAAATAGAGTTATTTAAAACTCGGGAATATTGGGATGTAAAAGTTGATTTAGGCAAAGAAAAAGAAAGTTTTTTAGCTAGTGTAACCCATGTTGGTGATCAAAAATTAGGAAAATTTACTATTGAAAATGAAGAATCAGCTTTAGAGATTTCTAAGAATCTTGAAAACAAAAATTACAAGGTTGAGTCAATTATCCGCAAAAGCACCAAAAGAAAACCTTACCCCCCCTTTATTACTTCATCATTACAGCAGGAGGCTTCGCGAAAATTGGGTTTTTCAACTAAAAAAACCATGCAAATTGCGCAAAAATTATATGAAGGTGTGACAATTAATGGCGAAGTTCAGGGTTTAATTACTTACATGAGAACTGATGGTTTATATGTCGATCCTGAGGCGGTTTCTCAAGCTAGAGATTATATTAAATCTAATTATGGCGATAAGTATTTACCAGAAAAGCCAATTCATTACAAACAGAAATCTAAAAATACACAGGAGGCTCATGAGGCAATTCGTCCTGTAAATCCACAATACTCACCGAAAGACATAGAAAACATCTTGGATAATGATCAGTTTAAATTATATAATCTGATTTGGAAGAGGATGGTTGCCAGTCAGATGTCTGATGTTGTTATGGATCAATTGGCGGCAATTATTATTACCGACCCAGATTATGGTAAGTTAAAAACTACGGGTTCGGTAATAAAATTTGATGGTTTCTATGTATTATATAATGAAGATAAGGATGATGAGGAAGAGGAAGAGAATAGTAAAAAATTACCAAATTTAGTTGAGAACGATCAATTAAAATTCTTAAAGGTTTTTCCTAAGCAACATTTTACCGAGCCTCCACCAAGATATTCTGAAGCTAGTTTAGTTAAAAAAATGGAAGAACTTGGGATCGGAAGACCCTCAACCTATTCGGCAATTATCTCTGTTTTACAGGATAGAAATTATGTAAAGTTAGATAAAAAGAGGTTTCTTCCAGAGCAAAGAGGTCGTATTGTAACTAACTTCTTAAAAGAATTTTTTCCACAATATGTGGCTTATGATTACACTTCTAGCTTAGAAAATGAGCTAGATGTAATTGCAAGCGGCAAGTTGAATTGGCAAGAATTTTTAGATAAATTTTGGCAAAAATTTCATAAAAATACAGATTTAGTTCTTGAAAAGCCAATTACTGAAATTTTAGATAAGTTGACTTTATCTATGGGTCCAACAATTTTTGGATTTGATAATGAGGGTAATCTAAAAAATAACTGCCCATCATGTAATGATGGTAAATTAGGCGTTAAAATTGGTAAATTTGGTGTATTTATTGCTTGTTCTAAATATCCAGAATGTAAACATAATGAGCAAATCGTTAAAAATGACTCTACTGACATCGACAATGCTGGCAATATGTTTGAGCCAAAATTATTAGGGGATTCAAAGGAGTTTAAGGGTAAAGTTTCTCTTAAAAAAGGCCCTTATGGTTTTTATATAGAGCTCGTTAAGGATGAGTCTTTAATGTCCGATAAGGAAAAGTTTACTAAAACAGGTAAACCGAAGGTAATTAAACCAAAAAGAGCTGCAGTTCCAAAAGATATTAATATTGAGGAGGTTGAAATGAATCTTGCAGAAAAATTACTCTCCTTACCAAGGACAGTAGGTCTTCATCCCGAAACTAATCTTGAGATTAAAGCTAGTATTGGCCCCTTTGGCCCATATTTACTTCATGATGCTATTTATGTCTCTGTTAAAGAGGATGATATTTTGGATATCAGTTTAGAGAGATCTGTTATAGTAATTAAGGAGGGTTTAGAAAAGAAAAAAAATAGCACAAAAAGAGTTGTAGGTAGAAAAAAAACTAAAAAGAAGAAATAATATTTTGTTAAAAGCCTTAATAATTCAATAAAAAAAACTTCTTATATCAATTCCCACCTTTAAAACAGTTTGTTTCGAAATATTTTTATTCATAAATTATCAAAAAATGCCCTCCCTATGTTAATAGGTTGATGATTTAAGGATGAAAAGATAAAAAAATCTGTTCTAACTCGTATATTTTAAAGTCAGGAATTGGTATCACCTCCTAAGTCATAAAAAGTTCACTAACGATAGATCGACAAGAATAATAAATTACATTGACCAAAAAATCATAGATCTTAGTATAAATTTAGTTAAAGTAATTTTATAAAGTTAAAATGGCATTAGCTTAAGAACCTTGTTTTTACAATTATAATCCTAGAAAAAACGATAAAATTTCCAACATTTTTTATTATCCTATTCATTTCATGCTAAATTCTAATAAAACAAATCATGTATAATTTTTTATTAACTATAAATAAAAAAATTATTATGATTGAAGATAACGTTAAAACTAGAACATTTAAACATCTAACCTTGCAAGATAGATAAATAATATTTCATATGAGATTTGTTGAAAAAAAAGACGCTTTAAGAGGTGGTTGAAATATCTAGAAACAAAGTTAAAAATCAATATATTTCGAACATATCTCATAAGATATAGCCAACTAAATTAAGCTTGTATATTCTTTCCTATTCAACAACATTTCCAGAAACTCTCTTTTGTTTTCGAATCTATCTTTGAATCTTTTATACCAATATTTCACCTGAGCCCATTTCTTTTCTATTGGATTGAGGTCGGGTGAGTATGGCGGCAGATACATTAATTGTTTCAATAGAATCATCAGCAAGTTCAGGCTTTGAATCATGGTGGAATTTTGCGTTATCTAGAATAATGATTGAGCCTTGTGGAACATCTCCTTATTGATAGTTTGGTCATATATTTTTGGTGATACTAAATTGTGATTATGATCTCTAGCAGCAAGAACATTGAGCCTCCTACTTCTTCTGCCTGATCTTGGAACTGACAATCGTTCTCCTATTTTGGCATAGCCGTACTCATTATTAGCATTTAAATCAAAACCAGATTCATCAAAATGATAAATTGTCTTCTTGGATAATTTATCAACTTTTTCTTGAAATGTTTTTCTTATTTCTTCGTCTCTCTCGAAGTAAAGCCTTGAGTTTTTTTAAAACTTAAGCCGAGTCTCTTGATGTAATTGAGTATCGTTACATCAGTGACATCCAAAGATAAATTTCTGGCTATTTCCTTAGTTGTGATAAATGGATTCTGATCAACAAGATCTTTGATTTTACTTGGATCATAAACCTTTATTTTATCGTCATTTTTATTGTAGCCCTTAAATTTGCAATGACCGCGCTCATTAAAATCTTTTAACCACCTTGATATCGTAGCTTGCGTCACTGAAAAAATATCAGCTACCTGTTTTTGCGTTTTCTTATCCTTGGTTAGAAGGTTTATAGCTCTTGATCGAAGATCATTAGAATATGGAATAGGCATAGTTTTTGCCCAACTCTATAGTAAGCGTATAAATATACAAGCTTAATTTAGTTGGCTATAATATCATAATAATAGTTGATATTTATCTTCTTTTTTTATATATTTATATAACGTTCTTTTTAACTTCAATATATATAAATCTTATGTTAGTTAGTTTTTACCAAGGTAAAAAAGTAACATATTATTTTACAATCTTCTTATTTTCCATATTATTTTTTAGCTTTAGTTCATTTGCTTCATGTATCAAGATTGAGGATGATAAATT
>Ga0209425_10002735_pt1 | contig 19286 bp, 8 predicted proteins | sample COG_05_FD_184749 | JGI IMG/M metagenome (GOLD analysis project Ga0209425, IMG submission 184749) | Pelagic Microbial community sample from North Sea - COGITO 998_met_05 (SPAdes) (version 2) | ecosystem: Environmental > Aquatic > Marine > Neritic zone/Coastal water | place: Helgoland, sampling...
TCGGCCGCTGCTTCGGTACCTGGCGGCGGCGTCCACCCGCCCGGCGCTCGCGCAGCTGGAGTGCTGGCTACACCGCGCGGACGTGGACGACCCGCACGACGAGTTCGTCGTGGTCACCGCACGCGGCTGGGGATCCGCGGCGTCGGTGTTGGAGTATTCGCCCGCGGAGGCTGGGATAATGGAGTGGAGCGAGGCTGAGTCCTCGGGCGCCACGCGGGTTCTCATCGACCCGGAAAATGAGGAGAGCGACGGGCCGGTGGACCTCACCCGGCTGCCTCCGTGGGAGGGTGGGCACCCGGGACGCGCGGGCGGCGGCGGGCACGTCACCGCGGAGGCTGCGTGGCTTCGGCGGGATGACATGACTCTAGATGACGAAAGGATGACACGAGAGAGTCATCCCTTGCTCGGGGGTTTGGAGCGTAAGGTGTTGGCCACTGGGGTGCAACTCAGGGTGCTGCAGCGCCTCCCGCAGACCGCCGCGTTCGCCGCGCGGATGTCCGCGTCGGTGGATGCGTCCGATGGGAGCGACGGGACCCCGCCGTGGACCCTGGCGTTCACGGCGGCTGAACTGACGGAGGCGGCGTCGCGCCGGGGCAAGAGGACCCGGTCGCTGAGGGCGGCGGCGGAGGAGAGTTTGAGGGCGATGGCCGCGACGCGCGCGGCGGCGGGTGCCCGCGCCGAGGCGGCCCGTCGCGCGCGCAGGGCCGCGGCGATCGCGCGTAAGCTCGAGCGCGAATCCGTCGTCGCCGAGGCTAGGGAGGAACTTCTCACCGGTTTCGCCGATCGAATGGCGGAGCTGGTGGCGCGGCACGAGAGGCTCCGATGGCAGCGCAAGAGGCGCGCTCTCGGGGGCCGGCGACGGGAGGAGTTGGAGTCGCGAGCCGAGCGCGACGAGGAGATGGTGCGAACGGAGCTCGCGAAGGAGCTCGCCGCGAGGGAGAGGGGCGAAGAACACGTCCCGGCGGACCCGACCAACCTCGACCTCTCATTCGGACCCGGTGGTACCGAACCGTTTGAGCGATACGATTCCCCCGCGGCGCTGGACGCATCTCCTCCCAGCGCGCCGTCCACGCCGGGTACGGGTGCGACGAACTACTTCGACGACGTCCGTGTCGATGAATCGTTCGTGACGGCGGCGTCGGACGCGTCGCCCGTGCGTAACCTGGCGGAGGATCTCACCGGCGTGAACCTGAACGATTCCGCCGAGTTTGAGCCGACGATTGCATCCTCGGGATCGATCGTTCAGGTGGAGCCACCGAAGACCTCCGAAGATTCCATCGTGAAAGACCTCATCGATGCGAACGACGATGGGAACGACGATGGACTCGAGGTGCCGCTGCCGGTGGTGCTGCGCGAGTGCGTCGAGGCTGTCGTCCGCGACAGGCACGACGTGGTGTCGCGCCTTGTGGTGGCCGCGATGCTGGACCACCTGGGCGTGGAGGCGCATCTCTCCGCCGTCGGCAGGTACGTCCTGTGCGGTGCCGGCGATTTCGCCACCGCGCTCGTGCAGGGGCTCGAGGCGACGGCGAGCTCATCCGCGGCGCTCGCGGCTCGCGCACGGGCGAGTAGAATGGGCGTGGCGGGCTACGGCGGCGGCGTGTCCGCTCGGGAACTTCGCGCCGTCAACGAAGTAGCCGCCCGGGAGACGAGCGTCTTTGGCGATCCACTCGCGCAGCGCTTCGAGCTCACCCCGGGACACCCGCGGGACCCACACGCCGTGTTCAGCGAGCACAGCCACACGATGGTGGACTTTGTGCACGGCACGTACCGCCTCGAGTGGCCGAATTCTTTGCTTCTTCCGGAGCGTTCGATTGGCAAACTCGCAGACGCGCAGCGCTCGATTCTTCGCGTCAGACACGCGCGGCTCGCGCTGCAGGAGGCCCACGACCGCGTGCACGAGGCTGGGCACGTCGATGCATCGTCGCTCGGGCATCGCGGGGGCGGCGAGCGAGGCCGCGCCGGCCGCGCGCTCGCCCTCCGCCGCCTCCGAAGGCTCTCGCTCCTCGCCGCCGAGTTTGGCCACTTTATGAACGCGATCGAGTCGCACGTCGGCGGGGCGGTGCACGGCGCCGCGGGCGTTTCTTTAAACGCCTCCCTCCGCACACCGCGCACGAACGAACCGAAACCCACCGACCTGTACGAGCTCCGGGGCGCCATCGTGTCGTACGCGACGGATGTGTACGACGCGTGTCTTCTCTCGAACCGGGACGTCCCGCTGCGTTTCTCGGTGGACCAGGCGCTTCAGCTCGCGCTTGACTTTCGAGCGGCGATGCGAAGGTGCCCGCCGGAGACGCTTCTGTCCGACGGCGGCGTGTACGCGGCGGTCCAGGCGATCCACGCGAGGTTCAAGGCGACCACCAGAGCGCTGTGCGGGCGCCTGAGGGAGGCTGCGGCGGATCCCGGGGGTGCGCTCGGAGGCGTCTCGCCGGGTCGAGCCGCGGCGCTGTTGGAAACGCTCGACTACAACGGCTTTTACCTCGGCGAAAACCTGTGATGAGTAACGATCGGGGCGCTATTCGTCTACGGTTCCACTAACACACTATTAGCTAGACTACATGAAACGTCCAAGGACGTCTTAGTACATCGTCACTTGGCGTACCTCAAAGCATTGTCATGGCGGGTCATTCCTTTTCGCTGCTTCGACATGTACTGTGCAAATCTTCGCAGTTGATCCACCTCTAGTAGCGACTCTACGGTGTTGTAGCTCTCGCCGAGGGTCCTCTCGTCGGCGAACCCGTGGATGGCGGTGTGGCACGGCCTGCACACCGCGGCGACCTCGTGCAACGACCTGTCCGGCGGGCATAGGTTGCGCTTCTTGATGAAGTCGTGCTCGCTGGTCGGGAACAGATGGTGACGCGTCAACGGCGTCACCCGCTCGCACATCTCGCACTGATCGGCGTCCAGGTACTCCTCAACCTCACCCCTCGCCTCCGCCATCGCGCTCTGTATACGTTCGATCAACTCGCCGTACATAACCACGACCAACTCGCTCGCGTCCTCGTCGTCGTCGTCATCGTCGAACGGTGTGAGCTCGCAGTCCTCGAGGGTGCTCGACCACCTGGACATCGCCTCGTCGACATCCTTGGGCACGCCATCCTCTTGCACGTCCGCTAGTATGCTCTCCACCGCGAAGTCGAACATATCGCCACCGTCCCCGCAGTGTCTGCGAAGGCATTTCGATATCTCCGCCGTCAGCAGAGCCTCCTCGCGCGCCTCCTCCTTCTCACCGCTCATGTCGAAATGATGAGCACGTGTCGTTCCCGAACAGTGCCAAAACTCCTCCGGAAATCGCAGCTCCGCCCCGTCACACCGCAATGGCGCAGGCCGCTCGCTTGACCGCCGTCGCGAACCGCCTCACCTGCCGCGCCGTCCACATCCACTCGGTCCGCTCGCGAGCACCCGCGCGTCGAACCTTGATTCGAACCATGGCGACTGACGCCGCCGCGGCGCCCGCTAACCCCATCGTTCAGTACGTCGTCATTCGCCGCGACTTGGGCCAAGGGATGGGGTGGCCGCTGGGGAGCATCTGCGCGCAGGCTGCGCACGCGGCGGTGGCGGCGGTGTGGGAGCACAAGGACCACCCGGACACGGCGGCGTACTGCGCGCCGGATGCCATCGACGGCATGCACAAGGTGGTCCTCGAGGTCAAAGGGGAGACGCAGCTCGTGAACCTGGCGAAGAAGCTGGAAGACGCCGGCGTGGATCATCGCATCTGGACGGAGCAGCCGGAGGATTACCCGACGTGCCTGGCGACGCGGCCGTACCGCAAGGACGAGGTATCGGCGCTGTTCAAGAAGTGCAACCTCGCCAAGGGACTCATAGCGCAGTAGTAGGAGCATCTAGGCACCCTGTACTTGTAAAAGAAACCAACTGAAATATTTTGAAAAGCGAGATCCCACACAAGACGGCGCCCGACGGCGAGATGGGCGCGGGGGGTTCCAAGGCGCTCGAGCCGGTGGCGTGGCTCTTCAAGAAGCCCGATGCCGCGACGGGCGTGGCGGATGCGTCCACGTCGGACGATCCCTGGGACGAACTCACGGACGAGCAGATGGAGGCTCTGTCCGATGAGGAGCTCGACGCGTTGCTGAGTGCTTCGGGTGAGGACGACGACGAGGACGCGGGCGCTGAGGACCAGACGACGAGCGATGACGACACGGTGGTCACGCCGCCCGCGACATCCACGCCGAGGGCGGCATCCACCCCGACGCCCGCGCCGAAGAAGCCCAAGGCGCCGAAGAAGGCGAAGGCGCCAAAGGCAGATCGAGGGCGGGGACCCATCGCGGCCACCTTGGGCGCGATCGGCGGGGCCAAGGATGCACTCGCGTCCACCGCGCGCCGCGCCGTCACGGCCGCGTCATCCGCCGTCAAACACCACACCAACGTCATCACCACAACTCCGAAGAAGCAGCTCGCCGCACGCCTCGCGCTCGCGAGCCTCAAAGGCGTCCGGGGCGCGGCGACGCACGCGGTGGCGACGAGTTTCGCGGGATGTTACCTCCCAAAGCTCACCCTCGTCGTGAAAGCCGCGGCGGCGGTTTCCGTCGCCGCGCCGCTCATCCGTAGAGCCGGCATCGGACCCAAGCTCGCGGCGGTATCCCCGGTGTCACTCAAGTCCGTCAAGTACGTCGCCGAGCTCGTGTCGCCGGTGTCCCCGGACGTCGTCGCGGACTTGGCAAAGGCGTCGGCGCCGGCTGTGAAACTCGGCGGGAAGCTGGCGAAATCCTTCGCCAAGTCACACGCTCGGTACCTCGTGGTCCGCGCCGTGCTTCGCGTGGTGTCGCGTGAGAAGACGCGGCGTGTGGAGTACGCCGTGCGCGTCGCGCCGATCGTCGCGGCGTACGGCGTGAAGAAGCCTTTGATCCGGCGTAAGAAGTTACCGTCGCAGAGGGACGCGGCTTGGCTGTCGATGCACCGATGGGGCGCCGCGGAAATGCGAAGGGTCATCGCCGACTTTGGGGGTTTCTACCGCAAGGTTGGGCAGATCATGGGCACCGCACGGCAGATGATGCCCGACCCGTACATCGAGGCGTTCGCGGAGACGATGGATAACAACCCGCCGGTGCCGTTCAAGCACGTGAGACGGCTGGTGGAGCGGAGCCTCGGTGGCAAACTCTCGGAACATTTCCTCGAGTTTGAAGAAAAGCCGCTGGCGACGGCGTCAATCGCGCAGGTGCACCAGGCGACGCTCCTGAAGAACAAGAAGAAGGTGGTGGTGAAGGTGAGGGTCACGGACGTGCGGACGATGGTCGGGGATGTCCGCTCGATGCTTCACACCACGCTGGTGATGAAGCGGCTCGGTCTGGACAACGGAGTCGACTTCCCGACGATTTTCCGAGCATACCTCGACGTCATCGCCGGTGAATTCGATTTCACCGCGGAGGCTGCGAAGATTGCCGAGTTCCGCGAGCTGTTCGAGGCGTACGGTTTAAGCGACCGCGTCGTGGTCCCGACGGTCATCGATGACCTGAGCACGTCGGAGGTGCTGGTCATGGAGAGGGTGAAAGGGGTGAAGCTGCTCTCGGTGCTGAACCGCGCGAGGCGGAGGAAGCGGCGGCCGCTCGTGCCCGCGGCGGCGGCGAAGGTGCACGTGGATGGGGGAATCGGGTGGGACGGCGTGTTCGACACCATGTTCAGGTGCTGGTCCGTCATGTTGCTGCGGCACGGTCACTACCACTCGGATCCGCACCCCGGGAACTTTATGATCGCGAAGGACGGCCGCCTCGCCATCCTCGACTGGGGCCAGACGCAAGTCGCGCCCGAGGCGTACCGGCACCACCTCTGCCGGCTGGTGGTCTCCATGGTGGCGGAGGATTACCCAAAGATCGCGGAGGAGGTTCGGCTGCACTCGCAGGTTCAGCTCGAACGGCCGACGACGGAGGCGTTGGCGGCGCTGTGCTACGCGTATTTCGACACGAGGCCGACGCCCCTCGCGGAGGTGAACATGATGGACCTCAACAACTCTCCGTTTTTACAAAACAGGATCACGCAGAACACGCAAGAGGGTTTCTTCACCATCCGCAGCGTTTTCTTGCTCCGGGGTATGATGGCGACGTGCGGGGTGACCGCGTCGATGGTGGAGGCGTGGGAAGAGGACGCACGGGCGGTGCTGAGGGCGAGCGGGGATAGGACGGTGCCGAGCGTGATTTCCAGTCGATCGCGGCGGATGCTAACTCGGACGTGGCTCGGCTTGCAAAAGTCACTCAACGTGGGCGCGGGTGCGAGGCTCAACACCCTGGAGGCGTACACCGCGACGGGAGCGACGATGGACGACGGCGGCGTCGGGAGCGGGCGGGCATCCCCGCAGGATCCCCGCAGGATGAGCAGTCTCTGGTGACACTCGCGTCCATCGTCGGTATCAACTAAGATGATTATTTCGTCAAGATTACTTATTACTTCGTCTATCTCTCGGGACCGAGCATCAAACTCTTGAGATCCTCCCCGCTCAACTCCGTGAGCCTGCCCGTGAACGCCCTCGCCGCGCCTTCCACCGCCTCGTCCGGATCCTCGAACAGCTCCGACAGGAACGGGATCGCCTCCGGCAGCAGCGCCAAATACTCCTCCCGCAATTTGTCCACGACGGCTGACAGCGCCGCCAGCGCCACCAGCCGGCTCCTCGCCGAGCCCTCCCGCGTGGCCAGCAGCACGCCCCTGTGCGCGGGTTTCCAGAGCGCATCGTCCGGCGCCGACGCGATCATCGCCGCGACGCACGCGACGCACTCGCTCGCGAGACCGCCGGGCGCCATGTGCATTCCCTCCGCAGCCTCGGGCGGCTCATCCCCGTCGGCGTCAATCGACGGGGGATTCGCCCGCAACATCCGCGTCACCAGCGGATGCAGCTGGTTGAACCGTCCGGCGTCCAGCAGCGTCTCGCCGCCGTCGTGGACAAAGAGCCTGCGCAGACAGGAGAGCGCGTGCGTGCGCATGCGCCACGTGTCGAGCTCAGCGACGATCGCGGCGGGGTCCACCGCGGCGCCGGTTGCCGACTTTTTCTTCTTCTTCTTGGACGGCGCCGGGTCCGAGACGGGATCAAGCGCCGCCGCGGCGAGGTCGAGCAGCGGCGCCGCGAGGGGAACGAACACCGCGCGAAGCGCATCCGCGAGCGAGGACGCGAGGCGGAACAGCGCGCCGAGCCTCGTCCTCGCGGCGGGCGCATCCGCCGCCCTCGCCTTGGCCCACTCCACAACCTGCGTAAACACCGGGACGAACGAAGTCTCGGTGAGCTGCAACGAAAACGTGACGAACGCGGACACCGCGGCGCCCTCCACCTCGTCGATCGCGGCGGTAGGACACTTCCCCGCAGGTGGCTCGCGGCGCACGTCGAGCGCGCGCAGCAAAAGAGTCACGAGCGCGCCTCGGTGCGACGGCGCGGGGGGCTCGGTGGACGCCGCCGTAGCCGCCATGCCCAGCGCGGATCTCGCCGCCGCCGCGCCACCCGCGCCGCCGGACGCGAGGCACGAGTCGTACGCCTCGGCGAGCGGCTTGAGCAGCAGGCGGTGGGGCACGCGCTTGGCGACGATCGTACGCAGCGCAGCCGCGGACTGCGCGGCTTGGAACGCGGACGATTCCTTGTCGAGCGCGTCCTCCGGAGTCTCCGTTTCGTCCCCGTCGCCGCCGATGGGCGGGACGAGCGCGGGTGAGAGCAACAGCCGGAGCATGTCCGGGAGGTACGGGCTGACAAACTGTGCGAGCGTTTCCATGAGGGTGTCCACCGCCTTGAGCGAGGCGACGAGCACGGCGCCCTCGTCGTCGCGGGCACCCGCGGCGGCTTTCGCGGCGGCGGCGGCGGCTTCATCTTCCGTCTCTGCGAGCTCGGCGGCGGCTTTCGCGGCGGCGGTTTTGGCATCCGCGAGCGACACCGCCGCCGCGTTGGCCGTCTCGAGGAGCTTGGGCACGGCGGCGGGGAGGATACCGACGGACCGGACACCCTGCGACTTGATGATGGCGGCGACGCACCCCGCGCCCGCCGCGACGACGGCGCGGGAGGAGCACGCGAGCGATTCCACCGCGGCGGGTGCCGCGTCGATGATCGGCTTGTGCGCATTTGCGACGCCGGAGAACCTGGACGCGGCGGCGTCGAGCGCGGCGAGCGCGGCGGACCGCGTCGCGTTGGCACCCGCGCCCGCCAGCTCGGCTAGTTTCTCAATCAGCGCCACTCCCGCTTCCACCTCCTCGGCGCGCTCCTCCTCCATCTCCTCCGCCTCCGCGTCTTCGTCCTCCGTCGACCTGGCACCCTTCTTGGCACCCTTCCACTTGCGGTCCTTGGCTCGTGCCCTGCTCCGCGCGTCCCTCGACTTTTCACCCTTTCGTTTCTCGTACTTGTTCGCACTCGACGCGTCGGCGGCGGCGGCGGCGTGCAGCCTGTGCGCGATGAGACGGAGCGCCTTGCGACGCACGCGGCCGTCCTCGTGCTCGAGTAAGGGCGCGAGCGCGCGTAGGTAAGGGCCGGGCGCGAGGAGACCGTCGAGCGCGGACAGGACCAGCCTCCCTCCCCGCTCCATCCTCGCCGCGGACTTTGTATCCCCGGGCTGAAGCCCACCCGCGCTTTTGCCAGACGTCTTCCCCTTGGCCTTAGCCTTGGGGGATTCGTCGGCGGCGGCGGTGGTTCCCGCCTGGAGGAGGAGCAGGGCGCACTCGGCGAGGTCGGCGTATCCCTCCTGGAGCCGAGCGGCGATGACCGCCGCGGCAGCCTCCGCCTCGGCGATGACGTCCTCCTCATCCGCGCCATCCGCGTTCTCCTCAACCGAGGCGACGGCGGCGGCGGTCTCGCGACGCGCAGCCTGGAGGAACGCACGCGACGAGAGGTGCTTGGCGGTGACCTCGGCGGAGAGCCAGACGATCCTGCCGCCTTCGTCCACGGCGCCCTGGAGAAATGGTGCGATTGGATATTGAATCGAGTCAGCGGTTTGTGGGAGAGCGGGTGGACCGGGGTGTCGGGTCGGGGCGATAAAACCCGCGGGCTCGTCTCTCAGTAGGAAAGCAGCAGAGCTTGTTGTCTCAACACGGCGCTCAACAAAAAGGAGCGCGTCAGAATCCTGACACAAGATTAGGAATGTATCATCAGCGAGACGAGCCCCGCGGCGGGGGCGAAACCAAAACCTGGAAAATAACCGGGCGAAAAATGCCGGGGGGAAATTCGAACCTTCATGGTCGCCACGAGGGCATCCACGGCGCCGGATGCGGTCTCACGCGACAGCAACATGCCCGCGAGATCCAGCACCCACGCCGCGGACTCGGCGAACGTGTTATCCTCCTCGAAATCGGCGATGGCCGCGGCGATGCGACCGCCAGCCTTCTCCGCAGCCTTGGCAGCCTTCTTGGCCCGCTTCGCCGCCGAAGCCGCCGCCGCCTCTTCCAACTTTTTGAGTTGACCGAGCAGCAGGAGCAGCACCACGGGAAGGCCCTCACCCTCGGGGCACGCGCGAAGCAACGCGAGGCACAGCGGCGCGCGCCTATGCTCGGGCGCGTTCGGGAGCGCGTTGACCACCTGCTCGGCGGCGGCGGACACCCCGAAGCCCCCTTCGATCCACGCGGGGACGACTGCTTCGAGCGCCTGCTCGAGCGCCCTCTGCGCGGTGGGATCGTCGCTCGCGTTGGACGCCCTGTGCGCCAGCGCGGCGCTCACCTCGAGCACGTGGTCCATCACGCCCCTCGCGTCGTTCTTGGCGACGGCGGCGAGGAGCGCGAGCGCGGCTTCACGAGCGGGGCCAGCCTCCGCCTCGGTCACGGCTCTGACGACGAGTCCCACGTCGAAGGTTGAACCAGAGTGACTCGACTCGGCACCCTTCTTCTTGCCCAAAGTCTTGTTGAACGGCGCAGAGTCCGGGCCGAGCGCATGGCGCGCGAGCATGTCCAGCGTGGACAACACGACAGCCTGCGAGTAGCCGCTCGCCGCGCCGCCCGACGGGGATGGCGCGACGTCGTCCTCGTCCTCTTCGCCTCGGCCGCCAGACGACGCCTCCCGCGCGGCGATCGACGCGTCCAGGAGGGAAACGAGCAGCTCCTGGCACGGACCCGCGAGGTCCGCGCGGGACTCGACGTCGCCCGGTGACTTCCACCCAACCACCTCGAGCGCCGCGATGGCCGCCGGGATCGCATCCAAGTCCACGTCGTCGTTCACGGCACCCGCGGACGAACCCTTTACACGTTTGGACGGAGACGCCGATTTTTCCGCCGCCGCCGCCGCCGCGCGAACCATGTGCACCACGTCGTTCGCGTGTAGCTTCACCGCATCGATCGCGTCCCTCGCCGCGGCCCGGGCGCCCGCGTCGTTGTCGGCACCCACGGCGGTGAACAACACGCGAAGAATCTCGATCCTCTTGTCCGCGGGTAACGCGTCGACGAAATCCGGCGTCGCTCGGCAAATCGCGGCGACTCGCGCGGGCGCCGGCGACGGAGCCACGAGCGCGGACGTGAACACCCCCCAGCTCTCGGCGAGACCTCCACCTTTCAACTTGACCGCGTACTCGACGGTGAACGTCTCCAGGATCTCCACCGCGAGCTCCGCGGCGTCGATGGACGAGGCGGACGCGGCGAGGCACCACCGCAGCGCCGGCGCGAGCGCGTCGGCTTTTCCGGCGGCGCTCCCGGCATCCTTGAGCGCGGCTACGAGCCTGCGACCGCCGTACGCGCCCAGCCTCGGCTCGTTTGACATCTTCGTGTGAGATACATCGTCGGAGATACCGAGTGACGCGAGGGGCGCGAGGATCTCGCGCAGCGCGGCGTCGGATTCATCCTTGGACCCCGCGGCGGCGACGCCGGCGGCGAGGGCGTCGCAGAGCGCGGCGGAGGCGTCCACGCTCTTGGTCACGCTGCCCACGTCGTTCGCCGCGTTCTTCAACGACTTCCACACGGCGCCCGTGCCCTTCGTTCCGCTCGGTGCGAGCGCGCGAATCGCGTTCGCAGCCGCGGAACGGACCGTGGGCTCCGAGGCGGTGCACGCGACGGTGAGCACCGCGAGGACGCCGACGCCGTTGGCCAACTTGTCGGCGCCGCGGGTGGCGAGGAGCTCGAGCGCCGTCTGCGGCACCTCGGTGGAATCGACGGACGGGTCGCTCGCGGCGCGGGTGGCGAGGAACCCGACGGGGGAGCCGCCGCCGCGCTCCACCGCGCCGAGGAGGGCGTCGAAGGATGCGGCGAACCGGCCTTTACCCCCCGCGCCGTCGGCGATTGACATCTTGGCGAAAGCTTCGTGAACGACGCCGGCGGAGGCGTCCGACGCGGGCACGCCCACGATCTTCTTGCCGTTCTTCACGCCGTTCATCGTCTGCATCAGCCGGTGCAGGGCGGAGCGGGCGAGCGGCGGGGTGACGCGTGGGTTGTTGCGGGCGATCGCGCGGACGACGTCCGCGGTGATTGGGACGTCGAGGTTCTCATCCGAGGCGCCCGCGTCCGAAAAGTCAGCCGCGCCGCCCTCCTCGCGCCAGCTGTCCCTGAGAACCGCCCACAGCGCCTGACGCACGCTACCGTCCGCGTCCAGCTCCACAGCCTCGCGCATCACGAGCAGAAGGTTCGCACGGGCGCCGGAAGATCCGTCCCGCCACGCCTCGAGCGCCCACAGCGTGAGCTCACCCTCGCCCCAAACCTTCACGCCGCCGGCGACGCCCTTCGCGACGGCGCTCAGTACCACCGCGTTGGCAGCCGCGTCGCTCCTCGCGCGCGCCTCCTTGAGCGCGGCGGAGTCCGTATCGCCCTTGGACGTCTCCGCCTTTTTACCCTTCTTTCCTTTCGCGGGCGGCTCTGGCGCGTCCTGCGCGCGAGCGAGAGCCTCGTCGAAGGCGTTCGTCCTGAGCTCGGCGAGCGACGGGTGGAGGTTCCGCTTAGCCGCCGCGATGGTGGCGCGCGCCACGGCTCGCGTCGCGGGGGAGAATACCATGTGTCCGAGGGCGAGACCGGCGGCACGGCCGGCGAGGTTGCCGAGCGCGCCGCGGTCCTCGACCGCCGCGGGCGCGACCACCGGATCCGCCTCCGAGTCGGATTCCTCAGCCTCGGAATCGGACTCTTCCCGCGCGGCATCCGCGTTCGTTCCATCCTGGGACGCCCGCGGGAACGGCAGCGATAGGGTCCCGCACGCGAGCTTCACCAGCTTCTTGGCCACCCCGCGCTCCAGCTCGGCGGTTTCATTTTTACCGACGAACTGCGCGGATGCGACGCGAAGGCGCTCGACGGCGGCGGCGAATAGCGCCTCGTCGTCACCAACGGCGATCCTTAGGCCGGGGAGCGCCGCGGCGAGCGACGCCACCCTCGGCACGTCGTCCGTGACCCTCCGGAGCAAGGCGCCGGATATGACCCCTGGCGCGGGGGGCGCGTTGGACGACTTCCGGGCGCCGCCGGACATAACCTTGGACGCGGCGCCGCTGTTGCGAAGTTCCCTCAGCGCCGCCTCTCTCAAGCCAGCCGTGGGATGGTCCAGAGCGGCTCCGAGGGACGCGGCGTGCCCGGGGAGCGGACCCGCCGCGGACCCCGCGAGCGCCTCCCGCAGAAACAAGGTCGCCGCCTTTTTCTCCTCGTTAGCCGCCTTTTTCTCATCGTTAGTTCCCTCGTCGCCATCCTTTGACCCAGTGGGTTTGGAGAAGTTGTGGAGGAGCGAGTCCACCGCGGAGGAGCACGCCGTGGGATGCTTCAAGTCGACCAGCCGGATCGACCTCGCGGCAACCTCGCGGCCGTGCTCCGCGCCCGCGGGCGTCGCCGCCGCGGAGTCCGCGCCGCTACCCGAGCCGAGCGTCACGAGCTCGCCGACGAGCGCCCTGACCGCCAGCTCCGACAGCTTGACCTCGTCGACGATTCCCCCCAACACGCGTTCGTAATTCGCGTGCTGCGTGGCGGACTGCGCCAACGCCTTGACGAGCGGAACGATGAACGAATCCGACTCGTACTTCTCGCACATGTCCGCCACCCTGGATGGAAGATCCGGCATCTTGACGAGGTGCTTGAACGCCCTCGACGGCAGCTCGCGGACCATCTGGGACCCGCAGATGACGAGGAGCGCCTGAAGCGCCTGCGCGTGAAGGGGCGCCCTCGCACCCTTCGCCACACCCTCCAACACAGCCTCCGTCAGGGGCATCGCCATATTAGCGCCCATGCTGAGCTGGCACGCGACCATGAGAGCGCCCGCGTATTGCTCCGCGCTCGCGGCGGGCGCGAGGCCAGCCTCGAGGTAAGGGAGCAGCCGCGGGACGGCGGAGGCCTCCACCCTTTTCATCTCGCCGAGAGTCTCGCAGAGTAACACGGCGTAGAACGCCGACGCGGAACCGGGAACGCCCTGCGTGGGTTTGGGATCGGAGTCATCGTCGACGTCAGCGGTGTGTACGTGAGAAGAAGGCACATCGTACCGGGAACAAGGCGGGCGGGCTGGAGAAGAAACGCCGGGTGAAAAGTTCCGGGGAAAAATGAGAGAGAGCACTCGAGACGACTCCAGCCATTGCTATTCGCGCAGTACGTTGCGAGCGGAGGCGGTGGAGCGCCGACAGGCTATCTCATCGTGTGTATCGTCATCTCCCACCGCGAGGCTAGTCTGTCGCGGCGTGGTGTGAGCCACGAATGGCAGCCGCATCAGACGGAAGAAAATGCGGTGGACGTCGAGTCGGGTCGGTGTCAAATCGTGAATCGGGTTCCGTTTGGTACCGGTATCGGGTTAGGAGTGCGTACCTTCTGCGAAGCCGCGGTGGCGGCGGTGTCGGCGACGAACGAAAAGAACGCCATGTCCCTCAAACATCGCTGCACGAGCCGATCCCTCGGCGGCGCCGCGCCCGTCTCCTTCACCCCTTTGAGGAAGTAGAAGAAGGTGTTCTCCAAGACGCACAGCTGGACGAGCTTGACGAACTCGGGGGTGCTGTGGTAGGGCAGCGCGCACGTCACCGCCGCGTCGACGTTGTGCACGTGGATCTTATACCGCCTGATGAGGTACTCGAGCGTCTTCGTCGCCGCCGGGTTGAGGTAGAACCCGCTCAGCAGACGCAGGTACGACTCGATCTGTTGATCCAGTTTCTTGTTCGCCTCCTTGTCCAACAGCTCGCGGTTCTCCTCGCTCGCCGCGCGACTGAACAGCGACTTGCTGTACTGCTCGAACCGGCCGTCGAGGCGCGTCAGCTCGTTGAATCCTGGTAGGTGGGAGTGGTGGGAACGCGTCAGCGGCGGGTCCCGCATCGAAACGGCGGTCTGTGGGTTAGATACTCGGCCCACGGCGGCGGGACGCGAAAAGCGCAATCCCTCGAAAAGTGGGCGGCGGCGGCGGTTTCGGGGGTGGATGTTTGGTGCGTCTCGCGTCGCGGTGCGGGGTGACGCGCTGGGCCGGGTGCGGGTCGGATGCGATCCGCGCGTACCTTGAAGACCAACCGAGTAGATCGTCTGCAGGTCGATGTCGCCGGCATCCCGTATGTCGTACAGCAGCGACGCCTTGCCCCGCAGCCGCTCCTCCTGTGGGCGCCCCGCCGCGACCACCTGCAGCTGGCTCGCGAGAGCGGACGTCATCGTCGGTGGACTCCGCGCCTGTGTCTCCTCCTCTCCGCTGCCGAGCCGGTCACCGCTCGATCGGTCTTCGAGCCGGTGGTCGCCGAGTCGCGTCTGCGCCCTCGGATGCGGACCAACGTGTGTGACGTTGGGTGCGATGGCAGTTGCCTCTCAAGCGGGCCTCAAACCGGAAGCGCCACGCGCGCTGACGAGTCACTTATTATTAGGGCAAACCTCAGCTATCCTCCGTCGCCAGTGTCAGCCGCGCCGAGTGAGCTTGACAGTCGGCACCATGGAAGCCTACCGCCGCGCTTTCATCCAGACCGGGAGCCTGGCCCCGCTCAAGCACGTCATGGTGCGTCGCCCGCCCCGAACCCGCGCGCGAAATCGCCCCGATGAACTCCCACCTGAACTCCCACGGTTAATTTGGTTTTCGTCCCTCGCTGACGCTCGGCGACCCGCTTCTTCACGCGACAGGCTGGCGTGTTCGTCATGGCCTTCGGCATGGAGCACTACTTCCACCACAAGTACCATTCGCACGCCGAGGCGGCGCATGACCACAAGGAGGATGTCAAGGTTGACATGGCTAAGGTGGACGCGGCCCTTCCCGCTGCTGCGGCGGCAGCCATGGCCGAGGCCGACGGCAAGCCCCTGCCCGCGGACATGGACGCGCTCACCGCGGAGATCAAGTCCCTCAGGTCCGAGATCGGAACCCTGCGCGCCGGCATGCGCGAGGCTGCGGAGGAGGCTAACAAGAAGAAGAAGTAACCGCGTCGTCGATCGGGGCCGGATGACCCGGGTCTTTGTAATATTGTACCTTCGTATTCGATTGGATTTGTGTTCTCGCCGTCACTTCATCTCTCGTCACTTCATCACCGACGCGAGCTAAAGGCGAACTAAAGGGGCGGGACCTTCCCGACCGACGACACCCTTTAAGAAACAAACAACTCGCGACTCATCACGCGTCTCCGCCGCCGTCGTTCCGGTCCCGCGAACGCTCCCGAGGAGACTTTTCCCGATGCGCCCTCACGGAATCGCCGCCGTCGTCGTCGACCCTGCGCCGCTTGTGAGCACCGCCGCCCGTGACCTCATCCTCCTCGTCTCCGTGCTCCGTCCCACCTTCCCGAACCCGTAGCACGTCACTGTCCTCCCCGCCGCCCCCGTTCGCGTCGTCGCTGGGCGTGTCCGACGATGACGGGTCGCTGGAGACGGTGGGCTCTTTGCCCGCGTGCTTAAACGTGCCCACGTCCATGGGCGCGTCGATCCAGTACCCGACTCGCTTCTTCGCCGTCTCCCTGCTGCACAGCTGTAGAGACTTGCCGCGGTACTCGAGGAGCCGCTTGAGGCACTCCCCCGCGGTGGGCCGGGTGCCCGGGTCCTTTCGCAGGCACTCGGACGCGAGGTTCAGGATAAACTCCACCTCCTCCTCGCCGATCGCGCGGCGCCGCTTCTTCTTGAGCTCCTTCACCAGCTGCTGGCACATGATCCCGAAGCCGTACATGTCAGAGCTGGTACCGTAGTCGCGTCGCTTGACAACCTCCGGGGCGCGATACTTCGGCGGTCCTATCCGCGGCGTGAGCTCGGGGTTCACGTCGTCCCTCGACTCATCCGGCATTGTCCTCGCCAGGCCAAAGTCGCAGAGCTTGGCCGTCTCGTACCCGCGAGTTATCAACACGTTCCTCGCCTTGACGTCCCTGTGCACGTGGCCCGCCGCGTGCAGCCTCACCAGCGCCCGCGCCACGTCGCTCAGCACCCGGACGACGTCCACCCTGTTCACCACGCTCCGGGAGCGAAGTGAGTGGGCCATGTACTCCATCACCATGTACAGCTTGCCGTCCTCTTCGTACCCTCCGAACACGGTGACGATGTTCGGGTGGGGAAACCGTCTGAGGTAGAACATATCGCGCTTAAGTCCGGCCACGCGGTCGGGTTTCAGGCTGTGGGGTTCGGTTTAAGTGGACGGGGACCGGTCAACGGGGCGCGGGGAGGAGGGTGGGATTAAAGTAGGGGTTATGATTTCGGGGCTCGCGGGCGGGGTCGCGGGAGGGCGGCGACGACGGCACTCACTTTCCGATTTCCTTCACCGCGACGTTCGTGCCGAGCAGCGACGCCTTGTACACGTTCCCGAAGCTGCCGTCACCGATCTGCGTCCACTCACGCTTGGACGACAGATCCGAAGGGTCGAAGCACGGGTCCCTCCACAGGCCGGCCATCTCTTTCGAGCCTCACTTGCGCGTGGGGTTAATTTCGTGTCAGACCTATCGGACGAAGGTCCCCTTCGGCGATGATCCCCGGGCCCCACGCCGGTCACCACGCCGCGAGACTCGCTCGACGAGCTAGCCGAGTCTCGTGGGCGAGTCCAGTTCCTCCCCGGAGACGCGACGGTGGCGTGCCAGCGCCCGTGGCTCTGTTCTTTGCGTTAACGTATTCTTGGTTCGGGATCAAAATGGAAGTTTCCAAAACCCTCTTTGGAAATTTTGGAAACCCTCTGCAGCTCTGACTCACACGTCGCCGCGTTTGAGGTTAGCCCCCTGGGGCGCCGCGACTCTGGCGCACTGCGAGCAGCGCGTGATCCGTCATGGCTTCCGTCGCGACGTCACCGGCGTATCGCGCCATCGGGCATATCGCTCGGCCGGCCCCGAGCGCACGGGTTCGATCGAGGACCGCCCGTGCGCAGGCGTCATCGTCATCCACCGCCGAGACCGCGTGCTCGTCTCGGCTCGTGTGCGCCGAGGTGCCCAGGGGGGACACCGCGGGCGCGATGATGACGCTCACCGACGTCCGCGTCACCGTCGGCGACCGGGATTTGCTCGTCAACGCCAACCTGCGGGTCGAGCCGGGCGAGACGGTGGGCTTGGTCGGCGCGAACGGGTGCGGCAAGTCCACCTTGCTCAGGTGCGTCTCGGGGATCCGCAGCCACGACGCGGGGGAACTACGGGTGGCGCAACGAGCCGACGTGGGTTACCTCGAGCAGACCGCGGTGAGCGGATCCAAGCTCACCGTCGCCGAGGAGGCCCGCAGCCGCATGACACACGTCAAGGCGGCGCAGGATGCCGTGCGAGCGGCGGAAGACGCGATGGAGAAGGGTGACCCGAACGCCGCGGCGACGCTCGTCGCCGCCAACGACGCGTTCGAAGCCGTGGGAGGCAACACGGTGGAGAGACGGGTATCGGACGTACTCACCGGCCTCGGGTTCGCGAAAGAGGCGTGGGACAGGCCGTGCGCGGCGCTCAGCGGCGGGTGGCAGATGCGCGTCGCACTCGCCAGGCTTCTCCTGTCCCCGGCGGGTGACTCGCAAAATTCGGGCATCACCGGCGGCTTCCTCCTCCTGGACGAACCGACGAACCACCTGGACGCGCAGGCCAAGGAGTGGCTCGCGGGGTGGCTCAGGGCGTACACCGGGACGGTGTTGCTCGTGTCGCACGACGAGGCGCTCTTAGACCGGGGCGTGGACAGGCTCGTGGAGGTTCGCGGGTCGAGGCTCCACGGGTACAGCGGCAACTATCAAAAGTTTCTCGAGGAGAGGAAAAAAAACCGAGAGGTCGCCGCGAGAGCCGCGTCGAAGGAGGCGGCCAAGGCGGCGAAGCTGGAGCAGTTCGTCGCCAAGAACAGCGCTCGAGCGTCCACCGCGAAGGCTGCGAAGAGCAAGGCGAAGCAGCTCCAGGGTGTCCTAGAAAATTTGGAGGAGCTGGAAGAGGCTACGGGGGGAGGGAAAGAACTCGGGTCGGGCCCCGGGGACGCCAAGCGCGTCACGTTCCGTCTCCCCGACCCGCCCGACGGCGCCAAGGAGGCTCTCATCCTGGACAAAGCGGTGGTCGGGTACGGCACGGGGCTCGAGCCGCTCATCACGAACGCTGCGATCAAGGTGAGCCGCGGCGATCGCTGGCTCATCGTCGGGCCCAACGGCGCGGGCAAGTCCACGCTGCTTCGAACGCTCGGCGGTAACCTTCGGCTGCAGGGTGGCACGCTGGCGCACGGCGAGGGCACGCGCGTGGGTTACTTCTCGCAGGACCTCGCGCAGGAGCTCCCAATCGACGCGACGCCGCTGGCGCACGTGTTGACGGTGGCCAGAGCCGCGGATCCGACAGTCACGGAGCTCACCGCTCGAAGCGTGCTCGGCGCGCTCGGTCTCTCGGGCGGCGCCGCGAAGGAACGAAGGATCGGGGACCTCAGCGGCGGCGAAAAGGCGCGAGTCGCCCTCGCCGCGTTCGTGCTGCGCCCGGTCAACGTCCTCCTCCTGGACGAGGCGTCCAACCACCTGGACACCGCGGCGATCGACGCCCTCACCGGAGCGCTGCGGGGATGGCAAGGCGCCGTCGTCGCCGTCACCCACAACGAGACGTTCGCGGACGCCCTCGAGCCGACGTTCGTGGCGCGGGTCGAGAACGGGTCCATGAAGACGAGGATGGTCACGGGTGGGACGCTGTCCAAGAAGGACTTCTCTCCAAATGCGGTGGCCACGGGCGGGGTGGCGGGCGCGGTGGCCAAGCCGAGGAAGCCGGCGGAGAGCGGCGCCAAGGGAAATCAACCGCAAATGTCGCAGGAGGAAATCGCGGCTGCCGAGGCGGCGGCCAAGGAGGCCAAGGCGGCGCGGGAGAAGGTGCTTCGGGAGGCGAGGAACGCGCCGAAGACGATCGATAAGATCGAGCGCGCGTTGGCGGTGCTGGACGACGACATCGCGGCCATCGACGCGCGGTTGATGGAGTGCGGCTCCGACGTGGCGGCGGCTCAGGAGATTCAGGTTGAGAAGGACGCAAAGACGGAGAAGGCGGCTCTGTACTACGCCGAGTGGGAACGGCTGGAGGAGGTGATGATGCAGGCTGAGGAGATCGCGGAGGAAG
>Ga0209425_10002736_pt1 | contig 19282 bp, 25 predicted proteins | sample COG_05_FD_184749 | JGI IMG/M metagenome (GOLD analysis project Ga0209425, IMG submission 184749) | Pelagic Microbial community sample from North Sea - COGITO 998_met_05 (SPAdes) (version 2) | ecosystem: Environmental > Aquatic > Marine > Neritic zone/Coastal water | place: Helgoland, sampling...
ACCCGGGCTGAGAATCGAACTCAAACTTAAAGTTCCACAAACTTTCGTGCTAACCGTTACACCACCCAGGCATTCCTTGTTTTTATATTATTTTTGTGCGGATTAAAATTATATTATAAATAAATAGCCTATAGGCTATGGAAACAGATTCTATGTGAGAATCTTGAGGTCTTTTTGTATTTAGTATTTATAATCATGGTCAATCTTTTAGACAAAAATTATGATTATTCAAGCAGTAAAGTTAATGGTGGCTCGGGAAGGATTCGCACCTCCGACACAGAGATTTTCAATCTCCTGCTCTACTCCTGAGCTACCGAGCCTTTCAATTAAAGCCTAAACGTTACCCTACCACGGCTTAAATCGTACGGAGAAATGGCGACTCGAACCCTGTCTCCTGTGAGAATTCGAATTCTATTTTTACGAAGTTTTCCACTAATTACAGCTTTTACTTCATGGCCATTGTCTAGAAGTATTTTAAAAGAAGCTTGAGGTAATAATTCTAAAACTTTTCCCTCGTACTCTAAAATTTCTTCTTTTGGCAATTTATTTTCTCCTAATTCTTTTTAATACAGATTGAGCATGTCCACTCAAACCTTCATAATTTGCAAGTGTTATAACGGATGGTCCAAGACTTTCAATACCCTTTTTAGATAAGTTTATGTAAGAAATTCTTTTATAAAATTCATTGACACTTATACCAGAAGAGTATTTTGCAGATCCATTAGTTGGTAACACATGGTTTGATCCAACATTATAATCAGTCATTGCCATTACTGCATATTTTCCTAAACAAATTGATCCAGCATTATGGATCATAGGAATAAATGATTTATAATTTTTTACATTTAATTCTAAATGTTCTGGTGCAATTTTATTTACTACTTCAGCTATCTTTTTATTTGAATTAATATGAATTAAAATTCCATTATTTATAATACTTTTTTTTGCAATTGAATGTCTTGATATTTTTTTTAATTGATTAAATACCTCTAGTTTAGTTTTATCAATTAACTTTTTATCTTTTGATATTAAGATACATTGAGCTAATGGGTCATGTTCTGCTTGACCTATTAAATCACTCGCAACCCATACTGGATTTGAAAATTTGTCACAAACTATTGTTACTTCTGATGGACCGGCAGTCATTCCTTCTATTCCAACATCACCGAACACCTCTTTTTTAGCAGCTACTACATAATTATTTCCAGGACCAACAATTTTATTAACCTTTTTAATTTTTTTCGTTCCGTATGCGGCGGCAGCTATAGCAGATGGACCTCCAATTGAATAAATTTCTCTAATCTTACATTTTTTGGCAGCATATAAAACAGCAGGATTTTGCTTTCCTTTGTGGCCGGGATTAATCATTACTATTCTTTTAACCCCCGCAACAATTGCGGGAATAGCATTCATTAAAACACTTGAAGGGTAAGATACTGATGAACCTGGCACATATATTGCAACAGATTCTATTGGTAAGTATTTGTATTCAAGTTTGTTTTTAAATTTATCAGTGTATGAAATATCTTTAGATCTCTGTAAGGAGTGAAATTTATAAATTCGATCATACGCAATATCAATTGCTTCTTTTACTTTTTTGTCTAATTTTGCAATGGATCTTGAGATAGACTTTAAGGTTGGAATTATTGTCGAGTTTTTATTAAACTTTTTTTCATATCTTAATAACGCCTCATCACCGTTTTTTTTTACATCTTTAACAATATTGGTAACTGAAGAAGAGTTTGATTGAATTTTATTTTTTCTTTTTGAAAGTAGTTGATCTAAATTTCGGTCAAAAGTTTTATTATTACTATTTAAAATTTTCATCAATTATTTAATTTCATTTTGATCTTCTAGTCTTACTTCAATTGTTTCTGTCTTCAATGAAATATGAGCATTATCATTAAACATTAAGTTTATCTCACAGTTGTCTTTGTTTTTTAGATAATCAATTGCAATTAGTTCCAAAACTAATTCTTTTTTTTTTTGATCAATATTCTTTGATTTAACAAAATCAACAAAATCAAACTTACAAATACTGTTGATCTTTTTATCTTTTTGACCAGATTCAACTTTGGTTCTTTCAATTGAAATTAAAAATATTTTATTATAGTGCAAAAATTTTATATCTGAGATTTTTACTTTTGCACCAGAACAACATGCTGATATCATTTGAAGTCCTTCATTGTCTGTTGCTATAATTTTTGCTAAATACTTTTTATTCATTAAATAACTCGTCTTATTTTAACACCTACTTTTTTCAATTTTTTTTCAATGTTTTCATACCCTCTATCAAGATGATAAATTCTGTTTATAACTGATTTTCCTTTAGCTGTTAATGCCGCTAAAATTAATGAAACTGATGCTCTTAGATCAGTTGCCATTACTTCTGCTGATACAAAATTAGTGTTGCCTTTAACTATTGCTTTATTACCATTTATTAAAATTCTTGCTCCCATTCGATTTAATTCTGCAACATGCATAAATCTGTTTTCAAAAATATTCTCTTTGATTATAGATCTTTTATTTGCCTTACATAATAGTACCATCATTTGAGCTTGCAGGTCAGTAGCTAAACCATCAGGAAAAGGTGCGGTTTTAATATTAATGCTTTTAATCTTTTTATTACCAATAATTCTTATTTCATGTTTTTTAACAATAATTTTTGCACCAATCTTTTTTAAAATATCAATTTCTGATTTAATAATATTAGGAATTATATTTTTGATTTTCAAGTTTCCCTCTGTAACAGCTGCTGCTATCATGTAAGTTCCTGCTTCAATTCTATCAAACATAACTGAGTATGTTGTTTCGTTAATTTCACTCACACCAATAATTTTAATAGAACGTTTTGCAATCCACTTAATATTACATCCAATTTTAATTAAAAAATTAACTAAATCTTTTATCTCAGGTTCAATTGCACAATTACTTAAAACAGTTTTTCCTTTTGCAAGACATGCTGCAATTATTAAATTTTCAGTTGCACCAACTGATATTTTTGGAAAACGAATTTTAGCACCAATTAATCCTTTTGGTGCACTTGCGATTACATATCCTTGATCAATTTTATATTTAACTCCGAGTTTTGATAGTGCTTTTAAATGTATATCGATTGGTCGTACTCCTATACTACAACCACCCGGACTACTTACTTTTGCTTTTTTAAATTTTGCTAATAAAGGGCCTAAAACTAAAATACTTCCACGCATAGTTTTAACTAAATTATAAGATGCAAAATTTTTTGTTTGATTTGAATTATCAATAATTATTTTATCTTTAATTTTTTTAATTCTTGTACCCAAGGATTCCAATATCATTAACATTGTTTCAATATCTTTAACTTTAGGTAAATTTTTTAAATAAATTTTTTTTTTTGATAACAAAGTTGCTGCAAGAATTGGTAAAGAAGCATTCTTTGAACCAGATATTTTAATTTGTCCTTTGAGCTTGCTTGCTCCAAAGACTTCTAATTTTTGCATGATTAGACTTTAGGTAGTGTTACCCCAGTTTGCCCCATATACTTTCCATTTCGGTCTGCATAAGTTACATCTGGTTTTTCATTTCCTTTAAGAAAAATAAATTGAGCCACACCTTCATTTGCATAAATTTTTGCGGGTAACGGAGTTGTATTTGAAAACTCTAAAGTTACATATCCTTCCCATCCTGGCTCAAGTGGAGTTACGTTTACAATGATACCACATCTTGCATATGTTGATTTTCCCAAACAGATAACTAATACATCATCAGGAATTTTAAATTTTTCAATTGTTCTAGCTAATACAAATGAATTTGGTGGAATAATACATTCAGAAATATTTTTAGTAACAAAGTTAGTTGGTTTAAAGTTTTTAGGATCAACAATTTCAGAATTTACATTAGTAAAAATCTTAAACTCATCTGAAACTCTAGCATCATATCCAAAAGAAGAAAGTCCAAAAGAGATGCTATCTCCTCTTACCTGTTTTTCTTCAAAAGGGGTGATCATGCCCTCCTCTTTTGACATTTTTCTAATCCATTTGTCTGAAAGCACTGACATTATTTACTTTTCTTCTTTATTTTTTTTTTAAAAAGCTTTCTCTTTTTTAAATTTTTCCTAAGAGCTAAACCTAAACGCTCATTTTTTTCTTTTGCGTTCATTTTTTATCTGGATTAGTAAGAAAGTCTAATGTAATCGGCTTTGATGTATCTAGGGTTGGTGCTTTAGGTGCTTCTTCTTTTGACCCATCTTTAGCTAATCTCTTGGCTTTTTTTTCAGCAAGTTTTTTTTCTCTTTTAGCCTGCTTCTCCATAAGCTTAGCACTTTTTGTATTTTTATATGTAAAATGGATCCCCATAAATTTCCTTTAGATAGATATAAATCATATTAATAAAAAAATTAAGGCAATAATTTGAAAAAAATGCTTTTTTATCATAAATTAAATTAAATTACCTTAAAAGCCCTCATAACTAAACGGCATATAACATAAAATAGTTAATACAAGTTTTATGCTCGTTGCTTGATGTGGGTATTATTAAAAACTTTTCTTAAATAAAGAAAAAAAAGATTTTTAAGAGTTCTTAGTGTTTCAATTCTAGGAATTTTTGAAAATCCCTCAAGTCTATCTTTGAAAATAATTGGAATTTCTTTGATGTCAAAATTCCTAATATATATTTCAAAAACTACACACATCATAAAACTATAACCTTTTGCTTTAACTTGTTTTAAATTAAATTTTTTTAATTTTTTTAAATTAAAACCTCTGTATGAAGTTGTAAATTCAGTCAATTTAATTCCTAAAACTTTTTTTATAATTATATTTCCATATTTACTTAAAAATAACCTTCTGCCTTGCATTAAACACTTGCCTTTAGGCAGATATCTTGAGCCTATTACAAACGAGTATTCTTTTAAATATTTGATAAAATTTTTTATTTCACAAGGATCATGTGATAAGTCTGCATCCATTGTAATTAAATAATCATACTTGTTTTTTAAAGCATAAGCATAGGCCATTTTGTGCGCACTATCTAAACCTAGTTTTTTACTTCTAATAATTATATTAAGATTCTTAATCTTTTTTTTTAATCCTATAACTTTTTGAGCTGTACCATCAGGTGAATTATCATCAATAATTAATATATGAACTTTTGAATTAAATTTTTTTATCTTAAGCAAAAGCTTACCTATATTGTCAATCTCGTTATAAGTTGCTGTAAAAACTAATATTTTTTTATTAGAAATTTTTTTTTGCATGAATTATAAAATAGAACTAAACTATAATATAACTAATTAGTACATAATATTAATAATTTATTATCAAATTACATAACCTTTAATAAAATGATTAAAATAATTATACAATAATGGAAAATAGATTTAATAAATATTTCAAATATTATTTAAGCTTACTGTTTCTTTTTAGTTGTATTTATTTAACTAGTAAACATGATGTTGGAAACGACTCTACTATTTCTGAATGGTTAATTAACTATGCGGGTGGTTTTACTAAAAGAGGTTTAATTGGACAAATTTCTATAATTTTAGCAAATTATTTTGAAGCTAATTTAAGAGACATCGTTCTTATTTTTCAAGTTTCTTTGATTGGATTATATTTGTTATTAATTTACAAACTAACCTCAAATTTAAAAATTAATAGAATAATTACTCTTTCTTTATTTACACCAATATTTTTACTTTATCCTGTAGCGGAAATTGAAGTTCTTGCTCGAAAAGAAGTTTTTATATTTTGTATTTTTATAGTTTATATTTTTTTAAACACAAAAATTTATCAAAATATTTATAAATTAGTTTTTCTAACAATGGCTATTTTGATATGGGAACCGGTAATATTTTATTTTTTATTTTTTTTAGCATCAGATATAATTAAAAATAATATAGAAAAAATTGACAAGAGATTTATATTTAATCTCCTTTATTACATGCCAGCTACTTTGGTTGCTTTTTATATCGCATTTAACCCTATTAGCTCTGAAGGGCACGATGTAATGGTCAATTATTTAAAACAAAATTATAATGAGAATTGCAATGTAGCTTGTATTTTTTTAAAATCCAAATCAAGTTTATACTCTCAATTTGAGGGCAATTTTAAACTCTATTCTTTTGAAGTTTTTTTTAGATATTTTTTGATAATCATAATTGGATTTGCTCCATTAATCTTTCTACTTAAAAATTCAAAATTGAAAAATACTAAATTATTTTATTTTAAATATTTTAATAATCTATTATTCCCAACTGCTCTAATGCTCCTACCAGTAGTACTATTATTTGCTATGGGTTTTGATTGGGGGAGGTGGGTAAATATCAGCTATGTTTTTGTAATTGTATTTTATGTTTATTTGTTCAAAGAAAATTATGTTCTTCTTGAAAAAAACTTTTGTAATACAAAAATTTATAAAACCCTCAATAAAAAAATAATCTTCATTTTTATTTTCATTGTTTTTTGCTTTGGGTGGAATCCAAAGACAGTTATTACTGGTGATATTGCTACAAATCCTCTTTGGAAGATTCCATATAATGCTAGTAAGATAATATTTGGATTTGATAGTTTTAGAATTTTTCAAGACTCACCAATATCTATATGGCATAAGAAATATATTGAATAACTTATTTTTTATAAAATAAATTTTTAGCAAAAATTGTGATTATAAGTAAAATTACGAAAGCAACAATTGGCACATAAATATCTGGTGAAGTGATTATATCTTTAATTTTTGGTGCCATTAAATTTTGATCAATTATTTTTTCCAAACCACTTCCAATTGATACTACCAAAAAAATTTGAGGTATAATTCCAATTAATGTTGCAAAGAAAAAATTAATTATTTTGACATTAAAAATAGTTGGTATCAAACAGCTTAATTGCCAGGGTATCCCCCCGACTAGTCTGTACACTAATAAATATATAAATTCTGATTTTTTAAATTTTATTTCTAAATTACTAAATCGATTTAAAAATTTATTTCTTATTAATTCTTTTAAAAAATAATTACCAAAAACATATAAAAAAGTTGCTCCTATACTTAAACCCAAAACAACAACTAATGTTCCTACCCACTTTCCAAAAATAAATCCTCCAAATATTGCTACAGGAGATCCAAATCCCAAAAATGGAAAAACCCACAAAATTGTTAATATTAAGAAAACTGTAAATAATAATAATAAGTTAGATTGTTTTAGATCAAAAAAATAAGATTTATTGTCTTGTATAAAGTTATATGAAGTCAACTGTTCAAAACTATATTTTGACAAGATAAAATAAAAAAACAAACTAACAGTTAATACATAGAATAGACCAATAAATAATTTTATTTTTTTAGATTTTTCCATTAATATGAATATTAATAATAAAATCTTCTATTTGCTATTTATATATTTAATTACTATAAAGGTCGAAATTTATTTAAAAATTAATCACTTTATATGAAAAGAACATACCAACCCAAAAAAGGCAAAAGATTAAAAAAGCATGGGTTTCGATCAAAAATGAAAACTAAAGGTGGTCGAAAACTTCTTAAACGAAGAAGAGCCAGAGGAAGAAAAAATTTAACTGTTTCATCAACCGTTAAAAAAAAATAATCTTATTTAAATGAAAAGCAAAATACTTGCTCTTTCAAAAAATGAGGATTTTAAAAGTCTTCTTAAACAAAAAAAAGTTTCTAATAAATATGTTACAATTTTTTTTGGTAAGTTGGCCAATAAAAATAATAATAAATTGAATATTTCTTTTTCTGTTAAGAAAAAAATAGCAAATGCAGTTAAAAGAAATAAAATTAAACGCAGATTAAGAAATATTGTTAACGAGGCAGTAAAAAAAATATCAATAAACTTCGAATTTTCCTTTCTTGTTATAAGTAAGCCTTCTATGTTAAACAATGAGTACAAAATTATAAAAGAAACTCTATTTCAAGATTTGGAAAAAATTAAATAATGAACATTTTAACAAATATTTTAATTAAGTTTATCAAGAGCTATAAATTTCTTATTAGTCCTTTACTTGGACAATCTTGCAGATACTTACCTACTTGCTCAGAATATAGTATTGAAGCTTTAAAAGAGTTTGGTTTAATCAAAGGAATTTTTATAAGCTTGAAGAGAATTTTATCATGTCATCCTATTAAGTTCTTGGGAGGAAATAGTGGATTTGACCCTGTTAAAAAAGAAATGAAAGCTAAGAAATAATGGAAACTCGAAACGTTATAGCCGCAATTTCACTTTCTGCTGCAGTAATAATTCTTTATTCATTATTTTTTGCACCTCCACCAACAACAAAAGATGATTTAACTTTAAAAAATAAAACAGAACAAATCACAGATACGCCAAGTTTAGATCAAAAAGAAAATGTAATTGAAATTTCAAGAGCAGAAGCTTTAAGTCAAAGCAAAAGAGTTCAATTTGAAAATCAAAGTATAGTTGGATCAATATCTTTAAAAGGTGCTGCAATCGATGACTTAACTTTTAAAGAGTACAATATTAATTTAAATAGTGACGAGAAAGTCAAACTTTTATCTCCAAGAAATGCTGCAAATGGATATTTTATTGAAAGTGGTTTTATTACTACTGATAAAAATATTGAAATACCGAATTCAGATACTACTTGGTCAGTGATAGGAAATAATAAATTAACAGATAAATCTCCCATAAAATTAACTTGGTCTAATGATCAGGGAATTACATTTGAAAAAGAATTTACTCTAGATGATAAATTTCTATTCACTATTAAACAAAGAGTTATAAACTCATCAGATAATGTATATGATTTTTATTCCTATGGACAAATAATAAGAAATAAAATCCCAAATATCTCTAATTTCTATATTCTTCACGAAGGTCTAATTGCAGATTTAGATGATGAACTAATTGAAGAAGATTATGATGATATTCAAGAAGAGAAGTTTACCAAAACTGCTCAGAAAGGGTGGCTAGGCATTGGTGATAAGTATTGGATCACATCGTTAATCCCACCAAAGCAGAAGGAATTTAAAACTACATTTGATTATAAAAATAAATTTAGAGCAAACTTTGTTTTAACAGAGCCTTTAGAGCTTGGAAAAAATTCAAATATTGAAGATCAAATTCAGGTAATTGTTGCTGCCAAAAGAGTAGAAGTTGTTGATGGATATGCAGAGACTTTAAAAATTAACAAATTTGATCTAGCAATTGACTGGGGATTTTTATACTTTATTACTAAACCATTATTCTATGGGATAGATTACTTCTTTAAATTATTAGGAAACTATGGTCTTGCAATTATTGCAATTACATTTTGTATTAGACTGGCTTTCTTTCCACTTGCAAACTTCTCATTCAAAAGCATGGCAAAAATGAAGGCACTTCAACCAGAAATGGTAAGACTTAAAGAACTTCATAAAGATGACAAAATGAAATTACAGCAAGAAATGATGTCTCTTTATAAAAAAGAAAAGGTAAATCCAATGTCTGGGTGTTTACCAATACTAGTTCAAATTCCAGTATTTTTTGCACTTTATAAAGTTTTATTTGTGACAATTGAAATGAGACAAATGCCGTTTTATGGATGGATACAAGATTTATCAGAGAGAGATCCAACATCACTTTTTAATTTATTCGGTTTATTGCCGTATGACGTACCTTCATTTTTAGTGATTGGCGCTTGGCCTATAGCGATGGGTGTTTCAATGTTTATTCAACAAAAACTAAACCCTGCTCCAACAGATGCAATGCAAGCAAAAATATTCATGTTTTTCCCACTATTTCTTACAGTAATCTTGGCTCCATTCCCTGCAGGACTAGTGATCTACTGGACTGTTAATAATATTTTAACTATGGCTCAACAAGTGTTCATAATGAAGAGAACTACAATTAAAACAGCAACTTAGATGTTGGAAGTCAACGAAGAAAAGTTAAAAAAAATCTTACCGAATGATGGTCCTTCAATTAATGAAGTAAAAAAATATCTGGAAAAATATAATGATGAATACATAGTTATTAAATGTGGTGGAAGTGTTCTAGTTAATCAAAATTTATTTAATATCTTTATTAAAGATATTGCTACATTAAATAAATTGGGTTTTATTCCTGTAGTTGTTCATGGTGGCGGTAAAAGAATAAGTAATAAATTAAATGAATTAGGAATTAAAAATGAATTTATCAAAGGACTTAGGGTTACAGGAAAAGAAACCATCAAAGTGGTAGAACAAGTGTTAACTGAATTTAATAAAGAAATAGTTGAAGCTTTAAAACAACAGTCTTGTGATAGCGAAACAATTAATTCTAAAAATAATAATATTATTAGCGTATTTAGAGAAAACGATGAATTAGGGTTCGTTGGAGTACCTACTAAAATTGATAAGACTATTATAGATAAAATTGTAAATAATAAAAAAGTTCCAGTAATTGCACCTTTGGGCTTAGATGAAAATAATCAAACCTTTAATATTAATGCAGATACGGCAGCGGGTTCAATCGCAAAAAAAATCGAAGCAAGAAGATTAATTATTATGAGTGATGTTGAGGGTGTTTTAGATGATAATAATAAACTAATACCTGAAATTAATTCAAGCTCTATTAAAGAATTAATTGATAATGAAATAATTACTGGAGGCATGATTCCAAAAATTAACAATTGTTTAGATGTTGCAAGTAATGGTGTAAAAGGTGTTGTAATTATTGATGGCCGAAAAAACCACTCTATTCTTTTTGAATTATTATCTGACAAAGGCTCTGGAACACTAATTAGACAATGAAAGATTTAATCAATATAAAATATTGGATATTTGATCTTGATAACACACTTTATAGTGGTCAAACTCAAGTTTTTTCTGAAGTAGATAAAAAAATGTCATCATTTATTTCAAAAAAATTTAATGTCGATCTCATAAAAGCAAAAGAAATTCAAAAAAAATACTTTTATGAATATGGAACAACTCTTTCAGGGTTGATGAACCATGACAATATAGATCCACAGGAATTTTTAGAATTTGTTCACGATATCGACATTAGCTGGCTGCCAAAAGACAAAATTTTAAGAGAAGAGCTTATAAAAATAAAAGAAAAAAAAATAATCTTTACAAATGGGTCACATGCACATGTTGAAAATGTCACAAAACAACTTGGTATTAAAGGATTATTTGATGGAGCTTTTGATATTACAGATGCAAATTTTGTTCCAAAACCACACCTAGATCCATATCAAAAATTAATCAAAAAATTTGACCTTGATCCAAGTCAATCAATCTTAATTGAGGATATTGCTCATAATTTAGAACAAGCTAAAAATTTAGGAATGAAAACTTGTTGGTTAGAAAATCAAGAGGCATTTGCAAAAAAAGACTCCAACAAACCTTATATAGATTATAAGATTAAGAACTTGCCTTCTTTTCTACAAGAAATTAATATATTGAAAGGTAATTAAATTAACTTTCTAAAAAAAATATGAGCGATATAACAAAAATTATAGATCAAGCATGGGAAAACAGAGATAATATAAATCAAGATTCTGAACAAGGTTTAAAGGATAGCATTAATCAAATCATTGCTGATTTAGATAGTGGTAAAGTAAGAGTTGCAGAAAAAATCAATGGCGTATGGGTTACTCATCAACATATTAAAAAGGCTATAATGTTGAGCTTCAGAATATACCCAATGGAAAATTTGAACGGACCATATAGCAGTTGGTATGACAAAGCACATCTATTAAAAGGTAAAACAGCTGGTTGGACTAAAAAGGATCATGAAAAAGCTGGTTTTAGAATGGTGCCAAACTCTCCTGTTAGAAAAGGATCATTTGTTGGAAAAAATGCAGTACTAATGCCCTGTTATGTAAACATTGGAGCTTACATTGATGAAGGTACCATGATGGATACTTTTAGTCGAGCTGGTAGTTGTTGCCAAATAGGAAAAAATTGTCATATCTCAGCAGGAAGTGGAATTGGTGGAGTATTAGAACCTGCTCAAGCATTACCAACTATTATTGAAGATAATTGTTTTATTGGAGCAATGTCTGAAGTTGTCGAAGGTGTGATTGTGGGAGAAGGTTCTGTTTTAAGTATGGGAATGTATATTGGACAATCTACTAAAATAGTAAATAGAAAAACTGGAGAAATAACTTACGGAAAAATTCCTCCTTATTCTGTAGTTGTACCTGGATCATTACCTGATAAAAATAATGCCTCTACCCCATCGCTGTATTGTGCGGTTATAATTAAACAGGTTGATGAGAAAACAAGATCTAAAACTTCTGTTAACGATCTTTTAAGAGAATAGATTTATTATGACCTCTATTAATGAACTTCAATTAGCAAAGGAGCTAATTAAGTTTCCATCTGTAACGCCTATTGATGCTGGAATAATGAAGTTTTTAGAAAAAAAACTTAAAACACTTGGATTTAAAACTAAAGTTTTAGAGTTTAAAAATAAGGGTAGCAAGCCAGTAAAAAATCTTTACGCAAGACTTGGTAATAAAGGTCCAAATTTCTGTTACGCAGGTCACTTAGATGTTGTTCCCGCAGGAAATTTAAAAGATTGGACGGTAAATCCGTTTAAACCTTCTATCAAAAAAGGACACTTAATTGGAAGAGGTGCCAATGATATGAAAAGCTCAATCGCTGCATTTGTTTCAGCAGTAAGTAATTTTATTGGAGATAAAAGAAAATTTAATGGCTCTATTAGTCTTTTAATTACAGGAGATGAAGAAGGAGTGGCAATTAATGGGACTAAAAAAGTAGTCGATTATTTAAGAAAGAAAAAAGAAAAAATAGATTTTTGTTTAGTGGGTGAACCTACTAATCCTAATAAATTGGGTGAAATGATTAAAATAGGACGAAGAGGGAGTATGAATGGTAGACTTTCAATTATTGGTGCTCAGGGTCATGTGGCTTATCCTCAAAGAGCAAATAATCCATCCACAGCACTTGTACAAATTTTAAATGAACTAAAAAAGATTAAATTTGATAATGGTACAAAGGATTTTCAACCAACAAATCTTGAGATTACTAAAATAAATATTGATAATTCTGCAGATAATGTAATCCCAGGATTAGCTAGTGCCAAATTTAATATTAGATTTAATAATAAGCACACTTCAAGTTCTATAAAAAAGAAAATTGATGGTATTATAAAAAAAATAAGTAATAAAAATAAATCAAGATATAAAATTAATTATAGTGTTTCTGGAGAAGCATTTCTTACAGTACCAAATGACACTACTTTTATGATAAGAGATGTCATTAAAAAAATTACAAAAATTAAACCTCAATTATCAACAACTGGTGGTACTTCCGATGCACGATTTATTAGAAAAATAGCTCCCTGTTTAGAATTTGGTTTAGTTGGAAAAACAATGCACAAAGTAGATGAGGCTGTTTCCTTATCGGATTTAAAAAAACTTACACAAATATATACCGAAATACTAAAAAATTATTTTTAATGATTTGCATTAACGCAAATATTCCAAAAGAATTAAATGATATCAATGATGAGCTAAAGGCCATTTATCATTCTAAAGATACTGTTTGTTTTTATATTTTTAAAAATAGAGAGCAAAGAAATGAATTTATAGAAAAAACTAATGGAATGAGTAAAAATGATCGAGAGATTGTTTATCAAAAATATCAATCTTAAAATGAAAACTGGTTTAATCACTTCTGATACTTATCAAAATCATAATACAGGCGAAGGGCATCCAGAAAAAATTGATAGAGTTACAGCTGTTATTGATAACTTTAAAAAAATCGATAACAAAAAATTAATTTGGAAAAAACCAACTAAATTTGATCAATCTTTTTTAACTAACACGCATTCTTCTAAATATATAGATCTAGTAAATAAATCATTTCCAAAAAATGGTTTAGCATTTCTTGATGGAGACACAGTTGTTTCGCCAGGAAGCAAGGAAGCTACTAAAGATGCCGTTGGATCAATAATTACAGCCATTGATGGTGTTCAACAGAAAGAATTTAAAAATGCGTTTTGTGCTGTAAGACCACCAGGACATCATGCGGAAAAAGATAAAGCAATGGGATTTTGTATATATAACAATGTTGCTGTTGGTGCTAATTATCTTATTGAAAAATATAAGTATAGTAAAGTTGCAATTATTGATTTTGATGTTCACCATGGGAATGGTACGCAAGACATTTTCTACAATAATGAAAAAGTGTTATATATTTCAACGCATCAATATCCCTATTATCCTGGATCTGGCTCTGAAAAAGAAATGGGTAAGTTTAATAATATTTTTAATATCCCACTTGAAGCTGGCACTACCGCTGAAGAATACCTAAATGCATATGAATATGTTTTAAAAAAACTTAAAGAATTTAAACCTCAATTTTTATTGTTTTCTGCGGGTTTTGACGCACATATTGATGATCCTTTAGCACAACTTAAATTAGGATCCGAAGATTTTTACAAATTAACTAAAAGAACATTAGAATTTTCTAAATCATTTTGTAATGGAAATGTAGTTTCAATTCTTGAAGGAGGATACGATCTAAAAGCACTTCAAGATAGTACTCATAGGCATGTTGATGCTCTTATAGAATTTAATTGATAATTTTTAATAACCCTCTAAATAAAAACTTATGAAGTTGTACAGAATTAAAAAATCTAACATAGACAAAAAAGGTAAGGGGCTTTACGCCACAAAAGATATAAAAGCAGGAACAAAAATAATAGATTATATAGGAAGGCTTATAACTAAAAAACAAACTGAAGAGTCTGATAAATACAATAACAGTAAACCTATATACCTGTTCACTATTAATAAAAAATATGACCTCGACGGTGATTTTTCTTGGAACACTGCAGGCTTGATAAATCATTCATGTAATAATAATTGTGATTATGATGGAAAAGGACTTAAAATTTGGGTCAAAGCGATAAGAGATATAAAAAAAGGTGATGAATTAACTTGTGATTATGGATTTGGATATGATGAAAATTATAAGCAATTCAAATGCAAATGTAGTTCTAAAAATTGTTGTGGTTATATAGTGCGTTCAGAGTCCAGATGGCGAATTAATAAAAAATTCGCAATGAGTAATAAAAATAAATTAATAAATAATTCTCGTTAAAAAAAGACCTTCAGGTGGTGCGGGTGGCGCACAAAGAATTCTTTTTTTAGATTTAAAAATTTTATTAAATTTTTTTATATCCCATTTTTTTTCTCCTAAATATTTTAAACAACCTACCATTGATCTGACCTGTTGTTGTAAGAAAGATTGTGATTTAAATTCTATTTCTATTTTGTTTTTTGATGATCTAACTTTTACTGATTTAATTGTTTTAATTGGACTTTTTGCATGACAACTTGAAGATCTAAAAGTGGAATAATCGTGGGTACCAACTAATCTCTTGGCTCCTTTTTTAATTAAATCTAAGTCTAATGGTATTCTTACATGCCATCCTCTTTTATTTTCAATTACAGGAGCACTTATCTGATTAAAAATTATATATTTATAGATCCTTTGTTTTGCAGAAAATCTTGAATGAAATTTATTACTTCTTTTTTTAACTTTTTTAATGGCAATACCTTGGTCATTTAAAAAATGATTGATTGATTTTAAAAATTTTTTTAAATTTTTAATTTCATTTTTACAATCAAAATGAGCAGATTGCTCTATCGCATGAACACCTGTATCGGTTCTACCTGAGCCATTTAAAATTATTTTTTCTTTTAAAAGTTTTGTGAGTTTTTCCTGAATAAGCCCTTGAATAGTTGACCCTTTTTTTTGAATTTGCCAACCTCTAAAATCTGTACCCACATATTCAATAAGCACTTGATACCTAGCCATTTAAATAGCTGTACCCTTTTTTATTTGTGAACCAAGCATAAATTCACCAATCTTTTGAGGCTTTTTTCCTTGTCTTTGGATCTCTTTAATCTTTATTGTTTGATTATCTCCACAAGCAACCTCTAAATAATCAGAAATAATCTCCCCTGGTTTTCCAATGCCATTACCGATTTCTGCTTTTAAAATTTTATATCTTTCACCCTTGTATACAAAGAATGCACCTGGCACGGGATATAAACCATTTATTTTTCCAATAATAATTTTTGCTTCATCCTTCCAATTGATTTCTCCCTCAGCTTTTTTAATTTTAGATGCATATGTTGCTTTTGAATGGTCTTGATCAATAAATTTTGCTTTATCTTCCAAAATGTTATCTACATTATCTAATATTTTCTCAGCTGCTACTAAAGATAATTTATCAGCTATATCACTTGCGTTTAAATTGTTTTCTAAATTTATTTTATAGGTATTACACACTGGGCCCGTATCAAGTTGTTCGGCTATTTTCATAACACTAACTCCTGTTTCTTTGTCAAGGTTCATTATAGATCTTTGTATGGGCGCTGCACCTCTCCATTTTGGTAAAAGAGATGCGTGGATATTAATAAATCCTTTTTTGGTTAAATTTAAAAATTCCTTTGGAATTATTTGTCCGTATGCAACAACTATTGCAAGATCAGCATCTATACTTTTAAAATATTTATATTCCTCATTATTATCTTTTAAATATTTTGGAGTTCTAAAATCTAAATTTAGAGTTTCTGCAATCCCTTGTATTGGTGATTTATTTATTTTCTGTCCTCTCTGTGATTTTTGAGGGGGCTGCGTATACACATCTGATATTGGATAACCATTTTGATATATTGATTTTAAAATGGGCACAGCAAACATTGGGGTACCCATAAAAACAATCTTTTTTGTCATAAACTAAAGAATTGCTGTATTTGATTTTAATTTAGATAACTTTTTAACAATCATCGATCTTTTTAATTTTGATAGATAATCAATAAATAATATCCCTTCTAAATGATCCATTTCATGTTGAATGCATGTTGCAAGTAATCCATCTGCTTTCAATATCTGTTTTTTTCCATTATAATCTAGATATTCAACATCACATTTACTTGGTCTATCAATTTCAGCAAACTGATTTGGAACGGACAAGCACCCTTCTTCATAAGTTGCTTTTTCGTGGTTTTTACTTTTTATTATTGGATTTACGAAATATCTTGGCTCTTTTTTTTCTGGATCTTTACAAATATCCATTACTATAATTCTTTTTGGAACACCAATCTGAATTGCAGCAAGACCTATCCCTGGCGCTGCATACATAGTTTCCAACATATCATCCATTAATTTTTGTTCTTCTTTGCCTACTTTATCAACAGGTTTTGAAATCTGTCTAAGCAATTTGTTAGGTTCAGTCAGTATAGTTTTAACGGCCATGAGTAAGTTTATTTTATTATAATTTTTAAACTTTTAAAGGTAGAACTTTTAATAAAATCTTATTTCTTATATAGTCAATATCTAATTGATTTAAGGCACTAACAATAAAATATAGTGTATCTTCATCTAGCAACTCTAAGTCATCTTGTCCAATAACTTCAATAATTCTTAGTAATGCAAGGCCAATTTCATTATTATTAATCATCACCTGTATATCAGTAGGCATTTCAGTGTCGTTGACCTTATAAAGATCATCATATTTTTTTGATATCTTAACACCATCAGATTTTATTGACTCAATCAAAATAATATCTTTTTTGGATAACAAATATTTTTTATCTTTTTTTATTTTTTTTAAAAAATTATTTAGATCTTTTTCAATTTTAGATTTTGCAAAATCTCCGTTAAAATAATTAACTAATTTAGATTGATGCAAGATATCTTTATTAAATTTTATATTTTTAGTCGTTTCTTTTTTATCTTTTAAATTATTTTGATAAAATGTCGTAAAATTAGAAGGTACGTCTTCAGGGTCTATATTTTCTAAAAATCCTTTTAATTCATTATCAAATGCATTTGAATAATTATCTTTAATAAATAATTCTTTTAATATTTTTATTAATTCTAGTTTTTTAGTAACATTTGATTCCAAAAGAATTCTTTGATAAATCAATGCTCGAGCTTCAACATTTGTCAGCATCTTATGGGAGTTCGTAGCATTTAAAAGTTGATTAATGCTAAATTGAAATTTCTTATAAAGAGAAAATAAATTTTCCTCTGGGTAATTTTTGTCACTTGTTGCTTTTTCAATAAGTGAGATCTTATCGAACTCTTTAATATCAACTTCTTCAATATTATACAGCAAGTTAGATTTTGCTAAATATTTCCATATTAGTTTGTTAGTATTTTTTTTTGGTTCGAAAACAAATTCAGAATTAGTTCTATGAGCAAGGTGAAAATCTAGGATACTATTTTCTGAAATAGCTAAATCTGGCTTATCGGTATATTTAAATAAAAAGTTTAATTTCTTTTCAAAATATTCATCTTTAAATCCAAGTTCTTTCTTTAAATCTAAAATTAATTGAGCTTCTTCAACTTTCCCATCATTAATTAAACAATATAAGTTAAATTTTGATAAATACTCATCAATAACCGCTTCTGTATTTTTTGAAAATATTTCACAAGCTTTTTTAACATTTGACTCTGACAAATATTCATCAGTTAAATATCGACTAAGCTTAGGATGTAAGTTAAATATTTGATTTTTAATTAAATATTCTTCTATTAGATTTTTATTTTTATTCTTAATAAGCCAATCAGATTTTATTTTTAAGAATTCCTCTTCTGATATATTAATATTTGGGTAATACGCATTTGTTAACATAGTTATATTCATTATGTCTGACGCATCCTTTGATAAATCTATCTTAGCTAAATTTGAAAATAGATATTTAAGTTGATCCCCATTTGAATTTGTCCACATATCGATTTTAAGATCATAGTCCTCTGGATCATAAAGTCCTATTATTTCTAGTTCTTTTGAATATAAAGATGCGTCAACTCGAATAGTATCAATTTGTTTCTGTGATTGCATATCGTAAATGCTGGATTGACTTGACTGTTCAATAATATCTTCTTCAACACTTTCGACATTGTTGGCTGTGCTTTCATTGATTTCTTTTTCATCTATATTCCAAATATCTATGAGTTTTTCCTCAGCATTTGTATTGGAAACAACAAAAAAAATGATGAATATAATTGATAAATATTTTCTATTTAACAATTTTAAAATTTTCATTTGGAATGATTTTTTCTATTTCTTTTTTTGGTGCTGGAAAATCTATTTTGTTAAGAAGAAAAATTGCTCCAAGAACTATAATAATAACTACACTTAGCTTTATAACTAACCCTAGGACACTTTTGCTTGATCTTGTATTTTTAACGAATTGCATATAACGTTGGTTAAAATCAAATTAAGACATATTTGTGTTTTTTCAATACAGAAACTTATGAAATCAAAAGAAAATTTAGTTTTTTTAGGCATGATGGGTTCAGGCAAGTC
>Ga0209425_10002750_pt1 | contig 19240 bp, 16 predicted proteins | sample COG_05_FD_184749 | JGI IMG/M metagenome (GOLD analysis project Ga0209425, IMG submission 184749) | Pelagic Microbial community sample from North Sea - COGITO 998_met_05 (SPAdes) (version 2) | ecosystem: Environmental > Aquatic > Marine > Neritic zone/Coastal water | place: Helgoland, sampling...
CAGGAACCGAATAAGAAACTGTAATTGTTGTAGAGGTATCTTTCGACCAACTCTGGAAAGAATCACTTACAACAATATCCCAGTTAGTAGTGAAATCATTACCATTGTTAACTGAGTTAGCAGGCTCTGTATGCTGAGAAATCTCTTCATCACCTCTGAGGAGTGTCAGTGTTAAATCACATTCTGCTCCACCACAATTTCCAGATTCGATATTAAATTTCATCCTAACAGATATTGTTTCATTAAGTTCAAGAATGAAGCCTTCAGAAAATCCTGTTTGTAGTTCACAAGAGAAATCTACTACTACATCTTGACCTTCAGGGAATATTATCTCTCCATAACCTTCTGATGCAGAGCCTTGGGATAGATTATCAAAATTATTCCAGCAATCCTCTAAATTCTCAGAACCCCAGAAATACATGTATGGATCATCATTGGTAGGATAATTCTCAACTGAATCAGATTGAGCAGTAACGGGCATAGACAAATAACTGAATGTTAATAGTAACACTACGCCAATAGTTAGACTTCGACGTGTGGATTGCATAAGTTGTGGGATGATTGGTGACGTTTGAGTGTTTACCCGATAGGTGTGATAAATTATTTGTCAGAAACTATGCGCATTCCTTGCTCATCATAATCCCAATCAATAATTTCCCAACCTTCTTTTTCTAAATTCTCAATAACACTCTTTCTAGAAACAGGCGAACAAAGTAAACCTACAGTACCTCCTGCACCAGCACCTAATGCTTTCCAAGCAATTACAGACTTAGATTCAACTAATGGATTAATTATTGAATGGAAAGGTTCGTGTAATGAAGGATCCATCAAATCTACACCCTCACAGCTATCTCTCAGAGACTCAACAACCAACTCTCTTCTATCTCTTTGAATCCCATCAGACATTTTCCTTGCAGCAGCTCTAATTTTATGTAATCCATTTATGACATCTTCATCGCCGGAAGCATATCTTTCCCATATCGAGGTATGTAATTCACCAGAATTATGCTCAATTTTAGAATCTGCAATTATCAAATGCTTTTTCAACCAATTTTTTGATGATTTCATGGGTTCAAAAGGAAGAATCTCGACACTGTCACCAATAAACATTAGATGGTTAAAACCACCATGTGCAGAGGCCCATTGATCTTGGCGGCCGCCTTTATTCTCTAATATTGATTCAAATTGAAAAGCCATTTCTGCAATTTTCTCTGGAGATTTATTATGTCCTAATATAGTCGCAATAAGGCCTACATTTAATGCACCACTAGTACCCAAACCAGAACCACTTGGTACCTCACTTGAATATTCTACTTTTATCCTACCAGATTCATCTTTTTCCATCGTAGCATGGATGTATTTATTTATTGTAAAGTTAACCACTTCTCCACCAAAATCAGTACAATATGGATTGACATCAGTCCATCCCCCTGCTAGATCTACACGGACTGGAACTATGACTTCGAAGCGTTCGACCATGAATGACCCGAGACTCGGTTACATGAGAACCCTCCGCTAAAGTCTAATCGTTTGACCGAAAATAACCCATATGAGTACCTCCTCCGATGTGTATGGCTGACGCAGTAGATGATGCAATCTTGGCATTTTCTGAAGGAAAACCGGTAATGGTCTTTGACTCAGATTTTAGAGAAAAAGAAACTGACTTATTATGGCCCGCTACAGCAGCAACACCAGCTGTAATGAGGCGTCTGAGAATTGATTGTGGTGGTTTACTATTCTTAGCAATAGGTGATGAAATAGGTCAAATGTTTGACCTACCATGGTTACAAGATTTACACACACACAAGCAATTAGTAAACGATAACCCAGTATTGTCTCATTTAATCACAAATGATTTGCAGTATGATACCAGATCTGCATTCACTTTATCTATTAATCATCGAGATACATACACAGGAATTACAGATAGAGATAGGTCATTAACTACAAGAAGATTTGGAGAATTAGCGGGTGAATTGATGGAAAAATCAATCAAAGGTGAAGAAGCCTACAAATCACTAGGTAATGAATTCCGCACTCCAGGTCACATACCTGTATGTAGAGAATCACCAGGTGGTTTAACTGCCAGACAGGGACATACAGAATTAGCAGTGGCTATTGCTAGACTTGCAGGACATGTCCCCGCTACAATTGGGGCTGAAATGCTCCAACCTGATGGAGATGGTGCACTTTCAGTAGAAGACGCAAGAATCTATGCTGCTAAACACGATATACCAATGATTACAGGTGATGATTTAATCAGAGCCCTAAACATAGATAAATAAATAAAAATAGATTGAAATATTATTAGAGGAATTAAAATGGTTCGTGTAATGGCAGTAGGTGTTTTTGATTTACTTCATGCGGGCCATCTACATTATGTTGAACAAGCTAAGTCCTTAGGAGACGAACTAATTGTTGTTGTTGCACATGACGATACTGTACGTAAGCAAAAGCATGAACCTGTGACAAATCAAGAACTGAGAAGAAGAATGGTTGAAGGATTGAAACCAGTTGATACAGCGATAGTAGGCAACCCTCCTAGTGAACCGATATTTGATATTTTAAACATTGTAAAACCAGATATTATTGCTCTAGGATATGATCAAAAACATTCACGAGACTCAATAAAGAGTGGGCTGGAGGACAATGGCTGGGGACAAGTGCAGGTCATTCGAGTAGAAGGTCTAGCAGATGATTTAGATGGAACACGTAAAATAATTGCGAGAATACTTAGTTTGTGGTCTGGAGAGACCGGCGGCCCCTACGAGGAAGATTGAGATGTATACAGGAATTGTTGCAGGCACTGCACCAGTCGTAGAAATTATAGACGGAGATATTATTCGCAGTTTTACAATTAATTTAGATGGATATATAGATGGCTTACAAATAGGCGCAAGTGTAGCTCTAGATGGAGTATGTATGACAGTTGTTTCTATAGATGGTGCTCTTGTTCGATTTGATGCGATAGAGGAGACACTCAGTCGCACAACTTTAGGGCGATTAGAAGTTGGTTCAATAGTTAATATAGAAAGATCACTCAAAATGGGAGATGAATTAGGAGGTCATATGATTTCAGGACATGTATGGATGGCCGCAAAAATTATTGAAAGAAAAGAAAGAGGTGAAGGTACTGATTTCTTAATCGAAAATCCACAAGAGGCGAGACCATATATTCTTGAAAAAGGTTTTATTTCGATAGATGGAATGTCTTTAACAATTGGAAAAATTACAGAGAATAATTTCTCATTACACATCATACCTGAAACATTGAGAATTACAACAATTGGTGGAAAAAAAGTAGGTGACTATGTTAATATTGAAATTGATTCTCGAACTCAAGCAGTAGTAGATACAATTCGAAGAAGTATGGAGGCGAGTAAATGAAGATTGCAGCAGTATGTGGTTCATTCCACAAAGAGGAAATTCAAAAAATGCTTGAATATGCCACAGAGGAGGCAAATTCAAAGAATTCAGAAATATTTGAGATAGTATGGGTACCTGGATCTATGGAAGTACCATTAGCTCTAGAACGTCTTTTAGAAAGAAATGATATTGATGCCGCTATTACCTTAGGAATTATTGAACGAGGCGAAACTAAACATGGTCTAGTTATGGGGCAAGCAGTTATTAGTGCTATTATTGAATTACAAATAAAACATAACAAACCAATTGGATTAGGAATTATTGGTCCTGGTGCAGAAGCGCATCATATTGAACCTAGATTAGAGCCTCATGCAAGAGCCGCTGTTGCAGCAGTAATTACAATGTTTGAATAAGATACACTTGTATCTCGCTTTACTGCCGGGTTCAAGTTAATGTTCAAAGCATTCCTATCACTCCGAGAGTCATGACTGATGAAGTGCGCAATGTGATTATCATAGGCTCAGGACCTGCAGGTTACACGGCCGGTCTATACTCCGCTAGAGCATTGTTAGAGCCACTGATGTTTGCAGGATATATGTCAGGTGGCCAGTTAATGTTAACATCGGATATTGAAAACTTTCCAGGATATCCAGAAGGAATAGGTGGTCCTGAGATGATGATTCAATTGAGAGAGCAAGCTGAAAGATTTGGTTTAGAAGTTCAAGATAAAAATGTAGAAAAAGTAGATTTCTCAGAAAAACCTTTCAAAATATGGGTGGAAGGTGAATTATTCTTATCAAAATCAGTAATCATTTGTACAGGTGCTGAGTCTATTTGGCTAGGAGCCGAAGGTGAAGAAGAACAGAAAGGAAGAGGAATTAGTACATGTGCAACATGTGATGGAGCATTTTTTAGAGAACAAGAAGTATTGGTAATAGGAGGCGGGGATTCTGCCATGGAAGAAGCTACATTTTTGACTAGATTCGCTAGTAAAGTCACAGTTTTACACAGAAGAGATGTGTTTAGGGCATCTAAAGTCATGTATGAAAGAGCTGCAAATAATCCAAAGATAGAGATTAGACCTTTTAGATCAGTAAAAAGTTGGCTTTCAGACGATAGTGGACTGAGTGGTGCAATTCTCGAAGATCCAAGGGATGGGAGTACAGAAGAAATTTCATGCACAGGGGCATTCATAGCAATTGGGCATAAACCAATCACGACATTCCTAGGTGGGCAAATTGAAACAGATAATTCTGGCTATATTTTACCTAAAACTCATACAATGACAAGCGTTTCAGGCGTATTTGCAGCAGGAGATGTTGTTGATACTCGATATCGCCAGGCAATTACTGCTGCTGGAATGGGATGTCAAGCAGCAATAGATGCTGAAAAATGGCTAGAAGAACAGCATTGAGGGAAAAAATGACTGAAAATATTACTGATAGGAGTTTAACTACTAATCAGAAAGCAAGATTTGCTAGACATATAATGTTGCCACAGGTTGGTGAAGAGGGGCAGAAAAAGATTATTTCATCTTCTGTATTAGTGGTAGGTGCAGGAGGTTTAGGTTCACCTGTATTGATGTATTTAGCTGCAGCCGGTATTGGTAAAATCGGAATTATTGATGATGATATAGTTGATATTACAAATTTACAACGTCAAATCATACATTCAACTTCATCTATCGGAGAATTAAAGGTAGATTCAGCTAAAAAAAGAATATCTCAAATAAATCCTGATATCGAGGTTGAAATATTTAATTTCAGATTAGGAATAGAGAATATTGAAAATATAGTCAAAAATTATGACATTGTCGTAGACGGTACGGATAATTTCGCTACAAGATATACAATTAGTGATTGTTGTGAAATATTAGGGAAACCTTGGGTTTTTGGTAGTATCCATCGATTCGAAGGTCAAGTTTCTGTTTTTAATCTAAATGGTAGTCCGAATTATAGAGATCTATTTCCAAAAGCACCGCCTCCAGAATTAGCTCCAAATTGTGCAGAAGCCGGTGTATTGGGAGTTTTACCAGGTATGATTGGTTCATACCAGGCTAATGAAGTTCTGAAAATAGTCCTAGATATTGGAGATACACTAGATAGTGAATTATTATTAATTGATGCATTATCAATGAATATTAGAAAACTAAGTTATACTGCAGATAAAGATAGACAAAAAATTACTGAGCTAACAGAAGAAGCAATATCTTGTGCAGTAAGTCAAGATGAGGAACAATCATTAGATGCCCCACAAATCGAAGAAAACATGAAGGAAATCAATCCATCAGATTATCTGAAAAAAGTAGAACAAGGTTGGAATCCATTTTTCTTAGACGTTAGGGGGGAAGCTGAAGAGATGATTGTTAGCCTTCCAAATACTGATCTTAGAATTACACATACAGAAATACCCTCTAGAATTGAAGAAATACCAACTGACAGAGATATTGTAGTTTACTGCAGAAGTGGAATGAGATCTGCCATGGTAGTTAAATTTCTTGAAAACTCGGGTGATTATAATAATGAATTATATAATCTATCAGGAGGAATTCATCTGTGGTCGAATACAGTAGATTCAAGTATACCTAAATATTAGCCTTTATTTTTCAATATTATGGTTTTATTTATCGCAGTCATTCATTTAATTGTGGTATGAAGATATTTTGAGCCAATATTGTCAACTATATGTGGTATTTAACATTAATTAAGGTAAAAAAATTAGCAGTCTACTTTTTAATAATGGTAAAAAGGAAAAAAGAGAGAGTTTAAGGCCATAAAAATACCACAATTACGGAAGAAATACCACATTTGTACTCTATGAAGCGATTAGTTGTAGTACTTAGACAGATTCCGTAGAGATATGACTATAGCGCGACAGGGCATTTGGCAGTGCCCTGATTGTAATAATCATGAAGTTTGGAAGACTAGAGATGAGAGCACAAACCAGATTGACAGAAAATGCACTAATTGCAACAAAAGAGTGAGAATGACACTAGATCGTTCAGATTCAGGGAAAGGTAGGAAAAGAGGATTTCAGATATGGGAGAGAGATTTGAGTATCGATTTCGCAGAAATCATAGAGGAGGCAAAGAGGAGGAATTACAATCAATCTAATGAATCGGAATACGTTGAAATCACAGCACCTTCTGAAAAAAAACCTAGTCAAGAAGAACTTCCACCGATTTGGGGAGCTAATTGGTCTCCGAAAAAACCATTGAGATTCACTAAAAAGATTGACGAATTAAACGTGCGTAAAGAAATTTTACGTTTCGTAACTGAAAGACATGATGGGTATTTGGAATTTATAGCAAAAGAATGGAATAAACAGAAACCACCACTTAATTTTACAGGCAATACATATCATGAGTTCTCAATAAGATTCTGTAGAGAACTTTCTAAATCATTGAAAGAGAGAATATGGACGCCTGAACTAGCGATAATAGGCAGAGATGAAGTAATCCCTAGAAGAAAATCAGACTTGTTTTTAGAAAGAAGGAATATTCGTTTTTTAAGAGATATTTCATTGTGCCTAAGAAGAATAGCCCACTCATCAAGCGCTGATTTAGATATGCATTTACTATGGCAAAGGTGGATGATTAGGACTAGAGCAATTGATGAACACTTGAAAGATCTTTTCAGTAATGGAATTAGCACCCCTGATGGGAAGAAATTCGGAGGTAAAGGATTTAGATCAACTTGGCAAGAAGGAGTAGTTGGTTGTGCCACACCACTTACAAGAGCAATTGACCTCCAACCTGATCAAAAGTATCGAGCAGATATAATCGCACCGATGATTAGAGATGTAGGGCTAGCTCTTGCTGTAGGTCAAACTCCTTTAGAAATATTTGCCGCTCAAATGGGGAAGTCAGGATCGTACATGGATGGAGGGAATATTGACTCAGGAGGTAGAGACTTGCATATTGGAAATTGGGAAAAGGGAGTTCTTCCACCAACGGCACCTCTACCGATAGCAAGTGCAACCGCCACTGGAGTTGCTTTAGCCGCAAATTTGTTAGAAATTGAAAGATTCCATCTGGCACCTGTAGGAGAAGGAACTAGTAGTAATGGAGAGTTTTGGGAGGCTATGAATTTAGCAGGAGCAAGAGGATTGCCAATAGCATTTATGATTCAAAATAATCAAATCGCCTTAGACACCTTCACAGTGGGGCAATCAGGAGCTGAAACCTTTGGAGATAAAGGGTATGCAATGGGCATTCCTTCATGGTCTATAGATGGATCAGACCCTTTACAATTCCATGCATCTACAGCAACTTCTAGAGAATATGCATTAGACGGAGGAGGTGCGACCTTGATACATGTAGAAACAATGAGAGGATGTGGACATGCACATCACCACGATGATCTATATCTTGGTTCAGTAACGGGGAACCCCCCCGGATATGTAGGTAGAGATTTATTGAAATATTGGGCCGAAAAAGATCCTTTGCCAAATCATAGAGAATATTGTATATCCTTAGGAGCGAGTGAAAAGCAACTATTAGCCATAGAAAAGGAAGAGCAGTATTATGTCGACAGTGCAAGGAATGAAATGGAAAAAATGCCTTGGCCAGAGGGATATACAGTAACCAAGGGTATTACATCAAAACTTGATGCAGAATCTCATTCACAACAATATGACAGATTTGAGAAAGAGACTAGAGATATCACCCCAGGGCCACTTAAGGATGGAGAATTATCAATACAGTTTTCTGATGCTTCGAATTCTTCAACATATAGTAGAGCTATTCAGAATGCGATGGTTGCTTTAGCAGAGAAATACGGTGAAAAAATAGTATTCATGGGAGAAGATATGGAAGTAGCAGGTGCTTTTGGAATGAATATTCCTCTAAAGGCAAAAGGACATTCTGATAAATTATTAGATATGCCTCTCTCAGAGTCGATAATAATTCATTCAGCGACAGGAGCTGCTCTCGGAGGCATGAGGCCAATGGCAGAAATACAGTTTGGAGGATTCGCCGCACTGGCAATGAATGCCTTGGTGAATAATGCTGCACAATTAAGATGGAGATGGGGAGCAGAAGTCCCCCTAACAGTTAGGATACCTCTCGGTGCGAAAATAAGAAGTGGGCCGTTTCATGCAAACATGATTGAATCATGGTTTATGAACGATCCAGGGCTAACGATAGTATTCCCGAGTAATCCTCAAGATGCATACGACTTACTCATAGAATCACATGAAATGAATGACCCAGTGGTTTTCCTTGAGCACTTGGGATTATATGGTTTAGGTGGTGGCAAGACTGGTTGGGGCGATTCGATTAATCAAGTGATTGATACAGAATCAGTCAAGAAGAGATTAGAAAATAATATATCATCTATCGGTCAAGCGAAAATAATCAGAGGAGGAAGTGACTTGACAATTATAACATGGGGTGCAATGGTACATGTTGCCTTAAAAACTGCTGAAGAATTAGCAAAAGAAGATATTGAAATAGAGATAGTAGATTTGCGTACAATATTACCATTTGATTCAAGTACTTGTGTAGAATCAATTATGAGAACAAAGAAAATGATAGTACTCCAAGAGTCGCAATATACAGGAGGATTAGGACACACCGTTAGTAGCAGGATACTAGAAGAAACTTTTTGGGACATGGAATCTCCACCCGTAGTTATAGGAGCACTCGATACACCAGTTCCATTTTCACCAACATTGGAAGATCATACAATACCATCCGTAGATCTAGTATCAAGGCATGTTAGAAGAATGTGTAAATAAATAAAAGGAGAATTAGAATGTTAGGATTTTTATTATCATTACCTGATTTAATCCTGGTAATACTAGGATTTATTTGCCTGATTTGGGGAGGAGAAAGTGTCGTCCAAGGAGCTATCACACTAGCTAGAAAGATGAATGTTTCACCTCTATTAATTGGCTTTACTATTGTAGCAGTGGGGACCTCGCTTCCTGAATTAGCAGTGACAATTAAAGCAGTTAGCAGTAATAGTCAAGAATTAGTAGATTTAGCAGTTGGCGGTGTTTTAGGTTCAAATGTAGCTAATGTAATGCTAGTTTTGGGTACTGCTGCAATGCTTGGTGCCTGTAGTGAGCCAGAGATGGGAATCAAGAAAGATGCAATAGCAGTAATACTTGCATCTATTATTCTGTTAATTACGGTAATGCTGGGAGAAATTAGTACATTAATTGGTGCTATGATGTTAATATCTCTAATACTGTATTACATTTATTCATACAATTATTCTAAGAAATTAGGATTGGATGAAGACCTTGAAGAAACTTGGATAGGAGAGAATATTCCTCTAGCCATAATGGTTACAATTTTTGGAGGATTTTTGATATTCCTAGGAGCAGAATTTTTGATAGAAGGGTCAATTGGAATCGCAGATGAAATGGGAATCTCTGAAACAATCGTAGGACTCAGCGTAATCGCCCTAGGAACCTCATTACCAGAATTAGCAGTGACAGTAATTGCAGCGGTCAGAGGACATAAAGGAGTTGCAATAGGAAATGTTCTTGGTTCAAATGTAATCAATATTTTAGGTATTTTAGGTGTTTCTTCAGTTTATGCGGGAGGAATTTTGATTTCTGAAGAATTTGCAGGAAGAGACATTTGGGTAGTCATGGCCACATCAGGTTTAGTGGCTGCTATGTTACTAGATAATCGGAGAATTGGAAAAAGAGTTGGACTAGTTATGGTCATTGGATATCTGTTATATATGGCTTTTCTTTATTCGTCTTGAAAGTATATTCACAAGGCGAACGGCTAAGTCTGAATGCCACCTGCGATACTCATGGTTAACTTCGAATTGAGTGATGAACAACTGATGTTACAAGAGTTAGCACGTGATTTCGCTAATGAAGAAATCAAATCAAATGCGGGTTCTTGGGATAAAGAAAGTGTTTTTCCAAGAGAGGCTATTGCTAAAGCAAATGAGTTAGGTCTTCTGACGCTCAAAATACCTGAAAAATATGGAGGAGGAGGAATGGGTTCTTTCGAAGAAGTAATTGTTCTTGAGGAATTAGGCTGTGGAGATCCTGGTTTCGCTACTGCTGCTGGAAGTTCCATGCTAGCATCATACCCAATAATTACTGGTGGAACTGAACAACAAAAAGAAAAGTATCTTCGAAAGATTACTGATGGTAAAATTGCTGCCTATTGCGTCACTGAGCCGGGAGCAGGAAGTGACGTTCAAGCAATAAAAACAGAAGCAGTAAAAGATGGAAATGAATATATCATCAATGGTCAAAAGATGTGGATTACTGGAGCGGGGTATGCAGACTGGTTTTTCGTGCTAGCTTATACAAATAAAGAGGCAGGATATAAGGGAATGAGTGGATTTATTGTAGATTCTGATTTAGAAGGCGTTGAATTGGGTAAGAAGGAAGAAAATATGGGCCAACGTTGTTCAGATACTCGCTCTGTGACTTTCAATAATGTCAGAGTTCCAATTGAAAATCTAATTGGAGGTAAGGAAAATGATGGATGGATTAATGCCATGAAAGCATTCGATCTTTCTAGACCTAGCATCTCAGCACATGCCGTAGGAAATGCCAGAGGTGCCATGGAAGAAGCGATTAATTATGCCAGTGAAAGAAATGCATTCAACAAACCAATCATCAGACATCAAGCTATTTCATTCATGTTAGCAGATATGGCGACAAAAATTGAAGCAGCTAGAATGCTTGTATGGAAAGCAGCACTGAAGGCAGATTCAGGAGAAAGAAATACACTAGATGCAGCACATGCAAAGAGATTCGCAGCAGACATAGCGATGGAAGTTACAACCGATGCAGTACAAATATTTGGAGGATATGGATATTCAGAAGAATATCCCGTCGCTAGAAGGATGAGAGGCGCTAAAGTAGTTCAAATTTTTGAAGGTTCAAGCCAAATCCAACGACTCATAATTAGTAGAGAAATTCTACAAAATCATTAAATTTTAAATTGTTTACTGGAAATCAGACGACCGTTTGATTCAAGTCTAAGTTCTTACACGGATGTATGATAATATGCGTAATAAGGTTGGTTTACTGAAGAGACTTACTGCAATGATGATCCTAGGATTAATGCTATTGCCCGTATTATCTACAGCAATGCCATTAGAAAATAGTATTGAAGTACAAAATCAAGTCGATGAAGTTCCTTGGTGGGAAAATACAAATATGGATGCAAATAACGATTATATTCATGATGCTATATGGAAAGCATCTGAGAGTCTGCACTATGACTATGTAGATGAAAATAACATGATAAGCGTGATTGTTGACTTTGATCATACCCCGACAATTGATGATGAAATTATGCTTGAAAAGAATGTTCTATTCGAAGTTCAATTCAGATATTGGTTAATCGATAGTATTGCCGGAAAAGTAAACATAAATCTAATTCCACAAATCGTTGAATTACCTGGAGTTGTATTTGTAGAACTAGATGGCCGCTTAGAAATACAAATGAATGATGTTAATGAAGTTCATGATGTAAATCTAGTATGGCAAGAAACAGGATACACTGGAGCTGGTAGCGTAGTGGCAATTATCGATACAGGAATTGATAGTGACCATGTAGGCTTGGACGATATTGATGATTCAAATTATACTAATGATTCAAAGGTAATCGCATTTTATGATGCTGTGAATACTCCTGAATTAACAAATGGAACCGAAATTAAAGCATATGATGATCAAGGTCACGGCACACATTGCGCAGGAATCACAGCTGGAACTGGAGCGCCTGATTTCCAGTATATTGGAGTAGCACCTAAGGCTCAATTAGTAGGAGTTAAAGTTCTAGATTCAGGAGGCTCTGGATCATTTGCTACAGTTATGGCAGGTATGGAATGGACTGTTGAGAAAAGACATGTTTTCAATATTCGTGCAGCAAGTATGAGTTTAGGAGGGCCGGGAGCTATTGAATGGACATCTTCGGAGGAAGAATCAGTTAATCGAATGGGTAATGAAATGATGCGAGAAGGTGTAGCACTATTTATTGCGGCAGGAAATAGTGCTTTTAGTGCACAGATAGGAACTCCAGGTTCTGCTGAAGATGTAATTACTGTCGGCGCTCTAGATAAGAATACTGCAATAGCAGTTTATTCAAGTCAGGGGCCTACTGAAGAAGGTAGAGTGAAACCAAACATAGCATTTGTAGGAAGTAGCGTCATGGCTCCGGATTTTAATACAGGAGATGGTTATACGAGTAAATCAGGAACAAGTATGGCAACACCCGGCGCAGCAGGATTAGCCGCATTAATGTATCAGGCTAATCCTGATTTATCCCCCTTTGATATCAGAAATATCATGCAAGAAACTGCAACTTACAGGAGGTGTGACTATATGTTTGCAAACGAGCCATGTGCTGAAGATAATATACCTAAAAATAGACAGAATAACGTTTATGGGCACGGACATGTAAATTCTGTACCTTCTGTAATGGAAGCTGCAAACAAAGTTTATGAGTTATCTCTAACGCTAAATGTCACTCTAGAAAGTGATTATGATGTTGATAATAGAGTTGTTCTAAATCAAGAAGATGGAGTTCTATTCAATGTAGAGGGAGGTGCGACAAGAGTTCAATGGCGCACATGGGATATGAGAGATAATTGGATGGATCTTGCAGGATTTGACGAAGATGATACTACCTTTATGGTAACACATTCGTTACTTGTTGATAGATTACAATACCTTCCAAATAATACCGTAGAAGGTGAACAAGTATTGCTGGTAAGAGCAATTACAAATGAAAAATCCTCTACTAATTTAGCAGTTGATATCAATATAGTTGGAGCAGAGAAAATAGACTCAGAGAGTGAAGCTTCAAGTAATCCATCGATAATTATTGGTATTTTATCTATATTAGTATTAATCTTATTCACAGGACTAACAATTGTTACTATGAAATTTAAACAAACAGGTCTCTGGGATGAAGATGAGTATTCAAGAGAGTATGTTTTTCCTGAAAACGATTTAGTTGAAAATTATGATATTGTAGAACAAGATGAAAGTAGTGATTAGTCTGTATCTAGAAAATGCAATCATACTTGCGGCTGGAGCCAGTAGAAGATTGGGGCAGCCAAAAGCATTGGTTGAACTAAATGGAAAAACTTTAATTGAGATATTAATAACAAGGTTAAAGAAATTTAATCTAAATATAGTCATAGTAACTAGACCTGATTTAGAGGAAGAAATGCGGGCTTTTGGGGAAAAAATAATCGTTAACACAGAACCAGATAGAGGTAGAACTGGAAGTATTCAATGTGGATTGAGAGAATTAAATGGACAGAGTTGTCTGATTGTACCTGTAGATAGACCAGGTTTTTCTGATAAAACGATTAAAAAATTATTAGAAGCAAAAACTACATCTTGCCCGAGTAAAAATGGAAAAGGAGGGCATCCGGTAGTACTCAATATAGCAGATTGTAAAAAAATTCTGTCAAGTAGAGCGTCAACACCACTTAGAAATATTATTAATCCATTAAAGATAGAAGTAGATGATGATTTTTTACACTTAAATATAGATTATCAAGAAGATATCAATAAACTAAGAGATATAAATATGGATTATTATTGACTTAGTAATTCAGAGCACACATTACGAAATTAAGAATAGTGAAACCTTTTCACAGGTTCATGTCTGTTCCGGTCTTGACATGGTCTTTATCTCAAGTAGAACTGGGACAGAGAGTGGCTATAGCAACCGTAATTTCAGCTAAAGGTAGTGTTCCAGGAAAACCGGGTGCAAGACTAGCCATTACTTCTGATGACCAACACTTTGGCACTGTAGGTGGCGCAGGTTTAGAGTTAAGAATCCAAAATAATCTAAAAAAATTATTAAATAAAGACCCAAAATTAAATCGTAAAGAAGGTGGTACTATTGAAACATTCCATCTATATAAGGATGCGAAGGGAAAAGAAGTAACAGCCCTTGACAGCCTATGTGGTGGCCAAGTGACAGTGAGTATGGAAGTGATTGAGCCAATGCCACACATATTAATCGCAGGAGGAGGACATGTTGGTAGATGCGTCGCTCTCGTAGCAGATTCATTAGGTTGGAATTATTCAATATTTGATGTAAGAGAAGAATATTCAAATTCAGAAAAATATCCATTTGCAGTAGATACTATCTCTATGAATGCAGACAAATTTCTAAATTTAGAGACTAATGAATCTATACAAAGATTCTCCGATATTTTACTATTAGGCCATGATTGGGCTATTGATCAAAAACTACTATTGGGATTATTAAAAATCAGAGAAAATGAAATCAGACCTAGAATAGGAGCAATTGGCTCAACTTCAAAATGGAAATCATTCAAGACTGCTGCAATCAGTAACGGAGTGAAGGAAGAATGGTTTAATTCAGCCAGATGCCCTATAGGTATTGATATCGGTGCAGAAACACCAGAAGAAATTGGCTTGGCAGTATGTGCAGAAATATTACTGTTCGAGAAAACAACATAGACACGGAGAACTGAAAAAGAGATTATCTCTCGGTTGTATAATGAAACATCTATCTGTGACCCTTGTGTTGATTATTACACTGGCATCATTTAGTGGATGTTTAGCTGATGAAATAGAAAAAGAAGAAGTAATTATATCAGATAATGACTTTCGTACATATTCTGTAGTTGCACCAGTAGACACTGGAATTAACGTATACCATGACCATTTCAGAACAAATGAAACATTCCCAGATTGGTTGATAGATGGATTGGGGGTAACAATGACTTGCGAACTGACATTTGAAGGTACATGGCAAGAAAGATATGAAGCAGACAAAGAATCATGTTGGGATACTATAAATTCAACTGATATCGTATATTTCCCAGGTACAAAAATTATTGGAACTACTCCAGATGACAATACAGATATCCCAATACTTGATGACCCTTCAGATGGACATGGAACAGCAGTTACTGGAGCAGTTCTTGATGCAAATCCTGATGCAATAATATTCTTTGTTGAAGGTTTTAGTGATGCAGCAGTATTAGCTGCAGCAAATCAGCCATTAGTAGATATAATTACCACAAGTTTCGGACCTATTGGTTCAATACCTGTACCTGGAATTGAGGATGCTACAAAAGTTGCAGTAGTACAAGAAAAGAAAATCCATACTGGTGCTGCAGATAATTCACCATCTCCTGCAGTCCAAGATTCTACTGCAGGACCTCCATGGAGTATAGGAGTTTCAGGATATGCTGAAGAAGGAGATGATCAAAAAGAAACAATGAGTGGATCTTACCCAGATATTGCTGCAGATTGGACTCAAGTTTTACCGAATCATGACGATATCGAGGGTTACCATGAAACAAGTGGAACTTCTTTTGCAACTCCTAGAACTGCAGGACTACTTTCTAAGATAATTCAGCACCTTAGATCTGAATCTGGCGATTATTCATCTGGAGCCGACCCTGAACTCAGAGGGGGATTCTTAGTAAATGGAGTAGACCTAAATATAACTCAGGCTGACATAAGAGATGCGCTAAATCTTTCTGCCTGGTATCCATCTTTCAGTACATGGGACCCATTATCAGGAACAACCCCCGTATCACCAGTTGCTCCTTGTACACAACTTGGATGGGGAGTTGTTAATGAATCAAATGTAGAGCCAATTATTAACCATTTGAATGGCACTAGTGCACAGCCTAGCAGACCATCAGATGTGACTATGTGTATGGAAACAAATCAACAAATTAGAGAATCTTATTGGAACTGAATAATATCGACGGATTCAATAAGACAGTGGCACTGCACTGTATATGCGTAAGGTAGTCCTCAAATGGAAAACTAATTCTTTGCGCGGTTCTAAAGAAATATCAGAGATTTTACAAATCTGTGAAAGAATGGAAATTTTAGGGCATCTTTCAATAAATGAAGAAGGAGTCACTCAACTTGCTGAGATTAAATTGAAAGAAGGTAAAACTATAGAAGAATTAGATAATTTAGATAATTTCAAAGTTGTTACTGTACATGAAGAAAATGAAGATGGTGTCTTAGTTAGTCTTTTTTGCACACATCCATTGGCTATCACAGCAATAGAATTATCGAATATCCATATCCAACCACCCTATGGAATTTCTGAAAAGAATGGTATGGAAATGAGAATTTCAGGGTTATCTAATTCAATTAGAAGATTTATCAGTTTAATTCGAATTGTACTGCCTCCAGATAATATCTCAGTACAATCATTTCAAAGAGAAAATAATGATAATATCTGGGAAACTATTCTTACTGAAAGGCAAGTACAGGTTTTATCACATGCAATAAGAAAAGGATTCTATAGCATGGATAGAAATGTGACTCTAAAACAACTTGCAGATGAGATGGAAATGGCTAGGAGTACATATGGCGAACATATACGAAGAGCAGAGGTTGAAATAATGAATAAAATATTCAATGATTTGAACTAAGTCAGAAAGTCTTGAACCTAATACTAAAATGCAAACCTCGGTTGGTAGGGATGTTAGCATGAGTGTCATACGTCTTCCAATGCTCCCGGGGTCAGAAAAAATACCTTGGAAAGCAAGTATAAATGGCAAACTAATTTCTAAACCAATTGAAAGTAATGCAATACTTCTTGATGTATTAAGAGATCAAGTTGGGACTCTTGGAGTAAAAAGAGGATGTGACATGGGGACGTGCGGTTGTTGTTCAGTATTAATTGATGGAAAACCAAAACTTTCTTGCTTAGTTTTAGCTCAAGAAGTGAGTGAAAGTGAGATTACAACTGTTGAAGGTTTAGCAGATGGACACCATCTACATCCCATTCAAGAAATGTTTGGAGAGTATGGAGGAAGTCAATGCGGATTTTGCACCCCTGGTTTCCTAGTAGTAATATCTGCATTATTAGAAGAAAATCCTACACCTAATGATTCAGAAATTAAAAATGCTATTGAAGGAAATCTATGTAGATGTACCGGTTATCAGCAAATTATAGATTCGGTTAGAGCCGCGAGTGAATTACTAAATTCAGGAAATACTGTAAGTAATTCTACCGAACCTAAAAGCAATCCTAATCCAGGATTTGACGAATGAGGAATTATTATGTCAGAAAAAGAAAAGAAAGAGATGGTTGGTTATAGACAGCAACCAGGAAAAATTCCATTCTCACGCCCGGGTTCAGGAGGTAAAAGCCCATTCAGTGAACCTAGAGATGAAGAAATGATACCTGAAAGTCAAGGTGGAAAGAAAAATCAACCTTGGGGAAGCCATAGACATGATAAGTTGATTACTGGAAGAGTAGTAGGTAAATCTACATCATTAGTTGATAGTAAATGGAAGGTCACTGGAAGAGCAAAATATGGCGATGACATAAGATTACCCCATGAACTAATAGGTAAAATTGTCAGATCACCTCATCATTATGCAAGAGTATTATCTATTGATTTATCTAAAGCATTGGATTTACCCGGTGTTATCTCTATAGCTACAGGAGATGATGCAAAAAACAAATTTGGAGTACTTCCTGTGACTAAGGACGAACATGCTATGGCTGTAGATAGAGTGAGGCATATTGGAGATTTAGTCGCATGCGTAGCGGCCGAAGATGAAGGCACCGCACTGGAAGCAGTTCGGCTAATCAATGTGGAATATGAAATTCTCGAATCAATACATGATATGAAAGATGGTTTGAATGATTCTGAAGAACCGATTCATGACAGAGGAGAGTACCATATCGGCGAGGCAAATGTTCAAAAAAGAGTTTTTCAAGAATTTGGGAATATAGATTCAATGCAGGAAAATGCAATTGCTAGTCACAAAAATAATTGGTTTTTTAATGGAGTAAATCATGCTGCTACAGAACCTCATGCAGTAGTTGCAGATTGGGATCCGTCTGGTAGATTGACACTATACACACCACAGCAAGTACCTCATTATGTTCATAGAGCATTAGCAGATGTTCTCGAAATTCCTATGCATCAAATAAATGTACATAGAACATTCGTAGGAGGTGGATTTGGGGGGAAATCAGATCCATTCCCACATGAGATGTGTGCATCGATTTTAGCACGAAAATCAGGTCGTCCAGTGAGAATTACATTCGATAGAGAAGAAGTATATTGGATAAATAGAGGAAGACACCCCTCCCATATTGAAATGAATCTACATGCTGATGAAAAGGGAAGACTTTGCGGTATTGAAACTGATGCTCTAATCGACGGGGGGGCATTTGCATCTTTTGGACACGTCACCACATATTACAATGGAGTACTTCATACTGCACCTTATGAGATTGGAGCATTTCATTACACAGGAGCAAGAGTTTGGACCAATAAGCCAGCAAGTGGAGCAATGCGAGGCCATGGAGCAGTAAACTCTAGATGTGCAGTGGAGGTAGGTATTGATGACTTATCTGAACAATTACAAGTCGATCCAATTTCATTCAGACTGGCCAATTTACTACCACCAAATTCTGCAACAATTACTGGATTCAGAGTTACAAGTATAGGCATGAGAGAATGTTTAGAAAGAGTGATGGAAGAATCAGATTGGAAAAATAAATTCAGAAAAATGCCATTGGGTCATGGCATAGGCATAGGATGTGGATTCTTCATATCTGGAAGCGGCTTACCGATACATTGGGACCCGAATAAATTCCCTCATGCTACTGTACATTTGAAGATAGATATGGATGGTGGAGTAACAGTACATACTGGCGCGGCAGATATAGGTCAAGGTTCAGATACTGTAGTAGCCCAATCTGTAGCAGAAGTTCTCGGTTTACCACTTGATATGATTAGAATAAAATCTAGAGAAACTGATACTTCACCTGTAGATTTAGGATCATATTCATCTAGAGTAACCTTCATGAATGCGAATGCAGCAATCTCTGCTGCAATGAAAATAAGAGAAGATTTACTTAATGCCACATCAGAAATAACTGATTCTCCTATTG
>Ga0209425_10002753_pt1 | contig 19212 bp, 18 predicted proteins | sample COG_05_FD_184749 | JGI IMG/M metagenome (GOLD analysis project Ga0209425, IMG submission 184749) | Pelagic Microbial community sample from North Sea - COGITO 998_met_05 (SPAdes) (version 2) | ecosystem: Environmental > Aquatic > Marine > Neritic zone/Coastal water | place: Helgoland, sampling...
AATAACCAGCCAAGTACATTTTCTCGCCAATCTCAATCACCTCAGGATCGATAGGCGCATCAGCCGCTTCTAAGATCTTCAGTGTAGCGGCCATTATCTCTGGCCCAATGCCATCACCGTAAGCGACTGTTATACTTGTTTTTTTGCTCATGAGCACCCCTTTAGCTGGATTGAAAACTATATATAGTATACCAAATCACAGCAGCGTTTGCATTAGATGCATACGCCGCGCCAGGGTATTCAATGATTAAAACAGTGTTGATTCGACCTTAACCTCATTCAATAAATTAACAACGATATCTTGCATGTTCATGGATAAAGACCCTTTAACCAAGACACTCGTTCCTTGATTCAACTCAGGCTCCAACTCATTTAATAGATTAGCGCGTGATGAAAAGTGCATTGCCCCCTCACCAAAAGTGTCCGCTGTCTTCTGTGTTAATTCACCGTAAGTAAACAACTTATCAATGCCACTGGCTTTTGCATAAGCACCGATCTCAGCGTGAAAGCGCTCCTCTTCTGCGCCCAACTCTTTCATATCACCTAAGACTAATATTTTTTTACCTTCGGAGAGCTTTAAAATGTCGATACCCGCTCTCACTGAAAGCGGATTTGCGTTATACGCATCATCAAACAAAGTCACGTGCCCTGGGAGCTCTAATACACGCAGACGACCAGGCATTGCAGTCACCGCCTCCAAGCCCTCTTTGATTGCTGAAAGCTCAACATCAAGAACCAATGCTGCAGCGGTTGCCGCCAATGCATTTTTTACATTGTGTGCGCCAACGAGCTTTAGCTCAACATCAATATCACCATGAGGTGTATGCAAAATAAATGTTGTTTGAGGCATAATGGTTTTAATCGTAGCACGCACATCGGCACGCTCATCATCACCGAAACTCATCACTCGATGACCTTCTAATTGGCCACACCAATAATCGAAAAATGGTTCGTCACGATTAAGCACTGCAGTGCCTTGCAACGTTAAGCCAGAAAAAACTTCTGCTTTTGCTTTCGCAACACCCTCGAGACTACCCACACTTTTGAGATGGCACGGAGCAACATTCGTAATCACTGTCACATCCGGGCGGGCTATATCACTTAAGTATTTTAATTCCGAAAAACGATTCATACCCATCTCAACCACAGCAGCTCGATGCTTTGAGGTTAATCGCGTTAAAGTCAAGGGCAATCCCCAGTGATTATTCAACCCGCCAGCAGAGGCTAGCGCTTTATCTTTACCAAGAACCACTTGCAATATAGAGCCAATTAAATTCTTTGTCGTCGTCTTACCTGTGCTCCCTGTAACCGCAATCAATGGGATTTTAATTCGATCTCGACAGTCTGCTGCCAACGCACCGAGCGCTAGCGTTGTATCTTTTACAATGAGCTGAGGAAAATCAACGTCGACTTTTCGGTTAACGATCGCTGCCACTGCACCTTTGCGCTTGGCTTCTGTTAAAAAATCATGGCCGTCAAAGGTATCGCCTTCAATCGCGACAAACAAACAGCCCGGCGTTAATGTGCGTGTATCAATACTCACTGCATCAATTATAGGGTTCTCACCTGCCAAAGGCACTTTCAACACATCTGCAACGCGAACCAAACTATATTCCATCATACTCTCTCAACTCCTTATTTCGGTATAAGATAAAACCTTAACTCTCAACCTTTGCGGGTTCAATCAACGACGATATTCCCTCAATTTCAATGCCATTAATTTTATAAACCTCACCAACACCTGTCAGTGATGTTTCATAAAAACCATCCTTTTCAATTATGTAGCCTTGATCAACCCATGCCTGAATTTGATCTTCGTGTTTTTTCTTTCGCTCTTTAGCGTCAAACCCTTTTGTTGTTTCCAATGCATCAGCCGTCATTGCGTCGACCTCTTCATCTATAAAATGTTGCACTAGGGCTTTAGGTACGCTGAATTTTAATAATGAATGCATAGCCGAGACAATGTCGACAATAGACGCACTGGTAGGTTTCGCTGGCCACGCAAGACTCGCCTGCAATTGCGCCACACCTTGAGGCAAGCCTAAGGTTAAATAATCTAAAGACAAACGGGTACCATTGCTAATCAACGGAAACAAATGCTCAAGGCCAAGCGAACTGTTACTCCCACCTTTTGACAGGTATAAACCAATCAATTCACTCATCGATTCAGCATGTAAATTATCAAGAGAAAACTTAAGGCCAACTGGCGCATAGCGCGACTCGCTTATTTCAAGCGCCTCAGCACTGGCAAGCAGATGCATTGCATATGAATCATTGGTTAGCTTTGAATTGGCATCGAGTTCACCTTGCTGAATTGCGAAGAGAGGCTCACCTTCGTCAATCAACCGAGCACCTGCCATACGAAAACGAAAAACAGAGTTTGTTAAAAAAGGCATTGGCGTTTTATCGGCATTTAACGCCATCAACATCTTACTAAAATGATGCTCATTTTCACCATAAGTCAACGCAAGCGGTTCGGTTTGCACGTGAAGCTTGAGTTTATCACCTGAGGAGGCCATGTCGTACTCACCAAACACGCCACCCCAATCAATATGCACACCTTTACTGGAAAAGTTAGTAGAAGACAAATCAAATGCGCCGCTAAAACTGTCATCAAACCCAATCACTCCGTACGCACTCACCGTTGGCACCCGCGTGTTTAACAGTAAAAATACCGCGTTGATATAATCAGAAAAACCAATTTTGCCTTCGATATCGGCCAATGCGAACGTGAAAAGTTTTTTATGCTTATTAAACACTAATGGGCCATGCCAAATTTCTACCGTGTTACGCGTCAAAGGCAAATCAAGCCCCTGCGTAAACGGGCCTGCTTCAACAAGCACTTGCGCTGTTGATGAAAACCATCCTCGATGATAATCTTTCAAAATAACCTTTGCACCCGTACTGGCAATATAACTATTCATTGACGTAACAATATCGTTAACACGGTATTTAACAACACGCCCCATCAACCACGGCGTCACAAACGCTATAGCAACAACGACAAACATGATGAGCGTCAACTTCCTTGTCTTTCTCATGAAACTCCCTCTTCTTCCAAATGCTCTATAATTAATTGGACTGACTTAACGCCACGGAATTCATTCACATCTAAACGATAAGCCGCATTGATTTTTTGACAGCGTTCATTAGGCCATGCATCAGTATTCACATTAAAGGCAATTGCATTAATCGCATGCTCACTGCCTGTTGCGCCTAACACTAATTTCAAATGGTTTGTTCCAACTAAGCGTTGTTCAACAATTGAGAATTTTCCATCGAACATTGGCTCGGGGAAATGTTGCCCCCAAGGGCCTGCTTCTCGTAACAACTGCGCAACAGGCAGCGTTATATCATTCGAGGTTAACTCACCATCACTCATCAAGGTGTTTTCTAAAATATCAGGGTCAACACAATCACGGATTGCGTTATCAAACAGTGTTGAGAACGTTGGAAAATCTTTTTCTGCTACTGACAACCCTGCCGCCATTGCATGGCCACCAAACTTAATAATCAATCCTGGATTTTTGGCATCAATCAACGCTAACACATCACGTATGTGCACGCCGGGTATCGATCGACCCGATCCTTTTAGCACACCACCATCACCGCTGGCAAAAGCAAACACTGGGCGATATAGTTTATCTTTAATGCGTGATGCCAAGATACCAACCACCCCCTGGTGCCAGCGTTTATCATAAAGCGTCACGCCCATATGTTCTTGCGCATCTGACAATGACAGCTGAGATAAATGGGTGAGCGCTTGTTTTTGCATATCGGCCTCTAAGGCGCGTCGCTCGTGATTCAAGACATCCAATTCATTCGCCATTTTTTTAGCGAGCACCTCATCTGTTGCGAGCAAACACTCAATGCCTAGCGACATATCGTCTAAGCGACCCGCTGCATTTAAGCGAGGCCCCACGGCAAACCCTAAATCAGATGCGACCATGCTTGCTTGATTTCGTTTACCCACTTCTAATAATGCAGAAATGCCAACGGAACATTGCCCAGCACGAATGCGTCTTAGACCTTGATAAACCAAGATGCGATTATTTTTATCTAAAGGAACAACATCGGCAACCGTGCCTAATGCGACTAAATCTAAAAATGATGTCATGTTAGGTTGGGTGATGTTTTTTTCTTTAAAATAATTTCGTGTTTCGAGTTCGCGACGCAATGCCAACATCACGTAGAACAACACGCCCACTCCGGCTAAATTTTTACTATCAAAGGTGTCACCCGGTTGATTGGGATTAACAATAGCATCGGCTTCAGGCAAATGATCGCCTGCCAAATGATGATCTGTTACCACGACTTGAATGTTATGCGCTTTTGCGGCCAACACACCTTCAATGCTACTGATGCCATTATCAACGGTAATAATTAAATCTGCATTTTTTTCAGCGACAAGCTCAACAATGGGTGGTGTTAATCCATACCCAAAATCGAATCGGTTTGGGACAATATAATCTACATGCTTCGCACCGAAGGCACGCAACGCTTTTAGTGCTAACGCAGAACTGGTTGCACCGTCGGCATCATAGTCACCAACGATCATAATATTTTTTTGAGCAATCAACGCGTCAGCAATGATGCTGGCGGCTTTTTCGATGTGTAGTAATTTTTTTGGGGAAAGCATATGTTGACAATCACGGTCAAGGTCAGACTTAGATTGCACATTACGCGCTGCATAAATACGCTGTAAAATGGGATGCTGTTGTTGAATAAAAGGGTCTTCTACAAGCTCCTTTTGCCAACGCTGAATCTTTTTCCTCACCTCGCCCTCTTTGCGATTATTTTAGCTTCTTACCCTGCAAACTGTTTAGATCTAAAAAAATACGACTCGGACGTGATCGTGAAATTATTTCACAAAAAAACAGAAACTGTCCACAAACCACTCTCATACTCTTTTACGTTATGATAGAATACGCTAACTTCTATCAACAAAGCAAAGATTTTATGGAACTCTCAAAAGACCCTGAGCAAACTGCATACCATATTAGCAGGCTTGAAACTGATTGCGTGATTATTAACAACGAGCGAATAACTCGTAGTATCATTATTACACCAAAAACACTCATCAAAGACTGGGCACCGCAATCAATTGAAGAACTCAAAAAAGAACACTTCGACATTTTGCTCGCACAAAAACCTGAAGTTGTTTTGCTGGGCACAGGCAAAAAGCATGTGTTGTTGTCAGCGAGCCTGTTAGCGCCGTTTTATGATCGCAATGTTGGTGTTGAAGTGATGCATAGCCTCGCGGCCTGCCAAACCTTCAACGTGCTGTGCGGTGATGATCGACATGTGGTTGCGGCGATTTTTTTGTCGTAACGCCTCACCTATGGAGTATTTCGTTGCTCCGGATCTGCATCGCGGCATATCTCTTCATCTATTTCAATGGTGCGATTCAGAGCTTGCGCATATCGTTTAGCTTGATAAGCAGCTCTTCCTAACAGTATCGTAGCGATACCATATAGCACAAGAAGAGGAACATAAAGATGACCTTCTTTTTGACAGTATTTTTCGGGTACTTCCACACAATTAATGCCTGCATTGAATATTGTGCTGTTAGCATATATCGCGGTTTGGCCAACGGGGCACAGTGCATTCCTCGTGTAATCTTCAAAAAATGCAGAATACTCATTACCACATGTTGTATTCGCATCGAATGCAGTTTGATTAAAGACAGCTGCATCGTAGTTTATCCAGTCGCCTAGCGTTAAATCCACTAAAAGGCTGTAAACCAACACACCGACAGTGTCTACCAAGGCTAAATGATAAAACAGTCTAAACTTATTGCGTGCACGGTTACTGTTAACAATCGATTCTTGCAATAAAACTTGTTTTGCATCATTGGAAACTTCAGCTGCCTTAGTTTCCAATGCGGGGAAAGTGTTTAGGGGGTGAGAAAATAGAGTAATCGACACAATGAGCGACAATGCAAACATTCCGCCAAACACATAAAACAACAAAGGTATGCTTGACCCTACATACTCATCAGGCGTATTGGCAGAATTCGAATTGACGAGGCTCTGCATTACTTCATAAACACCTAGTGTCATTTGCGCAAGAAAAGTCACCAATAAGGTATAAGTTGATGCTTTCCCAAAAATAACCATGCCTTTCCATAATTCTTCGGGCAACTGTGAATTTGAAGCTAATAACGGGCGCTCCAATTGAGGCATATTTGAAAGTCCTACACTCTCATGGTTTTTAGGGGCTACTGCTAGCATTTCTCATCCTTGTTTCTTTGAATCTAAGTGCAGCATTATAACCATAAATTCTTAACGCAACCTTAAGTTGTGCATCCTTTTAAAACAAGGGGATCAGGATGACGACGCTTCCGTCTCCGGCGAAAATGCGCAGCATTATCCGGGGTCCATTATAATCAAACCGACTCAATAAGAGGGATGACAGAATTTTACTTAAGTGCCGGCGCGCTACTCGTATATTGCGGTATTGCTTGCACTTCTTGTCTCTCGACTGAATCAAAAAACTTTCGTGTGCTTCTTGCCTGCTTTGACTTTGCGCCTTGCAAATCAAATTTTGCTAAAAACGTCAGTAAGTTTCCGTCGTTTGATTTTTGGAAGTTGGTCACGGCTTTATTAAAAGCTTCAACGGTATGGATAGAACTTACTTTTTCGCTTTGTTCCGCCACCACAGGCGCTACTTTTTCAGCAACCTCAACTGGCGTCATACCCAGTAAATCTTGCGCTTCACGCGCAGCGATATCTTTATGATTCTGCGCAAAAAAGCGCATAGAGTTTGTTGAATATTGTCTGTTTGTAGACATTTGCATTCCCCCCGAATTGCAATATTTTTCTTTATAATTTGAAGCATTATATCAGGTAGCGTCGAATAAACCTAGCAAAACCATGCGATTTTGTTGTTTTTGTAAACAATTATACCGTAAATGTAGACTCAACCCATTGATTTTATGTGGGCGCGCTATTCAGAATCGGGGTCTGAAGGAAAGACACGGATATATTCTATTTTATTGTCTTTAATCGCCGTCACTTCCAATGGATAGTCATTTAACGTTAAACAGTCGCCTGCAGCAGGGATTGTTTGAAGCACCTCGATCACAACGCCGCTTAATGTTTTTGGACCATCGGTTGGAAGCGACCACCCTGTCGCGCGATTAAACTCACGCACCGTTACCGATCCTTCAACCAGATAACTGCCATCAGGCTGCGCCTGCAAGTCATCTTCTGACACCGCAACCTCAGTTGAAAACTCACCCACAATTTCTTCTAGAATATCTTCGAGTGTCACCAGGCCTTGAATATCACCATACTCATCAACCACTAGCGCGCGACGTTTTTTTTCTTGCTGAAAGTTTAAAAGCTGCGTGTAGAGCGGCGTGCCTTCAGGTACGAAATAAGCAGGTTCCACTGCGGCCGTTAAGTTCTCAATATTAAACGATTTAGTTGCGAGCAAATGCAACGCTTGGCGCATGTGCAGCATTCCTTTCACATCGTCTAACTGTTTTTGATAAACAGGTAAACGGGTATGACCTGAACTCGTAATCTGCTTTTCCATCGCTTGCCAATCATCGTCTAGGTCAATCCCTTTAATTTCATTTCGCGGCACCATGATATCATCTACCGTTAAACGCTTTAAATCTAGGATGCCAAGCAACATTGTGGAATATTTTCCAGGCAACAAGGTCTTCGCTTCATTCACAACAGATCGCAACTCATCACTCGTTAAAGGATCGTGATGGTGCTTAGGCAGTTTCACGCCGACCAATCGCAACATGCCATTGACCAAGGCATTCACACACCACACTAAGGGGTAAAATATTTTTAACAGCAACATCAAAGGACGCGACACGATAAATGCAAATTCCTGAGCGTGCAACGCGGCAATTGTTTTGGGCAAGACTTCTGAGAAAATTAAAATAACAAGCGTCAATAAAATAGAGGCGATGAGAACGCCCTTCTGGCCAAACCACGTAATCGCAAGCATCGTTGCAATGGATGCCGCTAAAATATTCGCGAAGGTGTTACCGATGAGTATCACACCTAACAAACGATCAGGACGCGCCAGCAATCGAACAACACACTTTGCAGACTTAACGCCCCCACGGGCCAGATGCCGTAGGCGGTAACGATTGATGGCCATCATGCCTGTTTCAGACCCGGAGAAAAACGCAGAAATAAACACCAACAAGACTAAGGCGATAATAAGGTAACTTGCGCTCATTTTATTCAGGACTCTCTTACTGTAAAACCATTAACCTCAATGATACCACCGCATCACACACGACGCACCACTTTCGCAACAACCGGCTCTTTGGGGAACATCGTAATATAGAGCTCTCTAGGCAAAGGCTGGGTATTTTTCGACAAACGCTCCAAAGAGAAACGCTGCGTGATCATCGCCAAAATAAGCATTGCTTGACGCGTGGCCAACTGCTTACCAAGACAAACATGCGGACCTGTCGCAAAAGGAATATAGGCATGCTTATATATTTTCTTTTTATTCTCCCCCAAAAACCGCTCTGGGATAAAATCATCAGGCTGATCCCAATATTTTTCTAATCGCTGAATAACCGAGGGCATAATCACAAACCCTGCATCACGCGGGACTCTATACCCCATCAAGGTATCGGCTCTGACGGCAACACGCGGAAATGCCCAGACAGGCGGGTACAAACGCAAGGTCTCTTCCCACACTGCTCGCACGTAAGGCAAACTCTCCAAGTCATCTGCTGTAATTTCACGCTCACCCAATACGTTACGCACCTCAGCTTGCATTTTTTGAAAAATCTCAGGATGCTCCATCAATAAATGAAAACACCACGTCAACCCCGCTCCCGTTGTTTCATGTCCTGAAAGAATCGCGGTTTTACCCTCATCTCTCACCACATCCCACGGCATGTTGTGCTCAAGCAAAAAAGACAACATATCGTCAGGGCGATTATTCACATCACTGTGGGCATCTATACACTCACTCACATAGCGATCTATTTTCCATACTGAGTATCGAAAACGCAGGTACGTCGGCGTTGGGAAAAGGGCACTTAATACAAAAGGATAGCGCACGCCACGTTGCGCGGTATGGGTTGCTTGCACCAATTCACGCGCTTTTTCAGGCGCAAGATCGTCTCCCAAAAAATGCTTAGACACAACGGTCATCACTAACATCATCATATCATCGTAGAGATTCACAGGCGTCTTGTTCTTCGCACACGCATCCCAATACTCAAGAAAGGCGTTGGTCTTGTCGATTGTTTGGGCGGCATAGCCTTTGAGATAATCTGCGGTAAACAGTTTTTGTAACAGCTTGCGTCGCTCGAACCAGGTGTCAGATAGATTGGTTAACAAGCCTTCCCCCATTAAGCGACCGAAACGCTTGAACGGGAACTCTGCCTTTTTATAGGCATCACGATCACTCACCAAGATATGATGGACAACATCGGCATCAGCAACAAGATAATGGTCTGCTTTTTTATAGGCTTTAACAAAGGGGCCAAAGGTTCTGGCAATCAACAGCATCATGCTGACGGTATCTAAATGCTTGTGCTCACGCCAAAAAGCCGCAGGCACAACAACAATATCTGATTTATCCTTCTTCATAGTCCAACTGTAACGAGTGCTCGTCTTTGTCGCAAGCGTGATTTTTCGTTAAAAGTATTTTATACTGGCCGTCTTTTCATCAACGCTGGAAGACACTCATGTTTGAAAATTTATCAAATCGCCTAACCCGTACATTTAAAACACTTACAGGCCAGGGTAGGCTCACCGAATCAAACATTAAAGACACCTTACGGGATGTCCGCGTTGCACTTATCGAGGCTGACGTTGCGTTGCCTGTCGTTAAAATCATCACCAAACAAGTACAAGAAAAATGCATGGGCGAAGAAGTAATCAACCACTTAAAGCCTGGGCAAGCCTTCCTTAAAGTCGTTGAGAAAGAACTCATTGATATTATGGGCGAGAAAAATGAAGAGCTGAATCTTCAAGCCCAGCCTCCTGCTGTAATCCTAATGGCTGGACTACAAGGCTCGGGTAAAACCACGACCGTTGCCAAGCTGGCAAGACACTTAAAAGAGAAGTGCGATAAATCGGTCATGGTCGTGAGCTGTGACGTTTACCGACCTGCAGCGATTAAACAGCTTGAAACCTTAGCCGCGGAAGTCAATGTAACCTTCTTCCCAAGTGATACCAAACAAAAACCGGTAAAGATTGCTAAGAACGCCATCGAAACTGCTAAAAAAGAAGCGATTGACGTCGTTCTTGTCGATACAGCAGGTCGCTTGCATATTGACGCTGACATGATGACCGAGATCAAACAATTGCACGAAGCAACGGACCCTGTTGAGACCTTATTCGTTGTTGACGCCATGACCGGTCAAGATGCGGCCAACACTGCCAAAGTCTTCAACGACACATTAGAACTCACCGGTGTGATCATCACCAAAATTGACGGTGATGCGCGCGGTGGCTCTGCTCTCTCTATTCGTGAAATCACGGGTAAACCTATTAAGTTCTTAGGGGTAGGTGAAAAAACCACCGCTCTTGAACCCTTCCACCCTGAGCGCGTGGTCTCTCGCATCTTAGGAATGGGCGACATGCTGGGCTTAATCGAGCAGGTTGAGGATCAAGTTGATAAGAAGAAAGCGAAGAAGCTCGCCAAGAAAATCAAAAAAGGGAAAAGCTTCGATTTAGAAGATTTCCGCGATCAACTCCAGCAAATCAACAAAATGGGTGGTGTTGCCAATATTATGGGTAAAATTCCCGGCATGGGCGCCCTACCTGATGCAGCCAAATCTCAGGCCAATGAAGACACGTTCAAGCGCATTCAAGCCATTATCGGCTCAATGACAGCCAAAGAACGTCAATTCCCTCAAATTATTAAGGGCTCACGCAAGCGCAGAATCGCTAGAGGTTCAGGCACAGAGATTCCTGACGTGAATCGCCTATTAAAACAGTTCACCCAAATGCAAAAGATGATGAAAAAGATGTCTAAAAAAGGCGGAATGGCCAAAATGATGCGCGGAATGGGTGGGATGATGCCTGGCGGAAATGACGGCTTCCCACCCATGGGTTAACCGTTGATTTTAAGCGGTACATTCCTCAACAAAAGATGTGACATTAGCGATCATTTGGCTTACAATAGCCGCCTTTTGAACGATTAATTAGGCTTATTATAAGCGCACAGAGGACATAAGAAACATGGTAACAATTCGTTTAACACGCGGCGGAGCTAAAAAACGCCCTTTTTATCATATAGTTGCAGCAGATAGCCGACGTGCTCGCGACGGTCGTATTATCGAACGTTTAGGGTATTTCAACCCAATCGCTAAAGGCGGCGAAAAACGTTTAGAAGTTGCTCTAGAACGCTTTGCTTATTGGATGGAAAACGGTGCACAACCGTCAGACCGTGTTAAAAGCCTAATTAAAGAACACAAGAAAACAACTGAAGCGGCGTAACTGCCACTTGAATGCCGGTGCCATATGAAATCAACAGAGCCTGAAAATTTTATCGTTATCGGGACTGTTGGCACCGCATTTGGGGTAAAAGGCTGGGTGAAAGTCAATTCACACACCAACCCCAAAGACAATATTCTCGATTACACCCCCTGGTATATCAATACGAAGACCGGATGGGCAGCAATAGAAGTCGCCGAAAGGCGCGTACAGAGCAGCCACTTTGTGGCTCACTTTGTAGGATGTGATGATCGCGATACCGCCCTTGGGTTTACGCACAAAGAAATCGCTATTAAGCGAGATCAGCTGGCAACCCCCGATGAAGGCGAGTATTACTGGACGGATCTAGAAGGATTAGCCGTCATTGATCAAGCAGGCGCCACCTTAGGCACCGTTGATTACATCTTAGAGACAGGCGCTAATGATGTGCTGGTTGTTAAAGGGGAAAAGCCTTGCTTAATTCCCTTCTTAATGAACAAAACCATCATCAGTGTCGACTTAGAAAAGCAGTGCATTCGAGTAGATTGGGATGCAGATGAGTAAACTTTGGCTGGGCGTAGTCAGTTTATTCCCAGAAATGTTTAACGCACTCGGAGAAGGCATTCCGGGCCGTGTAATATCAAGTGAATTGGTCACACTCGATGTGTTCAATCCACGTGATTTTACAAAGGACGCACGCAAGACGGTAGATGATAGACCGTTTGGTGGCGGACCTGGCATGGTGATGACACCAGAGCCTTTAGTGAAAGCAATAGCGGCGGCGAAAGAAAAGGCGCCTAAAGACTCGAAGGTGATATTTTTATCACCCAAGGGAAAACGCTACTCGCAAGCCACTGCGGTAAACGCAGCAGCGAGCGAAGGATTAATTTTTGTGGCTGGTCGCTACGAAGGTATTGACCAACGCGTGATTGACGCCCACATTGACGAGGAATGGTCGCTTGGCGACTTTGTTCTCACAGGCGGCGAACTCGCCGCAATGGCAATGATTGATAGCATCATACGCTTATTGCCAGGAAGCCTGGGTGATGACGAATCGGCTTTATACGATTCCTTCATGCAAAAAGGTTGGTTAGACCATCCGCACTATACGCGGCCGGTTGAATTTGAGGGTCGCAAGGTACCCGCTGTTTTATTAAGCGGCAACCATAGCGAGATAGAAAGATGGCGGAAAAAAAAAGCCTTAGGGCAGACATTTTTAAAACGCCCAGACTTAGTGGATTTAAACACACTAACATCTGAAGAAAATGATTTATTAAATGAGTTTAAGAAAGAGTTAGGAGAAACATCATGACAATGCGTACACCAATTATTCAAGAGATTGAAGACGCACAAATGCAAAAAAGCATCCCTTCTTTTGCGCCCGGCGATACCGTGGTTGTACAAGTAAAAGTTAAAGAGGGTACCCGCGAACGTTTACAGGCCTTTGAAGGCGTTGTAATCGCAAAACGTAACCGCGGATTAAACTCTGCTTTTACTGTTCGTAAAATCTCTCACGGTGAAGGCGTTGAACGTGTGTTTCAAACATACAGCCCACTCGTTGACAGCTTAGAAGTTAAGCGTCGTGGTGACGTTCGTCGCGCTAAGTTGTATTACTTACGTGAATTAAGCGGTCGCGCTGCTCGTATTAAAGAAAAGCTTCTACGCAAAACGGCGACTACAGCGGCTCCTAAGAAAGAAGCCCCTGCTAAAGCAGCACTCGTTGCAGCAAAGCCTGAAGACGATAAAGGCTCTACTGAAGCGTAAGCTCTTTTTCCAAGGCATTGGAAAACAAAAAACCCGGCAATTGCCGGGCTTTTTTTGTCTGCACGGGTATTGCTGAATAAACCAAGAGTCGTCTCGCCCACCTGTAGGTGAGGGTACAATCTAAAAAAAAGAGATCAAAAAAAAGCCCGGCAATTGCCGGGCTTTTTCCTAGCAGCAGAAGCGGCTTGATTTGCTGCTCTGCTCATCCTCATCAAGATTCACATCGGATGGCAAATAAGCACCGCCCTGATCTTCACGAATCCCACTTTCTTCTTCGCGTCTGGACTGCACAATCCAAGAAGCCGCTTTTTCTGATAGGCACCCTGTCATAAAACGCAATGGCGGCCTAACGAAGACTTTTCGAGTTGCTATCAATGACGCAATCGCTGCCAAACCAATACAAGTATCAACAAGCGCAAGCCCGCCTCCACTTTCAAGACCAAACTTATTTTGAATATCTTTAGAAAGCAAGCAAGCTGAAACAACAGTGATCGCAGCGCCCGCATGCAATGGATTTTCCAATCTGAACATTCCTACAAACGTGCTGGCGACATTCTTAAATTTATCACAAACAGTTGCAGCAACGCTTTTAGGAGGAACGACAAAGGCCTGACGTTCTAAGTCTGAGTTTAGCAAGGTTGAAACCCTACCAATAACAGCAAGCCTTGCTTGGACCTTCTTTAACGCCTGTTGATTTTTTGATGGAAGAGCACTTTCCTCATCGTCACCAACTTGAGTATACCCAGGTTTCTGGCCACCAGAATTAAGTTCTTTATTAACAGCGCCCTTTAAAGACAGCTCATCCTTTAGTAATTTCGCGCGTTCTTGGGCATTGTCATCAGCAGCCCCCGACAAAGGGTCATTCATACTGCTATCATTCACGCTTCGCTTGCATGGGGAACACAAGCATTGCTGAAGAAGCAAGGACATCGCTGTCACCACAGGAAAGACAACGGCATACATTAAAACTGTTACAGCAGCAACATCAGCGCTATGCTCTGTCACCGTGCACATATTTGTGCGTAAATCTTTATCTTGACCGCAATCGGCCAAATAGCTCACCAGAAATTCTGGCGCGGTGTTTGTGAACACATGAATCGAGGAAAACAAAGTTAAGGTGGCGCCAAACGCAGCATACCCGTGAAATGCAGAATGGTATTCATTACTAACTGACTGTCTCATACTTGATAGCATATTAACTTCTCCCTCTAATCCATTTATAAAAAAATGAATATTACAGAAGAAAGCTTAAGGGAATCTTAAGGGGTATCTGTTTACGATATTTTACCGTAAATAAATTATCTTTTCGCTTTAAAAAACTCTCGCAGTGTTTTTTTACACTCATCTTCAAGAATTCCGCCTAAAATGTCTACTCGATGATTGAAAGACGTTGTTGATAAATGCTTTTGCGCTGCGCCCACTTTAGGGTCGTAGGCACCAAACACCAAACGAGCGATTCTCGCATGCACGATAGCACCCATACACATCAAGCAAGGCTCTAAGGTCACATATAAAGTAGTATCAATTAAACGGTAATTCTTTAGCTTTTTTGCTGCTTCGCGCATTGCGACAATTTCCGCATGCGCTGTGGGATCATGTTTGGTTATAGGCTGATTCCAGGCTTCAGAAATAACGTCGCCATCATAAACGACAACTGCACCGACGGGCACCTCACCGACCGCTCTTGCCTTAGCAGCACAAGCGAGCGCTAAGCGCATATAGTCTTCGTCGGCTCGCATTTATTCCCACTCAATGGTGGCAGGTGGCTTATGTGACACGTCGTAAACAACACGCGACACACCTGTCACTTCATTAATAATGCGACTTGAAACAGTTTGCAGTAAATCACGTGGCAAATCGGCCCAGTTTGCTGTCATAAAGTCGGTTGTTTCAACAGCGCGCAAGGCAATCACATAACTGTAATCACGCGCATCCCCTTTCACCGCGACAGATTTCACAGGCAAGAAAACAGCGAAGGCTTGACTGGTTTTTTCGTAATAACCTGAGCGAGTTAATTCCTCAATAAAGATAGCGTCTGCTTCACGCAAAATTTCAGCGTATTCAACCTTCACTTCTCCTAAAATACGTACACTCAAACCAGGCCCTGGGAACGGATGGCGATAAACCATTTCACGTGGCAAGCCTAACTCAACACCTATTTTACGGACTTCGTCTTTAAACAATTCACGTAAAGGCTCGACTAATTTCAACTGCATTCTTTCAGGTAAGCCACCCACATTGTGATGCGACTTAATTACATGCGCGTTACCGTATTTCGTGGCGGCTGATTCAACCACATCAGGGTAAATGGTGCCTTGTGCCAACCATTTAATGTTTGATAATTTTTTCGATTCTTCTTCAAAAATTTCAATAAACAAATTGCCGACGATCTTACGCTTGCCTTCAGGGTCAGACTCCCCTTTCAACGCATTTAAAAACCGTTCGCGTGCATCAACAACAATTAAGTTTAAGTGCCTGTGTTCCGAAAAAATTTCTTCGACTTGTCGCGCCTCATTTTTTCGAAGCAAACCGTTATCCACAAAAACACACACCAGTTTATCACCAATTGCTTGATGCAATAACGCTGCTACAACCGACGAATCAACACCGCCTGATAAACCCAACAAAACTCTGTCACTGCCAACTTGCTTCTTAAGCGCTTTCACACTGTCTTGCGCGATATTTTTAATCGTCCACGTAGCCTCACAACCACAAATATTCATGACAAAACGTTCCAACATACGATCACCTTGCGGTGTATGCGTTACCTCGGGGTGAAATTGAACGCCATAATATTTTTTCTCATCATTCGCAATACCTGCAATAGGTGCACCATCACTGCTTGCCATCAATTCGAAACCGACTGGCAGCTCTGTTACGCGATCACCATGACTCATCCACACACGTAACAACGGCTCGCCTGTTTCAGACATACCATCTTCGATGTCTTTTAACAAAAGTGATTCGCCCAACACTTTAATCGCTGCGTCACCAAACTCACGATGATCCGACGGCAACACGCCCCCGCCCAACTGTGACGCCATGGCTTGCATACCATAACAAATGCCTAACACCGGACAACCCAGATCAAACACTGCATCAGGAATGCGTGGCGACTCACTCATCGATACACTTTCAGGCCCACCGGATAAGATAACGCCCATGGGTGAAAACGCTTGGACATCTTCTGAGGTGACTGTGAACGGTAGAATTTCACAATACACGCCGATTTCACGTACGCGTCTTGCAATTAATTGTGTGTATTGAGAACCAAAATCAATGATTAAAATTCGTTGACTGTGAATATCGATTTGCATGTTGTTCCTTATTAAGAATCTATTTGATAGTTTGGCGCTTCTTTTGTGATGCGAACGTCATGCACATGACTCTCCTTCACACCTGCGCTTGAAATTTTAACGAACTGTGGCCTTGAGCGCATAACCTCAATGTTCGCACAACCGGTATAACCCATTGCTGAACGCAGACCACCCATAAGTTGATGAACAATTGCTAACATCACACCTTTATAAGGTACGCGGCCTTCAATACCTTCTGGCACTAACTTTTCAAGCCCATCGTCTTTGTCTTGGAAGTAACGATCACTGGAACCTGCCGACATTGCACCCAACGAACCCATACCGCGATAGGCTTTATAGGTGCGGCCTTGATAGAGCTCAACCTCACCTGGTGACTCTTCTGTTCCGGCCAACAAACTGCCGACCATGACAACAGAAGCGCCCGCTGCAATGGCTTTTGCTAAATCGCCTGAGAAACGTATACCGCCATCAGCAATAACGGGAATGTTCTTTCCTTTTAAGGCTTCACTAATGTTATGCACGGCCGTTAATTGCGGCACACCCACACCGGTTACAATACGTGTTGTGCAGATTGATCCAGGACCAATCCCCACTTTAACAGCATCCGCTCCCGCCTCAACCAGCGCAAGCGCTGCATCGGCCGTGGCAATGTTGCCACCAATCACTTGCATATCAGGATAAGTATCTTTCACCCAACGAACACGATCTAAAACACCTTTTGAATGCCCATGCGCCGTATCGACAACAATCACATCAACGCCTGCGGCGACTAACGCGTGAATACGTTTTTCTTCTTGCGTACTGGTGCCAACCGCAGCGCCCACAAGCAAACGCCCTTGAGCATCTTTGCTTGCATTGGGTTTTTCAGTCACCTGTAAAATATCACGCACTGTCACCATGCCACGCAATTGAAACGCATCATTAACAACCAACACTTTTTCAACACGATGATCCCGCAACAAGGTCACGACATCATCTCGAGAAAAACCTTCTTTCACTGTGACGAGCCTTTCTTTTGGCGTCATCACTTCGGTTGCATCAACCGATAAATCTGTTTGGAAACGTAAATCACGATTTGTCACAATACCAACAAGTGAGCCATCGGCTTCAACAACTGGCAGTGCGGAAAAACGGTTTTCTTTTTGTAGAGCTAAAATTTCATTTAACGTGGTGGTGGGTAAAATGGTCACTGGATCTGTGACAACCCCGTTTTCGAATTTTTTAACGCGCATCACTTCTTTAGCTTGCGCCTCTGCTGACATGTTTTTGTGGATGATGCCGATACCGCCTTCACGGGCCATGGCAATCGCCAACCGTGATTCGGTGACCGTATCCATAGCAGAAGAGCAAAGGGGGATATTCAGTGAAAGGGTTTGGGTGAGCTGGGTCTGTAGAGCCACCTCTCTGGGCAAGACTGAAGATTCCCCAGGCACAAGCAAGACATCATCAAACGTTAAAGCTTCTTCTAAAAAACGCATCGTTCATGAACTCCTTGCCAATAAATTAACGAAGAATTGTACGCGGAACTGGCCACAGACACAACACTTAATTGGCCGAAACATGAACATTTCTTAGAAGCAAGCAACTGATCTACTGTGAGGCGCTTAACTTGCTCGTCATTATGGTGACCGCATGCTCGATATGCTCTCCCAACAGGCGCATAGCCTCATCTTTCTTACGGCCGATAGTCACATCCACAATGCGCTCAATTGAATCAATGGCGTCTTTAAATGACTGACTGTCCGCTGAGGAGTAAAAGCAGAGATAACGATAACGCTCGCTGCGATCAAGCAATAAACGCTGCACACAAAGCAGGTTTTTAAGTGGGCAGGCTGACATTAGCGCCGTATAGAAGTGCATTTTGCGCTTATGCCAAGTGGCAACATCCTCTTTAGCATTGTCTGAGAATGAAGGTGCCTGACGTCGCATGCAATGAAAAGCAGACAATATCTCAGCTTCCCAGTGCTCATCACCCGCTTCAATCGCCAACCCTAGGGTCATAGTGTCGATTTTAATACGCGTTTGATACATATCATTAAGGTCTTCTACGGAAACAGGCGCGACCGTAAAGCCTCGCTGAGGCTCAGAAACAACATAACCCGTTGCAGTCAGCTTACACAACGCCTCACGAATGGGGCTTGTACCGCCTTCATAGCGCTCTTTAAGATTGCTCATCAATAACTTATCGCCCGGCTTAAAGACACAGTCTAATATATCTTGGCGTAACTCATTGAAAACACTCTCGCTTAGGGTTGTTGCTTGCTCTGCCATATCAATCTCATTGCTCTAAAACGGAAGTATACAATGATAATACAGGAATGCACAATATTCAAACCTTTGTCGATATATGTGAATAATATCGATATTATCTTTATTTATTGATTGGCATGGCGCAAAATAGACTTATAGCTCAACAGGATCTCAATATGCGCAACAATTCACCCTTCACTACCCTCACACTCATCGCCTCCATGAGCCTGGCGATGTTTACCGTTTCTTACAACAGCACGGCGATCATGAATATTCTTGTGATCATGCGCGAGCAATTACACCTCTCCGTCAATGGACAACAATGGGCCGCTAACATTTATATGGTCTTAACTGCCTCCTTTATCATCGTTGGCAGCCAAATCAGTGACCGGTTTGGCAGACGACGTATCTTTATCACGGCTGCTATCGTGTTCGCCATCGCTTCTGTCATCATCGCTTGCGCG
>Ga0209425_10002757_pt1 | contig 19198 bp, 20 predicted proteins | sample COG_05_FD_184749 | JGI IMG/M metagenome (GOLD analysis project Ga0209425, IMG submission 184749) | Pelagic Microbial community sample from North Sea - COGITO 998_met_05 (SPAdes) (version 2) | ecosystem: Environmental > Aquatic > Marine > Neritic zone/Coastal water | place: Helgoland, sampling...
TGGATGGTGCACAAGCTTGCGGTAAAATGATCGTCGATGTTAAAGCGATGAATATTGATTTATTTTCCATGTCTGCGCATAAAGTCTATGGGCCTAAAGGTATTGGCGCGTTGTTCGTGTCGCGTGATCCAAAGGTGCGATTGCAGGCATTGCAATACGGCGGTGGGCAAGAGCGTGGATTGCGATCTGGCACGTTGCCTACGCACCAAATAGTCGCGATGGGAGTAGCGTTTTCTCTCGCTAAAACAAAGCTCGCTAAAGAATGTGTGCGCTTGCAAGAGTTTCGTGATCGCTTGCTTTCAGGGTTGATGGCGCTAGGCGATGTTTTTTTGAATGGCAGTCAAACGCAATGTGTGCCAGGTATTGTTAATGTGAGCTTTAATTTTATTGATGGTGAAGCCTTGATGACAGCGCTTACCGATGTTGCTGTCTCGTCAGGTTCTGCGTGTACCACAGAAAGTTTAGAGCCATCTTATGTGTTAAAAGCCATCGGTGTGAATGATCTCTTGGCAAGCAGTGCAGTTCGTTTTTCCGTAGGTCGCTTTACGACGGAAGAAGAGATTGATCGTGTTGTTGCGCACCTGGCTGAGCAAGTGCGCAGGTTGCGAGAGTTATCCCCGCTATCATGATAGATTTTTTTAACGACATGACCTACGTAGGCATTTTCCCTGAAGGCGATGATTTTGCATCTTCAACCGTAGGCAGTATCGAAACCGGTATGCTGGTTAAGTTGCAAGTTAAGTGGGTTGATAATGTCGTGACGAATATCCGTTATAAAGTTTATGGTAACCAATTCGCTATCGCGAGCATGGCATTTGTCGCGCATTGGATGATTGGAAAAACTCGCGATGAAATCAACGCGCTTGATCACCAGGCGGTAGTGGATGCCTTATCCATTCCGCCCATTAATCTTTATTGTGCTGTTTTAGCTAGGGAAGCTGTGACGACTGTTTTGTAATTGCGTGTAATGAATTGCAATCACGTCAATGTCGTCAAGCTTAAAGGCCTCGGCAAACGCTTGGACGTTTTTGAGTGAATCGTCAACCAGTATAATGGTTTTGTACGTTAGCTCTGATTTTTTCAGTAATGCCTTAAGCATGTTTCCTTTGTTTTGTCCTGTCACATAGAAGATGCCGTTTTTAACTTCGGCTGCTCTTTTTGTCTCTAGCGTGACGGTTGCCGTGTTTTCCAGAAGTGGCAATATGCCCAGTGCAGCTAGCTGCCTTTCAGTGGCTTTTTGTATTTCAGGACCTCTGGCTGTTTCAACAAGGATATGGAATGATTTCGATTGCATCCAGAGCAAGACTTCCATTTCGTTTTTGCCGGTGGCGGCCATAATGCTATTTCTGTGAATGTCGTTTGATGCTTCAATTAACCCGGGAAAGTCGCTTGCAACGCGTTGCGGATCGTTTTTAGGCAGCTGGCTTTGCCAGTCGAACCAAGCTGGTGTGCCTATGAATTTGCAGTGAGAATGATCTTTGCAGGGCATCATGCTTAATGTGTCATCATCATCAAAAACCGTTAACGTTTCGCTTGGGCTATCAATGCTTGAAAGAATTTCTTTGACATCACAAAAATTGTTAGCTTCAATGGTGCGAGATGAGGCGAGAGAAGTTTGATTAAAAAGCAGGGCGAAGATGAGAGTGTAGAACGTTTTTTTTGCATTCATTTTTAAGCTCCGCGTCGGTTGAAAAGGGCGGTGAAGTTAGGCCATCCTAACTCCACCTGGCTTTTTATTCAAATCTAAAGGTGATACCGATTGCCATGTAATCTAAATTTGGTAAGTAGTCGTAAGTATCTGCAATACTACCTGTGCCAAAAATACGTGAATACGATAGGTCAAGTGCAAAGTTTTCGTTGATGTTAAACCCAGCGCCTAAAACCACTTCTGGACGATAAAACATTGAGTGTTCGCGAGTCGAATCTTTTTCAATGTTTGTGCCAGTCGGTGTTTGAGCGGTTTCTGAATTAATATCATATTGTGTGTAGACTGCCGCGATGCCACCTTTTGCGTAGAGGAAGGTTTTCCCGATTGGCAATGTTCCCTTGAAGAGCAAATCCATCACGATCGGTTTTAAGTCCATTTCGCTAGATTGCAAGGTTGCATCGGTTGTCTTCGATACGATAGTGCTATTGAGCGTTGACGTTGCGTAGCGTGAGCCACCTAGTTCCAAACCAATATAGCGATTGAAATCATATCCAAGTGCGATTCTGATAGCTTCAGCGCGAGTATGGCTACTGTCATAGGTGTATTTAGCGGTTGTGGTACCAACAGTGCTTGGGCCAGCGTATTCATCGTTATGGCTTGAATCATTGTAGTCAGCGAGGTTGTAGCCCCCTTGAGCGCTGATATAGAAACCGTTTGTTGTAGCGAATGATTTACCGGAAATCGTTGCTGCGGACATTATTGCGATGAGAAACAACTTATTGGTCATTTTTTACCCCGTTTTTGCGTTTATATTTGAGACGGAATATTCTCATATATGGATTTGCTGAGCAAGCTTTTTCCAAGCCGGTTTGATCCAGGCAAAAAAAAGCCCGCATGACGCGGGCTTTTCTCAATTATGGCTTCTTACATGAAAAGGTAAGTTAGCTGCATGCTGCCTGTTGTAAGGGAGCTGACGCTATTATTGCCATTTTCTCTGCGATCAAAGGTTAATAACTGAACAGAGATGCTTGTTTTTAAGCTGCCTTCTTCGTTTAAGTCATACTCTAAGAAGGTGTAAACAGGGACTTTGTAGTCGGTAAGGAAGGCTTTGTTCTTTTCAATATTCATGTTGTAAAGACCGGTACCTAGACCTGAGTATAAACGGTTGCTGATAGCAACGTTATAACGGCCAAATACGCCATATGAAATGCCTTTGTCATTACCGGTATCACCTTCATTCCAAGCGATACCTTTTGATGAATCTAATTCAAGACCGACTGTGTAACGCGCGTCTTCGCCGTACCAAGCCAATGCTAAACCGCTAGTGTTAATTTGAACGGCAGCACCGTCAGCTTTGTGAGTGATGTTATCATTGTCAGCTGCAAAAGCAGTTGAGAGTGAAGCAGATAAAAGTAAAGGGAGTAGGATTTTTTTCATTTTGTATTCCTCAATGATTTGATTTTAATGTGCTCGTTTTTTTATTTTTCCGAGACGGGATCTTCCCATACATGGCTCTTGCATGCAAGAAAACAGGGCGATGTTGATTATTTGCGGTACACAATAAACGGAAGCGCACAAAATCCAATCATTCCGCCAATTAAGATGGACTCATATATGAAAACATTACCGACGTCGACTTGTTCAGGCGGAAAGAAGCCTAAAATCATAACGCCGATACAGCACAGAATTGCGAGTACACAGGCTATCCAGAGTCCGAGTTTTCCACCGGGCACGGTGAAGGCGCGATCTGTTGAGGGGCGTTTGTAACGCAGTCTAAGCGCTGAGGCAAATAAGCCTAAATACACAAAGAGGGCTAACTGTGCTGTCATGTCGCTCAAAATCCAATAGGTGCTGCTCACAGAGGGCATGATTAGAAACAACAATGATAATACCGTAAAGATGAGGCCTTGCAGTAATAGGATTTTTTGGGGTGCGCCAAAACGGTTGAGTTGATTAAATCCTTGTGGAAGACAGCCGTCTAATGCAGAGGCATACATGCCTTTCACTGGGCCAATGACCCAGGCGCCTACGCCTGCGAGACTGCCGATAACGATGCAGCCCACGATGATGGGGGTTAGCCAAGAAAGTCCGAATTGGTTGAAGAAGATATTATAGGCTTGGACGAGTCCGGTGATGATGCTCAGTTCCGACTTGGGCACGACGATAGCGATCGCAAGTGAGGCAAAGATCAGTGTTATTAATATGAGAACTACTGAAATCAATAAGGCTAAAGGATAGCTGCGTTTGGGGTTTTTGACTTCCTCTGCGTGCGCCGCTGACATCTCTAGTCCGACGAGTCCAAAGAGTATCGCGACTAAGAACGCATAGCTGTTGACGTTGGATAAGTCAGGAATTAAAGGGCTTTGTGTAAATTCGGTGGGTAATGCGTGTCCTTGGAATAGCCAGATGATGCCCAAGACGCTGATGAGTAGCATTGGCATCAAGGTGCCAATCAGAGCGCCGATGCTGCTTAAAATTGAAGAGGCTTTCATGCCAAAGCAGTTGATAATGGTGGTTACCCAAAATAGTGTTAAGACGATGGAGAAGATGACATAAGGATTTTCAGAAAGAGCGGGGTTAAAGTAATACAGGCAAGTGCTGGCAATGAAGGCCATGATGGTGGGAAACCAAACGATGTTGTAGATCCATTGCATGAAAATGACAAAGAATCCCCACCGTCGCCCGAAGGCTTCGCGTACCCAGACGTAGATACCGCCTGTATTGGGCCAGCCGGTTGCGAGCTCTGCTGTGACTAGCGCGCAAGGAATAAAGAAAAAGAGGGCCATGAGTCCGTAGAGAAAGAAGATGGACAGTCCGTAGGTTGCGCTGATTGGCAAGCTACGCAAACTATCAACAGCGATGATGTTAATCATTACTAAACTGAATAAACTAATCACTTTGGGACGTTTGAACGTTGTCATTTTATTATCCTTGGGAGCATTGGGCTGTAGTGTACAGGAAATTGGGGTTTTTACGCAAAAAAGCAGCAAGTCGCTGATTCGAGGGGTGTTTTAATGATGATGTCGTTTGAAAATACTCATGTCAAAAATAATATCATAGGATTGTAGGTTTAACAATCAGCTGCCCCTTGTATTTTGAACGGTGAGTTCATACGTTAAGATTATAGAGTTATTCTTAGGAGAGATGTCGATGCGAATGGATAAATTAACGAGCAAGTTTCAAATGGCGATTGCAGATGCCCAGTCATTAGCGGTGGGCCGTGACAATCAATTTATAGACCCTTACCACTTGATGAAAGCGATGCTTGATCAAGACGGTGGTACAACGCGCCCGTTATTAACGCGCGCCAATGTGAATGTGCCGAGTTTGCGCTCGCAGTTAGACGAAGCGCTTGGGCGTTTGCCGCAGGTTGAAGGGCATGGGGGCGATGTTCAGATTGCGCCAGACTTGGGTCGCTTGCTTAACATGACAGACAAGGCGGCACAAAAAAGAAAAGATCAGTTTATTTCCAGCGAATTATTTGTGTTGGCGGCAGTTGAAGACAATGGTAGCTTGGGCGATACATTGCGAAAATGTGGTGCCAATAAAGAAGCGATTGAATCGGCGATCAACGAAGTGCGTGGCGGTGAGAATGTTGACAGTGCTGATGCAGAAGATCAGCGTCAAGCCTTGGACCGTTACACTATCGATGTGACAGCGCGTGCGGAGCAAGGCAAGTTAGATCCTGTGATTGGACGTGACGATGAAATACGCCGCACGATTCAAGTGTTGCAGCGTCGAACCAAAAATAACCCTGTATTAATAGGTGAAGCCGGTGTTGGTAAAACGGCAATCGTTGAAGGTTTGGCGCAACGTATTATTAACGGTGAAGTGCCCGAAGGTGTTAAAAAAAAACGTGTTCTTTCTTTAGATATGGGGGCGCTTTTAGCCGGTGCTAAATTTCGAGGTGAGTTTGAAGAGCGTTTGAAAGCGGTGTTGAATGATTTGAGTAAACAAGAAGGCCAAGTCATTTTATTTATCGATGAGCTGCATACGATGGTCGGCGCAGGAAAAGCCGAAGGCGCGATGGATGCAGGTAACATGTTGAAACCAGCATTGGCGCGTGGCGAGTTGCATTGTGTTGGCGCAACAACCTTGGATGAGTATCGCAAGTTTGTTGAAAAAGATCCTGCATTAGAGCGACGCTTTCAAACGGTCATGGTGGATGAGCCGACCGTGGAAGCGACTATTGCAATTCTTCGTGGGTTAAAAGAACGTTACGAAGTGCATCACGGCGTTGATGTGACCGATCCAGCTATTGTGGCAGCTGTCACGTTATCACATCGTTATATTACGAACAGGCAATTACCAGATAAAGCTATCGATTTGGTTGACGAAGCTGCGAGCATGATTCGAATGGAGATTGATTCGAAACCTGAAGAGATGGATAAGTTGGAACGTCGACTGATTCAATTGAAAATTGAACGCGAAGCACTTAAAAAAGAATCTGATGAAGCGTCAAAAAAACGACTTGAAAAGTTAGAAGAAGAGATTGGCGAAGGTGAGCAGAAGTATTCTGATTTAGAAGAAGTGTGGAAAGCAGAAAAAGCAGTTATGCAAGGATCGCAGCACTTGAAGACCGAATTAGAAAGGGCGCGCCTTGAAATGGAAACGGCTAGACGTGCGGGTGATTTGGCGCGCATGTCGGAATTGCAATATGGTTCTATCCCTGAGCTTGAAAAACAATTAGCAGAGGCCAGTAAGGGCGAAGTTAGCGAGACGCATATGGTCCGCAATAAAGTCACGGCAGAAGAGATTGCAGAGGTAGTCTCGAAATGGACACACATTCCTGTTTCAAAACTCGTGGAAGGTGAGCGTGATAAATTATTGAAGATGGAAGAAATATTGCACGGACAAGTGATAGGGCAAGATCAAGCGGTTACTGCAGTGTCAAATGCTATTCGTCGTTCACGTGCTGGCTTGTCTAGCCCGGATCGTCCTGTTGGTTCATTTTTGTTTTTAGGGCCAACAGGTGTCGGTAAAACAGAGTTGTGTAAAGCGCTTGCTAACTTTTTATTTGATACGCAAGACTCGATGGTGCGTATCGATATGTCGGAATTTATGGAGAAGCATTCTGTTGCACGATTAATTGGTGCACCCCCTGGATATGTCGGTTATGAAGAGGGTGGTTATCTAACAGAGACAGTTCGCCGAAAGCCTTACTCGCTTATTTTGCTTGATGAAGTCGAAAAGGCGCATAGTGATGTTTTTAATATTCTGTTGCAAGTATTGGATGATGGGCGATTAACTGATGGTCAGGGCCGTACAGTTGATTTTAGAAATACCGTGATAGTGATGACATCCAATTTAGGGTCTGCCAAAATTCAAGAGATGGCAGGTAAGGCTGATTATCAAGAGATGAGAAAAGCAGTGATGGGTGATGTCGCAACGCATTTCAAGCCAGAGTTCATTAACCGTATTGATGAGTCTGTTGTGTTTCACCCACTTGATGAATCGCAGATAGGCCACATCGCGGAGTTACAAATTCAAGCGTTGCAAATGCGACTCATTCACAAGGAAATAGGCTTAGTCGTATCCCCAGCTGTCATTGATTATTTAGCGCGTAGCGGATATGATTTGGTGTATGGTGCTAGGCCGTTGAAGCGTGAAATACAGCAATCGCTTGAGAACCCATTGGCGCAGTCAATTTTGTCAGGTCAGTTTGTTTCTGGTGATGTGATTGAAGTGGGGCTTGAGGAAGAGGTGTTGGTGTTTGTGAAGAGTTCACAGCGCTTTGAAGAATTTAACGAGTAAGGGAGTTTTACTATGTATAAGCATATTTTGTTAGCGACAGACCTGGTGGATGATAATAAAGCCGTTATTGATAAGGCGAGTGAGTTGTCTAAAGTGTGGGGCGCTAAACTTTCAATTTTGCACGTTGTTGAGCCGTTACCGAGTTATGGCTACGCGTATATTGGTGGTGCAGATATTGAATCACAGCTGATGGACGAAGCCAAAACCAAAATTGCTAATCTTGGCAGTGCAATGGGAGTTGCAGATGCAGATCAGCATATTGAAGTGGGTCCTACTAAAATTGAAGTGTTGCGTGTTGCCGAAGAAAATCAAGTAGACTTAATTGTAGTGGGTAGTCATGGCCGTCATGGTTTGGCCGTGTTATTAGGATCAACTGCAAATGCGGTGCTCCATGGTGCGGAATGTGATGTCTTAACAGTCCGTTTAGCTGATGATTCAGCTGCGTAGTTTTTAAAGTTTTGTGGGGGTATTCTGCCCCCACATTAGTGGTTACTAATGCTCTCCCGTCTATAAAGACCGTAATTGCCGGTCAAATACCTATACTTCTAGGGGTAAACCCCGATGAATTGCGCGTTGTTTGCGCAGGCCGATTATCATATACTTGTTACGTTAACCTGTTAAAGATTATGTGAAAGGAGTTCATTATGACTATTAAGACAAAGCGCAAGGTAGCTACAAAAACAAGCTCACCTGCTATCGTTAAACAATTGCGTAAACAAATCACGCAATGGAAATTAAAATGCTCACAATTAACAAAAAAACAAAAATTAATTAAAGAGCAAGCTTATAAGAAAGGCTTTAACGATGCCTTGAAAGCATTCACTAAAATGCAAAAAGCTGAAGCTAAGCTTGTTAAATTGTTTAAAGCTGAATGCAAGAAAAAATTAACAACTAAAAAAACAACAAAGCGTAAAGTTGTGAAGCGTAAAACCGCTAAAACCGCTAAAACCGCTAAAACCGCAACTAAGCGTAAAACCGCTAAAACCGCAACTAAACGTAAAACTGCAACTAAACGTAAAATTGCTAAAACAGCAACTAAACCTAAAGCAGCGCCAAAACGTAAAATTGCTAAAACAGCAACTAAACGTAAAGCAGCGCCAAAGCGTAAAGTCGCTAAAACAGCAACTAAACGTAAAGCTTCACCACGTCGTAAGACTGTTGTAAGAAAAACAAAATCAAGATCTCGCGTAGTGCCTGCTAGACGTGCTTCGTTGCGCGGCAACTCTGCTTATAGATCTCACTAAAAAAGAAACAAAGTCGCGGTTTTTGAATGACCGCGCATAGATTATAAAATCTATGCTTGTTTCCTAAAGATCACCAAGCTATCATGCATGGTGATCTTTTTTTTTTGACCGCTACAGATAAGAAGAATTACAAATTCGTGTTTAAACGGAGGACAATTCATGGAATTAAACGCTGAACAAGAAGTCGCCCTTGCTACGTTAAGAGAAGGTGTGGAGCAATCAGTCTTACATTATTTTAAAAAACATGGTCTGCAATCGCCTGGAAATTTATATCATTTTGCTTTAGGCGAATTCGAAAAACCATTGATCCGCACTGTGTTGAATTTCGTAAAAGGGAATCAATCACTCGCTGCAATTTTGATGGGTGTGTCGCGTGGAACCTTGCGAAAAAAAATGAAGCAGTACTCAATGTTGGAATAAAAGTTTACACATTCATTAATATACACATCAAAAAAAATTATTTTTTCTGCTGATATTTTTTTGCGTTAACTTTTCTTCAAAATTATTTTTAATTGAGCAATCTCATCAGGCGGAAATTCTTTGTAATTTTTTGTGCCAAAGTTTAAGCATAGGTGAGCTTGGTCGCCAAGGGCAGTTATCAAATTACTGCCTAAAATTTCAAAATGCTCAATTTCACTTCGCATCTCACCTGCCCAGTCATTCAGTCGGGCTTCAGTATCAAAAGAGAGTAAGAAAAATTGATTTTTATGCTCTGTAAAGAGCGGTTCAAAAGGTTCGCCTGCTTGTTGAGCGGCATCCTTTTCTTCAGGAGTCATTTTTTTGCAGGGTACGAACAGGGTCGCTTTTAATACGGCTTCGTAAACACGGCTTGCGTCTTCTGGTTTGCCTTCAGATCCATAGGCTTTAGCAATAAGGTCGTCAATTTTTGTCATAAGTTGTGATTCCGCAAAAATGAAATCATTATATATCCATGGGATTCTGGAAGGGAAGTTTTTAATGTGTCAATTGTGTTTATAAAATAGGCAGCCTTCTCAGGCTGCCTATAAGGTCTGCAATACGTCTGGTGCTAAGGAAGGAGATTTATAATACTCATTTAGTATAGGGTTATCCCGCAGGAGCGGCAATATCAATCCGGATGCGCCCCTGATTTATTGGTGTGCACTTAGAATTTTTTTGAAGTAATTCAATAAGGAAAGATTCATCATTTATTCTTTTTGAGTGCATATCTATCCTTGAATTGAGAGATTGCTTACTTGTTATATCGTCGATTACAGTCTAGTTTGGGTGGTCTGATAGGTGCCTTTTTTGACAAATTTAGGTGTTGAGGCATGTTAACTTATTCACAGGTCAAATAAATCACAAGTTGAGCAAGTGTTTTGCGGGAGATGTGCGGAAAGGCTCTAGCTTTTTGCTTAAGCTATTGATATAAATAGATTTAATTTCACATTGATCTTGAGTACCTAACGGCCTAAAAAAGCGTATACAACTTTCGCACATGATTATACACAAAGATATCCACAGAAATTGTTGATAAGTTAGGGGTGAGGAAAGGGGGGGTGCAGCATCCTGAGCAAGAGTCGCACGCGATGCTATGCGGGCTTTGTTGCGCAGGAGTGTCTTGCTGGGTTTGATTCGGCATCAATCCAAATAAATGGACTTCGGCTCGAGGCCGGGGCGACGCAGGTGCTGCCGATTTGACGTGAGTTTTTCCACTCTCTCAGCTAAGCGCAAGAAGTATGGTGTCTTAGCTAGAAAAGTCCACGCCAGAGCGATTGGCTGTGTAGAAAGGTTTCGCGAGTAGTTGGTGCGGTAATGTTGGATGTAGGGCGGTGATGGCTCCGAGAGCGCTTTATACACAGTTAATTGGGAAGCCGGCCGCTCCCTAGCAATGCTTTATATTGCTAGGGAGCGAGATGGAAGTTTAGTTGAAAGTTAACTCAGTAGCATCTACGCAAAATTCTTTGCTGCAAAATCCCAGTTAACAAGCGCCCAGAAGTTTTCTAAATATTTTGGTCTAGCGTTGCGTGTATCTACGTAATAAGCATGTTCCCAAACATCGCAGGTAAACAAAGGCGTTTGACCGGTTGTTAATGGGTTGCCCGCATTCGTTGTTTGAACAATTTCCAGTGAGCCGTCAGTGTTCTGCACTAACCATGTCCAGCCTGAGCCGAATAATGTGAGAGAGGCGGTTGTGAATTGTTCTTTAAAGGCATCTTGTGAGCCAAACTGTTTTTCAATTGCAGCTTTTAAGTCGCCTTGGGGTTCGCTGCCACCTGGAGTTAAGCTGTTCCAATAGAAAGTGTGGTTCCAGATTTGAGCTGCATTGTTAAAGATGCCGCCATCTGATTTTGACATGATCTCTTCTAGGGTCGCGTTTTCAAAATCGCTGTCTTTGACCAGTTTATTAAGGTTTGTCACGTAAGCTTGGTGATGCTTGCCATAATGGTAATCTAATGTTTCTTTTGAGATATGAGGTTCTAAAGCGTCGCGTTCGTACGGTAGAGCGGGCAATTCAAAAGCCATGGTGATATTCCTCGTCAGTTGTGTGAAAAATCGTTGCGTGTAATGCAACCTATCGATAATAGGTAGAAATTGTAGGGCGCTTGAGGCGTAAAATCAAGGAGTGGTGGCTTAATTATCTTTAACTAGTATGTATTCGGTGGTTGGCACTTCCACGTCTTTGCGGTCAAACCAAACCGCTTTAAAGTGAGTGCTTTTAGGGTTGTATCGTAAGACGATATGGTAAGCGAATTCTTCGGAGCTCAATATGACGGTTTCAGTTTTGTTGATAATCTCTCCTACTGAGATAAGCATTTTAACGGGAATTTTATATTTCACTGTGCTGAGTTGTTGATGATCGTCAGAAAATGCTTCTAGTTCCAGGCTGTGGTTTTTGGACAGCAGAATGCTGCCTTCTTGCCAGCCTTCGCTAAGTGTGAGGTTTTTAATGAGTCCACTGCCTTCCCATTGCCCAGCCGGCATTTGAGCCAAGACAGGGCTCACAAGCCATAGGCACAGTGTAAATGTTAATACCCTCCTCAATACTGCTCTCATCTTAATTCCTCTTCAGGGGTAAATTCTTCCCATATATGAAGTGTAGGATATTTATCCAGTTTTTCAAGTCATTATCCATAATGCCTTGAAAATTTTAGGGTAAATAGATGGAGGTTGCTCTTGTTTTGAGTCTGGCTAAGGTGAAATGAGTTGCTCTCACAATAAGGAATTTTTTTAAGAAACAATGCCTTAAGAGGTGTTTTATTCAGAGAGTTAGAGAGTGTTCTTGATATTAAATATGAAGTCCAGGTCCTCTTCTTTTCGTAGGGTGAGAATTTCACAGCCCGTTTTAGTGATGACGAGTGTGTGTTCCCATTGTGCTGAGGGTTTGCGGTCTTTTGTGACGGCTGTCCAGCCATCAGGCAGGATTTTCATATGTCGGGCGCCCGCATTGATCATTGGTTCAATCGTGAAGGTGAGACCTTCAGGGAGTTCCTCACCCGTGCCGGCTTTGCCGTAATGCAGAACGTTGGGCTCATCGTGAAAAGTGCTGCCTAACCCGTGACCACAGAATTCACGCACAACTGAGAAGCGATTTGCTTGGGCGTGTTCTTGGATGATTGCGCCAATGTCTCCTAGGCGAATGCCGGGCTTCACGATGCTAATAGCGAGGTAGAGGCACTCTTGAGTCACTTGAACTAGACGTTCGTTCAGGACGCTGGGTTTACCGACAAAGAACATTTTACTCGTATCACCGTAATAATCATCTTTGATGACGGCAACGTCGATGTTGAGGGAGTCACCATTTTTAAGTTTCTTGGGGCCGGGAATGCCGTGACAAATTTGGTGATTTACAGAGGTGCAAACAGACTTAGGGAAGCCTTGATAGTTGAGGGCAGCAGGGATTGCGCCTTTTTCGTCCACAATGAAGTCGTGACAGATTTTATCCAGCTCTTCAGTTGTGATGCCTGGTTGGACGTGTTGTCCAATCATTTCAAGGGTTTCTGCGGCAATGCGTCCAGCGACGCGCATTTTCTGTATTTCAGTTTCAGTTTTTATATTCATTATCTTGTCTAAAAAAATAACATTGAGATTATGTAGGCATTATGGTATAAAACGTCGCTAATAAGCAAATGCTTATTGAAATTTGAAATAAATACACACATTTAGAGTGAATTGATCTGGGTGCTGATGAAGGTTAGTTGGATCAATACAGGCTTTTCTCGAAAAGCTGCACAATAAATGGAGGCTCAACCCACAGGAGAAAATTATGAGTACTAGCGTAACAATGCGTGAAATGTTGCAAGCGGGCGTCCACTTTGGTCACAAAACCCGTTATTGGAACCCCCAAATGCGTCCGTTTATTTACGGCGCGCGCGACAAGATCCATATTATCGATCTTGAGCAAACCCTCCCCCTATTTAACAATGCAATGAAACTGTTGGGTCATACCACAGCTAAGCGCGGCAAAGTTTTATTTGTCGGTACAAAACGCGCAGCTCGTGATGTGATGCAAGAAGAAGCAACGCGTTGTGGCATGCCATACGTTAACCATCGTTGGTTAGGCGGCATGTTAACAAACTACAAAACCGTACGTAAATCTATCAAGCGTTTAAAAGAGCTTGAAACCATGTTTGAAAAAGAAGCATTTGGCGTGCGTAACAAAAAAGAAATTCTTACCTTATCTCGTGAAAAAGATAAATTAGATCGCAGCCTCGGTGGAATCAAAGAAATGGGCGGTCTACCAGACATGCTTTTCATTATCGATGTTGGTAACGAGAAGATTGCGATTGCTGAAGCAAATCGCCTTGGTATCCCAGTGATCGGTATCGTTGATACCAACAACACACCTGATGGTGTTGATCATATGATCCCAGGCAATGACGATTCTATTCGTGCTATTCGCTTATACGCGAGCACAGTAGCTGACAGTATTTTACAAGGCCGTCAAAAAGAAACTATTCAAATTGAAGGTTCTGCTGATGAATTTGTTGAGATGCAAGATGATGCGCCGACTACAAAGAAAGCCGCAGCACCAGCTGCTGAACCTGCTCCCGTTGAACCCGCTGCTCAAGATAAGCCTGTTGTTGAAGCAAGCAGTGAGCCAGCTGTAAAGAAAGCGACAGTGAAAAAAGCGACAGTTAAAAAAGCTGTAGCTAAAAAAGCTGACAAGTAATCAACGAGTAAAAGGAATAGAGGAAATATAATGACAGTAACAGCAGCGTTAGTGAAAGAATTAAGAGAGCGTACGGGTGCGGGCATGATGGAGTGCAAAAAAGCACTCGTTGCAGCAGAAGGTGATATTGAAAGCGCTATTGAAACAATGCGTAAGTCAGGCCAAGCGAAAGCGGCTAAAAAATCTGGTCGTATTGCAGCAGAAGGCGCTATTGTTGTGCGTGTTTCTGATGATAATAAAAATGCAATCATGGTTGAAATTAACAGTGAAACAGATTTTGTTTCGCGCGATGATTCATTCAAAGCCTTTTCAGACCAAGTTGCAACAACCATCTTGCAAGAACGCCCAGCTAATCTAGAAGATTTAGCTGCATTGAAAGCCGCAGGTTCTGATCAAACAATCGATGAAGTGAGATTGGCGTTAGTAGCCAAAATTGGTGAAAACATTCAAGTGCGCCGCTTTGTAGAAATTACATCAAATGGTGCAATCGCTTGTTATACACATGGCGAACGTATTGGCGTTTTGGTTGGTGTATCAGTAGACGATACAGAACTTGCGCGCGATATCGCAATGCACATTGCTGCGAGCAATCCACAAGTTATTCATCCAGACCAAGTTGATCAAGACATGTTAGCTAAAGAGAAAGCAATCTTTGTAGCTCAAGCACAAGACAGTGGTAAGCCTGATGAGATCATTGAGAAAATGGTTGGCGGTCGTCTGAAGAAATTCTTAAACGAAGTGAGCCTGGTTGGCCAGCCTTTTGTTAAAGATCCAGACACAACTGTTGGAAAATTGTTAGCGGCGAAGAAAGCAGAAGTAACAGCTTTCGAACGCTTTGAAGTCGGTGAAGGCATTGAAAAGAAAGTTGAAAACTTTGCTGAAGAGGTGATGGCGCAAGTACGCGGAGAATAAATAATGCCAGGGAAGACGTCAACGCTCACGTACAAACGTGTATTGTTGAAAATTAGTGGTGAAATGTTGCAAGGGGATCGTGACTTTGGTCTCGATCCCTCTTTTCTCGATGAGTTGGCTAAAGATATTAAAGCTTTGGTCGATGAAGGCGCTCAAATCGCGCTTGTTGTTGGGGGGGGCAATTTCTGCCGGGGAGAAACATTCTCAGGTGGTAGTATTAGTCGCGTTACGGCTGATCAAATAGGCATGCTGGCAACCATGATGAATGGTTTGGCTCTGGCCGATGCGCTTCGTGCATCAGGACAGGCTGTGAGTGTTTTTTCTTCCAAAAGTGTTTCAGGTGTTGTTGATCAATTTGATGTGAATCGAGCTATTTCGGCGCTTGAAGCCTCTAATGTCGTGATGCTGGTGGGTGGAACAGGTAATCCTTTTTTTACAACTGACACAACCGCAAGTCTTCGGGCTATTGAGCTCCACGCAGATGTCTTGTTAAAAGCGACAAAAGTTGATGGTGTTTATTCAGCCGATCCTGTGAAAGATCCTGGTGCGACGCTTTATGATGCTTTATCATTTGATGATGTCATCTGTCGTTCATTGGGTGTTATGGATTTAGCGGCTATGTGCATGTGTAAAGATCACAACTTACCTATTCGAGTATTTAAATTAAAAAGTAACGATGTGTTGTTGCGTATTTTACGTGGCGAAAATATCGGGACGCTTGTAAAATCTGGAGATAATAATGATTAGCAGCTTAATAGATGATGCACAAAATCGCATGAATAAAAGTGTTGAGGCGTTAAAGGTCGAATTTTCTAAAATTCGTACAGGCCGCGCTCATACCAGTATTTTAGATCATATTTCAGTAATGTATTACGACGTGCCAACGCCATTAAATCAAGTGGCTAATGTTAGTGTTGATGATCCGCGTACATTGCTCGTGACTCCTTGGGAAAAGCAAATTATTACGGTCGTTGAAAAAGCCATTCGTGATTCTGATTTGGGCCTTAACCCGTCAACTATGGGCGACAGCATTCGCGTTCCTGTGCCTTCATTAACAGAAGAACGTCGTCGCGATTTAACGCGGATTGTTAAGAATGAAACAGAAGGCGCACGTGTCGCTATTCGTAATATTCGACGTGATAGCAATGCTCAGTTAAAAGACTGGGTAAAAGAAAAAGACATCAGTGAAGATGATGAAAAACGTGGTCAAGAGCGTGTTCAAAAACTCACAGATAAGATGATTGGTGAGATTGAAAAATTATTAACCGCAAAGGAAGCCGATTTAATGGCTGTATGACGATTTATGTCTGACGCAAGCTTTCCAAAACATGTGGCCATCATTATGGATGGCAATGGACGATGGGCGAAAAAACGTTTTCGCCCAAGATGGATGGGGCATCGATCTGGTGGCACTGCAGTGAAAACTGTCGTTGAAGCTGCCGGAAAAGCAGGCATTAAAGTGTTAACCTTGTTTGCCTTCGGAACCGATAATTGGCGCCGTCCAGAAAAGGAAGTTAGTTTTCTGATGGATCTTTTCCATCAACACCTCACCAAAGAATCAGCAAAATTACACGCTAATAAGATTAGAGTGCGTTTTGTTGGTGATTTGTCACAGTTTGACGCAAAGCTCCAACAGCGTATAGCTGAAACTCAAGCGCTCACAAAAAACAATACAGGTATGACTTTAGTCATTGCCGCTAACTATAGCGGACAGTGGGATATCATGCAGGCGACAAAAGCGATGTGTGAGAAAGCAGCAAGCGGTAGTCTTGTGGCCGCCCACATCACTCAGGAAACACTTGCAGAGCATTTAACGATTGGTGATTTACCGTACCCAGATTTATTTATTCGCACCAGTGGTGAGCAACGCATCAGTAATTTTTATTTGTGGCAGCTCGCTTATGCAGAACTGTATTTTACGGATGTGTTGTGGCCTGATTTCTCAGCACAAGAATTTACCCGAGCACTGAATTGGTATGCAACACGTGAACGCCGATTTGGCCATACGGGTGATCAGATTAAGGAGGCAACAGATGCTTAAGTCTCGAATTTTAACCGCTCTCGTATTGGTGCCTATTGTTTTAGTTGCCTTGTTGTTTACAACAGCGATGCAAGGAACGATTATCATCAGCGCAGCAGTGCTGGTGGGTGCGTGGGAAATGTCCAGGCTTGTGGGCTTTAATCACGCTGTGGCGCGAACATTATATGTTGCATTAATCGGCATCGTTATCTCCGCCTTATATTTTAGACCTGATCTTTTGCAAGCTGTGATTGTTATGGGTGTTATTTGGTGGTTAATTGCCTTGATCTGTGTGGTGCGCTTTCCTGTTGGTAAAAATCACTGGGCTAATTCATCTTTCTTGATGCCATTGATGGGCTGTTTTGTTTTAATTCCTTGTTGGGTTGCCTTGACGCAGTTGATTTCGGATCGATCCATGCTCTTGTTCATGTTGTTGGTTGTCTATGGTGCAGATACGGCCGCCTATTTTACGGGCAAGAAGTTTGGTAAGGTGAAATTAATGCCCAATGTTAGTCCTGGTAAAACGCGCGAAGGCTTAGCCGGTGCGCTTGTGATAGTCGTAATTATTAGCTTATGCATAGCCCCGTTTTTGGTGCCGTCAATTTCCTGGTGGCAAGTGTTGCCGTTAGTTGTCGTTACATTTTTATTTTCAGTGTTAGGTGATTTGACAGAAAGTATGATGAAGCGTGTCACAGGGATTAAAGACAGTGGTAATATTTTACCTGGTCACGGTGGTTGGATGGATCGAATTGATAGCTTAACTGCTGCAAGTGTCATATTTGTTTTCGGGTTGTGTGTAATTGATTGTTTGACAGCTTCGATCTAAAGACATAAGGTGTCGAATACTTTGAAAGACGAGAAGTGGGCTAAAATAATGCATAAAATGAAAAAAATCATCTTATCACTAATTCTTTTAAGTAGCGTGGTGTTTCAAACGTCATTTGCTGCTGGCAATTCTTTTGTTATCAAAAAAATAGACGTCCAGGGATTACAGCGTATTTCCGAAGGTACGGTTTACAGTTACTTGCCTATTAAAGAAGGTGAGACCTTTGCGCCGGCTGATTCATCGAAGATGATTACCGCGTTATATGAAACAGGCTTCTTTTCCAATGTTGACCTCTTGCGAGACGGCGACACATTAATTATTAAAATCGTCGAACGTCCAGTAATTGGTAAAATCCGGGTCACGGGTAATAAAGATATTACCAAAGATAACTTAATGCCTGCGTTGAAAGATATTGGGCTAGTTGAAGGGCATGTTTACGATCGATCAATGTTAGATAGCATTGAAAAAAGTTTGCAAGAACAATATTTCGCTCGTGGTAAATACAATGCGCGTGTTGACGTTAAAGTTGAACCTCAAGAACGTAATCGCGTTGATGTGGCAGTCACCATTTCTGAAGGGCGGGTTGCCGTTATTCAAGAAATCAACATTGTTGGAAATAACACGTTTGAAACGAAAGAGTTGAAAAAGAATCTAACGCTCTCAACTTCTAGTCTCTTTTCCTTTTTCACCCACTCTGATCAATACTCTAAGCCTAAGTTAGATGCGAGCCTTGAGAACTTATTATCATTCTATATGGATCGTGGTTACATTAAATTCCATGTTGATTCTGCTCAAGTGGCTATTACGCCTGATCGATTACATGTTTATATCACCATTAATGTCACTGAAGGCCCGCAATACTCCGTTAAAGGCTATTCTTTGGTTGGCGATCTCATCTTGCCTGAAGAAAAATTGAAATCCTTGGTGACAATGAAAGAGGGTGAAGTGTTTTCGCGTAAAAACGTGCTAGAAACCAATAAGGCGCTAACGAGTGCGTTGGGTGATGAAGGTTATTATTATGCGCACGTTGGAACAACGCCGACGATTGATGATGAAGCGAGAACTGTTTTCATTAATTTCGATATGCAGCCTGGCCGTTTGATTTATGTTCGTCGCATTAACTTCTTTGGTGACGATAGAACAAACGATTCGGTTTTAAGACGTGCGATGCGTCAGCTTGAAGGTGGGTTGTTACGAACAAAGAATCTAACGCAATCTAGATGGCGTATGCAGCAGTTAACTTATATCAAAGGCGTTAATCATTCTGTAGAGCGTGTTCCAGGTGAGAATAATCAGGTAGATGTCCATTACCAAGTAACAGAAACGCCTGCTGCAAGCATTAATGCGAGTATTGGTTATTCGCAGTTAGATGGAATCATTTTGTCAGCCAGTGTCCAGCAAAATAACTTTATCGGCACAGGTAATGCAGTGTCATTAGCCTTTACTCGCAGTGCGGGTTATCAAAACTACGCGCTTAGCTATTTTAACCCTTACTACACGCAAGAAGGCGTGAGTCGACGCATCAGTCTGTATTTGCATGACACCGATCCGAAGCGTGTGAACATCGGTGGTAGTTATACCTTAACGCAGTTTGGTACTGATATTAGCTACGGTATTCCAATCAGTGAAGGCATAGGTTCGCAAAGTAATGTGTCACTGGGTT
>Ga0209425_10002761_pt1 | contig 19169 bp, 23 predicted proteins | sample COG_05_FD_184749 | JGI IMG/M metagenome (GOLD analysis project Ga0209425, IMG submission 184749) | Pelagic Microbial community sample from North Sea - COGITO 998_met_05 (SPAdes) (version 2) | ecosystem: Environmental > Aquatic > Marine > Neritic zone/Coastal water | place: Helgoland, sampling...
TACTAATAAAATTTTTAATAGTCCAAAATATAATACAATAACAATAAAACAAATAAAACCAATAAAACCAATAAAACCAATAAAAATACAACCCAAAGTATTGTTATATTATAAAACTATATCACAATTAGAACTTTTTTATATTATAAATTATTATCAAAATAATAAAAATATCAAAATATATATTGATAATTTTAATGACAAAATAAATGGATTATCTAAAAATTACAATATAAAATTATTAAAATTTACAAATTATAATGAGATTATTAATAATAATACAAAATTTAATTATATATGTACTTTAAAAAATAATAGTTTAATTGATAATGATTTTTTTAAAAAAAAAATCACCTATTGTAAATATTATAATGAAAATTTTGAAATAATACCTATTAATATTAATATAAAATATTGCAATATTAAAGTTAAAAAGTATTTAAATAAGTTTGTTATTGATAAAAATGTATTAATTAATAATATTAAAAATTTAAAAAAAATAGATCATATAAAACATAAAATATATTTAAAATCTGAAAAATATATATACGACCATATAGACCATATTTATATATTAAATTTATATCGTAGAGATGATAGATATAAAAATATAGTAAAAAGATTAAATGAAATAGGTATTTATACATTTGAACATTTTTTTGCGATAGATGGTAATGATTTTAATCAAAAAGTTATATATAGGTTTTATAAAAATATAAATAAAAATTTTAATATCCCATCATCTGGAAGTTTATCTATTTTATATTCAATGTTAAACATGATTTTAGATGCTAAAAAATATAATTATGAAAATATATTAGTATTTCAAGATGACATTTATTTTATTAAGGATTTTAAAAAACAATTTATAAAATTTATAAATAATGTAACTGATTGGAAATTATTATATTTAGGTGCTAATGATAAAAATATTAAAAACAAAAATGTAAATTATATATTAAAAAAAATATATTATCATCCCATTGATAAATGTGATGGAGCATTTGGTCTTATAATTAATTCAAAAATATATGATATAATAATTAAACAAATTTTAGAATTTAATCTACCTTTTGATTCTGGACCACTTAAATTTATTCAAAATATATATTTAAATAACACATTTGTTTCATATCCAAATTTATTAATAGCAGATGTTTCAGATAGCGATTGCAGACTGCCCCGAAATCAAGATTTATTTAGTAAAAAATTATTATGGGATTTAAATTTATATAAAATAAATAATGATAATCATAACAAAGATTTAACAATTATATGTAATAGTAAAAATAAAATTCAATCTATTAAATTTAATAATAATAATTGTGATGCAATTGTAATAACTGAACAAATTACCGAATCATATTATCATGAAAATATTCGATATTACAAAGCTAATAAAATATATGATTATATGTATATTTATTGTTATACGAATTTTATATATATAATGGATGATCCTAGTATATTTAATAAATTAATAAATAATTTTAAATTAAATAGTTTAAACTATTTATTTTTTGGTATTGAAAATGATTTAAAAAATTTTATAGTTTCAAAATATTATTATTATACAATAGGTAATTTAAAAGAATTAATTACTTATATGAAAAAAAATGATTTAATAATGTTTTTAAAAAAATAAAGAATCTTATTTTTAATATATATATTATTTATATGGATATAGATTATAATATATTTAATTTAAATAATGGTATAAAAGTTATATATATACCTAGAAATGATAATAATATTTCATCAATTTCGGTATTTTGCAAAGTTGGTCAAAGAAATGAACCGGATGATTTAACAGGAGCTTCTCATTTTTTAGAACATATGCTTTTCAAAGGAACTAAATTAAGACCTAAATCCAAAAATATTTCAGGTGAATTAGATTCTATTGGTGCATATTTTAATGCATATACTGATAAAAATTTAACATCATATATTGTAAAATTGGATAGTAAATATTTTAAAAAGGGAATTGATATATTAAGTGATATGTTATTAAATTCTAAAATAGATGATGATGATGTGAAAATTGAAAAACAAGTGGTAATTGAAGAAATAAGTAGAGCAAGAGATAACCCAGCTGACCTAATTTCAGATAAAATTTATGAATTAATTTATAAAGATCACCCCTTAGAACATTCGATAGGAAGTACTAATGAAAAAATTTCAAATTATAATAAAAATAGAGTTTATGAATATTATAAAAAATATTATAGTTCTAATAATATTATAATTTCTATATGTTCAAACTTAAAAATCAATATAATTAAAGAAAATATAAATAATTCTTTTTTTCCTAAATATCCTATACAAAATTTTAAATTAACTAACTATACCCCTTTAAAAATACAAACAAAAAGAAGATATAGTTCAATATTTAGAAAATTAGAACAAACTCATATTTCATTAGGTTTTCCAATTGAAGGTATATCCACACAAGATAGATATTGTTTAGATTTGATAAAGGTTATACTTGCGGGTAATATGAGTTCCCGATTATTCACCGATTTAAGAGAAAAAAATGGTTTATCATATAATGTTTCAATAGATCTATCGTATTATAAAGAATGTGGAAATTTCATAATATATACTAGTGTAGATAAAAACAGTTTATTTATAAAAAATAATCATTCAATTGTTGATAACACAATTAATGATAACATGATTGATGATAGCACAATTGATAATAATATTAATAATTTGTTTACCAAAAATATAGAAATTGAAACAATTACACCAGGCTGTATTCCTATAATTCTTGAAAATTTAATTAGACTAAAAAGTCAAAAAGTATTAGATAAAGAATTAGAAAATGCCCAAGGATTTTTAAGAGGGAATTTAATAATAGAAAAAGAAGATTCTCATAGTTTATCTGATTATTTTGGCAAACAATTATTATTGGATTACAAACCAATTCTTAATTTCGGATATATATTAGATAAATATAACAATATCACTCCTAAACAAATAAGACGTATTTGTAGAAAATACTTTAATTTTAATAAAATGAATATTGCAACAATTGGAAATTGTTATGAAAATGATCTTAAAGACTTTGTAGAAAATTATAATTTCTTATGAACCAGGTGCTCCCTTATCACCAATAGGTCCTTTATCCCCATTTAATCCCTTATCACCAATAGGTCCTTTATCCCCATTTAATCCTTTATCACCAATAGGTCCTTTATCCCCATTAATTCCATTGACACCTTTTTCGCCAACAGCACCTTTGTCGCCATTAGCACCTTTGTCGCCATTAGCACCTTTGTCGCCATTAGCACCTTTGTCGCCATTAGCACCTTTTTCACCTTTATCCCCATTAGCACCTTTATCCCCATTAGCACCTTTTTCACCATTATTGCCATTAGCACCTTTATCACCAACAATACCTTTGTCTCCATTAGCGCCTTTATCACCAACATTACCCTTGTCTCCATTATTACCATTAGCACCTTTATCACCAACAGCACCCTTGTCTCCATTATTGCCATTGACACCTTTGTCACCACATGGTCCTTTGTCACCACATGGTCCTTTGTCACCACATGGTCCTTTGTCACCACATGGTCCTTTATCGCCGCCAGATATTTTTACTTCTAATGCTAATTTGATAGTATCTATTTCTTGTTGCATTTCGCCTAAATATTTTTTTAATTGATTTACCATATTAAATAAAATTCTTTCATTATACGTTGATGTACTCATAGTTTATAAATAATAATTATAAATTAATAAAAATATTTTAACTTAGAATATTTTATTAGTATTTAATATTATATTATTTACTATATTTTTTTTAGTTAATAAAATAGATTCTATAGCTGAAATATAACTTTTAGATTCTAAATTATTTGCTTCCGATAGTTTTAACATATTTGATATTAATTTTATTTCATTTTCTTTCCAAATATTTATAAATAATTTATCTAAATTTACTTTAGTATTTTGACTTAAATTTAAATTATTTTTGAAATATTCGATACCACTATATTTATCAATATTAATTTCAGGACTTTTTAAACTTGTATCAATTAAATTAATATATAAATCAATAGCATGACATAATGTTGATGATGAATTATCATAACTATTTTTTAATAATAAAAGTCCTTTAATGGCATATTTAAATATTGCACATATATCATCATTGTCATTTGGCTTATAAATTTTTATAGCTCTAAAAATAGGTTTCAATAAAAAATGTATTTCTTCTCTATTATTACCATATGTCCATCTTATGGGACCTTGAATTACATTTGGGGGTTGTATATAAATTTTATTTGAACTTACCGCTATTTTAGTTCCAATATTTTTAAATGATATAATTGCAAGTGTTATTATAGTTGTTAAAGGTTCTAATATCTGTATATTACCACCTTGTTTATCTTTTTTTAATTTAGATAAAAATGCATAAGCAGACTTAAATATTTTACTTTCAAATATTTTTAAAGACATATCTTTATTTTATATAACTATATTTCTTAAAGTATTATTATATAAATAAATTTGATTATTTAAATTATTTTATTTATATATATAAAATAACAAATGATTATTCCAATTCGATGTTTTACATGTAATAAAGTATTAGCTTCTCTATATAAAGAATATTTAAGATTAAATGAAATTAATAAAAATCAATCTAATAATGAAGTAATTGCCGATTTAGAAGATATTCTTTCTAGAAAAGATACAAAAAATATTGAAATTTTTCAAAAATTAGGCATTGATAGATATTGCTGTAGGAGACATTTATTATCTCATGTAGATCTTATTCAAAAAATATAAAATATAAAATATAATATAATATATAGTATATGATATCATTATTAAAAATAGAGATTATGATAGTTATAGCAATAATTTTTATATTATATTTTTTATTTAAATATAAAATTCACAACATGTATGAAAAAATTAAATATAATTTAAAATATAACTATTATTATTATATTTTGCCTCTTTTAAGACTCGATAATTATAGTATTTTATAATAATATAATATAATCTTTTAATATTATATATTATTATGAATGCTGAAAATATGGATGTAGATAAATATTTAAGTAAAAATGAAAGAAATATTATAAATAATTTAGATATTCGCAGCAATTTAGCTTCTCAGGAACAAAAAAAAAGTAGAGATTTTCTAAATTTACCATTAAAAAAATTGTTTCAAAATTGGGCTTTAAATATGAATCAAATAATTAAGGAATTGACATATTTTATAGCAAATTCACGTAAATTTTCAACATATTTTAATGACATTGATGATACAAATCGATGGTTTATTGGATTAAAGAATTTTTTTTCAGAATTAATATATATTTTTATTAAAAATAATAGGTCAATATATTTTGGATTGTCATTAATTTTGTTTGGATTTCTTATACATATAATTCAAATATCTTCATAATGCAAATAGCAAATAGTAAATATCAAATATCTTCATAATATTAGCGAATTCTAATATCTTTATAATGCTATAGATTATAAGACTCTTTAATATCTTCTTAATATATATTATATGAATTTTTTTAGCTTATTAAAATTAACACAAAATAAGCAAGATTATTTTAAATATTTTATACTATTTTTGTTTTTAGTAATTACAATTAACAATTTTCCTAATTTATTTACATATAGATTTGCTTTATCATTTATCATTTCAATATTTATTATTTTTATATATATTAAATACAATGCTAATTTAATTATGGATAATTTTAAAATGTTTAAAAATAAATTATATACTATTGATAATAATAATTTAAAATTTTTAAATAATGATATTGAAATTTTAACTATTTATTCAGATATAATAAATTTAAAAAAATTTAATGAATCAGCATTTAATAATTCATTACGTAATATTAACCAATTTTTAAAATTATATGTATTTACTAATAATAGTACTAATTTACATAAAAATATATATGATAATGCTATATATAGGAGAAATAAAGCTATTAATGAACTTATGTCTATTATAATAAGTATGCAACCTTCAATTGAAAACCAAGAAGATAATGACAATAAATTACAAAATCAAGTTAATAAATTAAGAAACTTAACTGGAGAATATATTGTAAAAATTAGTAGAAAAATAAATTATTATTGGAAAACAAAAAAACCTAATATTTATACAAAACCTATATATATTGATAAAATTGTAAGTAATCCTTATTCGGATATTTTATTTTCAAACAAATTTAATATATATTAAAAATTAATTTATATTAATATATATGTCTTTTAATTCAATTGTTACAAATCAACTAATAAATGATAATGGTAAAATGACAATAGATATATTTAAAAATTTAAAAGGACCAGATGATTCATTACTCGTTTTAAACTCTAATGGTAAAAGTAATGAATCAATAACTTTTAATTCTCCTAACGGTGGGATGTCTTTTAATTCTCCTAATGGTGGAATGTTTTTTAAATCTGATAATATAGATATTTTACCATTTAACAAAATTAAATTAAATTCAAATTCAATTGAAATAAAATCAATAAAAAGTATTGAAATTGGAAATGATACTGAAAATATATTTTTTAATTTTTTAAAAAAATCGTTAGATATAAATTTTTTTAGTAATGAAAATTCATCTGTTAATATAAATACATGTGAATTTAACTTAAAATCTTATAAAAATAGTTCTGGAATATTTATTAATGATAATATTCAAATTGTATCTGATTTGAATATTAAATTTAGTAATAATAATTTAGATATTATAGATATTGATTGTAAAAATAATAATGTAAATGTTAATGGTAATATGTATATATCTGGAAAACTGTATGTTAATGATGGATTAATTAAATATAAAAGTTTAGAAAATGTATTAACAAGTAATAGTATTTTATTTGATTTAAGCAATTCATCAAATAAAAATTGGAAAATTATTTCTCAAAGCGAAAACAATAACGAATTAGGTATTTATTATTCTAATAACATAAATACCTTTGAATTTAAAGATAATAATAATATCAATTTAGGATTAAAATGTGGATCTTTATCTATTGAAAATAAAAAGTGTATAGGAAATAATTTTTTAAAAATAAATAACATTTTTAGTATAGATAAAACTAGTAATGTAAATATAAATGGTAATCTAAATTTAAATGGAAAACTTAATATTAATAATTCCATTATATTTGATGAATTTGGAAATTTTTTTATTGAAAAATTAAATATAACCCAAATTTTTAAATATTCTGTTGGTATTAATTATAAATTTATAAATATTCAAGAATGTATAGACTATATTGAAGAAAATGAATTTTATAAAATTCAACCAATATTTATTGAAATTTATCCAAATAAAATTTATAATGAAAATATATTTATTACTAAACCAAATATAAATTTAATTGGGAAATATTTGCATGTTAAAATTAACGGATCAATTAATGTCAATTTAGAACTAAATAAAGATGAGATAATTTTAGAAAATTTATTAATACTATCACAATCTGGTAATATTAATAGTTTTAATAATATATTTAAATTAAATTTTAATAATTTATCATTTAAATTAAATGAAAATTCAGGTATTTCAATTAATAATTGTTATAATTTAAATATAAAAAATACTACAATTATTGCGAATAATAATAAATGTGAATTCAAAATAAATAATGCTAATAATACATATATTATTAACTCTAGTTTAAAAATAAAAAGTGAATTAAATTCAAAAAAAATTGTAATAATAGAATCTAAATTAGAATTATGTTATAATATGAAAATAATCTCTAATGGGCTTATTAAATTTTTTAGAAATGATATAATTATTGAAGGTTTATTGGCTAAATTAAAAAATGATGTTTTATTTAGAAATAAAACATGTTTATTAAATGATTGTATAATATCTGATAATAAATCTGATGGAATTATTTATCCAACATTAGTTTTAAATTATAATTTCAATTATAAATAAAATAAAATAACTTATATATATATATATATTATATAAATGAGTAATCAAACTAAATCTACTAAATCTACTAATAATGTTATAACAGCTAAAGATATAGTTACTAATTATGAATCTTTATATAAAACAACCGGTGGTGGAATTAAAGTGGGAAATTTAGATATAGCTAAATTTACAAAATCGTTAGTAAATAATAGAATTTTGGATTTATATTTAAAATATATGGGTATTAAAATTTTAACAACAACTACACTTGTTCCTCTTGCACTAATTATGGGAAGAGATTTATTTGAAAGTGCTGTTAAAAATATTATGAAAAGTGATCAATCCGGTGGTTCGTTTATTAAAAATAAAATTCCAGTACTTGATGATGCTCTTATTGGTAATTATTTAAAACTTACAGGAATAGCAGCCGCAAATTTAAGTGTTAATACACTTATTCCTTTGGGCATATTAATGGTTATATATGATATGTATATAAATGAAGAACAATCTGGTGGTAGAGTTTCACTACCTTCCAAATATTTTAATCCTGAAAATAATGAAACATATGTTGATACTGTTCCAGAACATAGTAATAGTAATCCTAATCCCCCTACAAGTAATACTAGTCAAATAATGAATGGAGGTGGTTCTGATTGGGTTAGTTCTCAAAGGTCAAGAGGCGCTGTAAATTCACCTGGGATGAATGAATCGCAATTTAGAATGTTTACAAAAACCGCAGATTATATGTCAAATAAAGATCTTTCAATGGGTCTCGCGGATAGTTGGAATTCTAATTATGGAGTTGATCATAAAACATTATATAATGATAATATTCATACCGGTAACCCAGAAGGAAATAGTTTATCTGGTGTGCCCACTAATCAATTTGGTAACGGTTATACTTCTAAAAATAAATCTGGTAAAATTAATCACCACAATGAATTAGATGGTGGCCATAATGATGTTGATTATATAGAAGGAAGTGATGGTAATATGGGACCTAATGATTTATTAATAGATCAAAGACATGGTTATGCGGATGTTTCAACCGTATCGCATAATGTTAAAGCATCATTACAACATGGTGGTAAAATATCAATTGACACTATACGAATGTTCCGAGATTTTTTAGAAAATAATTAATATCTGTAATCTTTACATTTACTTACTGTAACTAAATATGAAGACTTAAAATTTAATTATATATTATTTATAATTAAATGTTTAAAAAAATATATACCTTTTTATTTCTATTTTTTTTTGGAATTATTTATAATTTTAGAATTTTGGTAGAACTTCCTCCAATTATTACAAATAAATATATTTTAAAAAATTATTTAAAAATATTTATATTAAATTTTTTTTTATTAAATTTTATTGATTTATTATATAATATTTTAAATAATACTATTAATAATTTATTTATTAAATATTTTATTATAATAGTTTATTCACTATTATTTTATATACCATTAAATATATTTAGTTATATTTATACATTTGACAAAATTAATAATATTTTAAATTATTATAGTGCTAATTTAATTAAAATACCAAATTCAAAAAAAGATACTGTGATAAAGTCAGAAAAAGATACTGTGATAAATTATAGCTCGGATAATGATAAAATAGATAAAACTATTTATTATAGTATAATTATATTGATGTTTTATTTTATATCTAATTTATTAATTTATATTCCCATAATTGGATATTATTTTAATATTATTTTAGGAATATTTGTATATAGTTTTTATTGTTTTGATTATACATGCGGGATTAAAAATATCAACAATAAGTTGAAATTTGCTTTATTTGAACAAAATTTTTATTTTTTATTAGGATATGGTACTTTATTTGGAACACTTAATTTTTATCTAAATTATATTTGTTTTTTTTTAATATTTTGTTTTTTATTTCCAATAGCTGTTTTTAATTTAGCAAATCTTAATATATATAATCTTAAATCTAACATTTATCATAGTAAATTTTTTTATATTCCAATATCCTTATCTAATTTATTTTTATCGATTATTGATAGTTATTTAATTTCATATTACAGTATTAGTAAAAAAACATCATTAACTAGAAGTACATTAACTAGCAGTACATTAACTAGCAGTACATTAACTAGCAGTACATTAACTAGTAGTAGTAAAAATCATTAATTAGTATAAGTATTTCTTCTATTAATATCGTAATTTATTGTATGTTTTTTTAATCGTGTATATTCTGAAAAATTATGATATATATTAGGAGGTAATATAGATTCATTTAAATATTTTTTTTTTAAATTTTTATTTTGATTATTAATTTTATTGTCAATCTTATTGTCAATCTTATTGTCAATCTTATTGTCAATCTTATTATTTTCATTTTTAAAATTATTATAGCCTAATGATGCTTTTCCATTAGTCATATATCTTGAAAAATTTATGTTTAAATTAGATTCACATTTAGAAGAATATTGTGGTCGTTCAATATATGATACATTATTTTTGTGAATTTCATTATACATTTGCATATTTCTTTCAAAATGCTTATGTCCTACCATATTTTCATTTTTTTTTAAAAATATATTTTTATCCATTTAAATTATAAATATATTTAAATTTTAAATTTTATTATTCCAAACCTTAATAATATAATTTAATGCTTCTAATATATTTTTAAATATAGGGATTTTAAATAATTTAGATTGGGTTATTAATCGTTTTCGGGATTTTATAATATCATCAAAATTATTAAATCCATGTAATTTATTATTTAATCTGGATTTAAAATTTGATTTTAATTGTCCAAATGAAATTATTATAGAAATATCAATTATATTATCATTTTTTACAGGATCTTCATAATATCCTAATAGACATGTATGAAGAATAGATTTTTTAAGTAATAATGATTTCCTTGATCTACGAATATTTGAAAATAAATATTTATCAATATCAATTATAAATATACCATTATAAAATCCTCTTACATTATTATGAAAAAAAGTTTTACCACTACACGGATGTAAGTTCATTTTAATATTTAATGATAATTTGTTATTTTTTATATATTTTATTTTATTTTTTAATTGAATCATATTTAATTCGTAATTAATATTTTCTTCCATAATATTATATAATATGAATATTTATTTAATAATAATTTTTTTTATAATTATATTATGCTCTTTATATTCTACTCAAGAAAATTTCAAAATTTACCCAGGTCAGCCTACTAAATGTTTTGATTGTGAATCTCAATTCCCCCCTCATTTAAAATATTTAGGTCGTCCTACTAAATGTTTTGATTGTGAAAAAGATATTGCTAGAAAATATGGTGTAAAATATGCAAATTTAGGACAACCAACAAAATGTTTTAGTTGTGAATAATTTAGCTTAAATTTTATTTAGATATAATAGTATCTAATTTTTTAAATGTGTTATGATTTCCACATTCAAATCCACCATAATTATCGTGATTTCTCATTAAATTGTATATGTATTTATTTAAAATATATTTAAAAAAAATTTGATTAATAAAATTATATTTTTTTTAAATAATAAAATATAAAATATAAAATATGCAAATTTTCGTAAAAACACTAACAGGAAAGACTATTACTCTTGAAGTAGAATCGACTGATACTATTGAAAATGTAAAAACTAAAATTCAAGATAAAGAAGGAATTCCACCCGATCAACAAAGACTTATTTTCGCAGGAAAACAATTGGAAGATGGACGAACACTTTCTGATTATAATATTCAAAAAGAATCTACTCTACATTTGGTCCTTCGTCTCAGAGGATAAATTTAGTAATATTTAGTATTTATATCATTTTTTTTTCATTTTTATATGAAAGACAATTATTGATTTATAGTTTATATTTTATTAGTATTTTTAGTAGGTTATATATTAAAAATATTTAAAGTATTTTTATTTATATATAATTATAAATGGAAATAATTTATATGGATGGTGTTTTTGATTTATTTCATAAAGGACATTTAGAAGCATTAAAAAAATGTCAAAAATTAGGTAATAAAGTATTAATTGGAGTGGTATCTGATTCTGATTGTGAAAAATACAAAAGAAAACCAATAATTAATGAAAATCATAGAAAAGAAATTATAGAATCTATAAAATATGTAGATAAAGTTATCTTTCCAGCTCCATTGGTAATTACAAAAGAATTTATAATTAACAATAAAATTACTAAAGTAGTACATGGATTTTCGGATAAAACAGATATAGATAAGCAAAAAGAATTTTTTAAAGTACCAATGGATATGAATATATTTTTTAATATAGGATATTATGATAAAATATCGACAACTAGTATAATACAAAAAATTAAATTGGAATATTAATTAATTATTTTATCTAATAAAATTTTATCCAGTTCATGTATTATATTAGAACTATCTAATGTAATTGCATATGAATTATTTAAATTATTTAATTGTCCATTATAATTAATTAATAATCGCGGACCTTCAGGGATTTCCATAATAATATGTGTATATTTAATATTAAAAATTTCTAATTCTGTTTTAATTATATTTTTAAATTTTAAATTTCTGGAAGATGTTAATATTACAATTATATTATTATTAAAAGCTTTATTAACAATATTAATATTTTCTTGTATAGGGATTGATTCAAAGTTAGAATTATATTTAATTAATATATTTTTAATAGATAAAAATAAAGTGGTATTATTCATAAATACTACTTTAAAGAAATCCTTATATGTAAATATTATTTAAAGATTTATTTACTTTAAATATAATAATGGATTCTTATTTTGGAAAATGGAAATTACAAGAAAATATAAATTTTGGTGAATTTTTAACTTATTATAAATATGGATGGATAAAACGAAAACTGGCTTTAGCATCTTATATAGATTTATCAATTGAAAAAACGGATAATGTAAATATCATAAAAAGGGTTATTGATTCTACATTTATTAAAACAGAAGAAGATTATGATTTAACAAATGTAACGAAAAAAAATGATCTTGGTTATTATAAACAACATAGTATGGTTGGAGGTGAAATACATACACAGGCGGAAGGTAATAATATTTCTTGGCAAGAAATAGCAAAAATTGAAGATAATAAATTAAATATAAAAAGAATATGGAATGAAAATGGAATTGAAAAAAATTGTGAACAAATATTTATTAAATATACAATATAATATATCATGAATAACAAAAATAAAAGAAAAAGGGATAAAAATAAAACAATTCATTTTGAGGATTTTCCGGAATTTCAACCAAATTTAACTCCTAGGGAAATTTTTAGTAATGGTAGTTTTGGAGGCACATATTGGAGACCAATTTATTCATTAATTATGAAAAAAAAATATAATAATCAACATAAAAAATTTCCAAAATCGTGGTGGAAAAATATACCTAAAAAAAATTTAGTTAGTAGTTGGAATGATTATGATAAAAATATTAATAAATATAAGGTCAAGGTTGGAACAACTTTAGAATATTGGGAATGTAAAAATTGGATAACAAAACATCATCCATATGGTTGGGTTCAATGGTATTGTTCTTTTTATATGGGTGAAAGAGGTCCAGACGATGAATGGCAAATTAAAAGATGGATAAGAACTGTAGGTCCAAGGGGTAGATTTAGGAGAAGATTAATAAATCTTATAAATAAACATAATTCAACTTTTGATGATGATACAATAAGTCCTAAAATTCGACAAACGTTACAACATTGGGGTTATATATTAACACAGAATGATATGTAACTTTATTATAGTTGCTTATTATCGTTTTCTCGTTTGCTTATTATTTTTTAGTCAGTTGCTTAGTTAGTTGCTTAGTTAGTTGCTTAGTTAATTGCTTATTCATAAGAATCTAAATAAAATAAAATAATTATGAAATATTTAATTTCATTTAATAAAATCAATATTTTAAAATCTACAAATTTTTTTAAATATCGATACGATTAATATCATAAACCATAATAGGAAAATCAATAAGATTTTTTAAATCATTGACAAACTGTCTAATGTAAAATCCAGATGTTACGTGCATTTTGATTTTCAATGATTCTATAATAAAATTATTAGAATCATTATAAATTGAATTCCATTGGTCTTTAATTATTTTTTGTCTAAATTTGTGTCTTTTATTAATTTTAGCAATGTTATTAGTTAAAATCGATAGGAAATATTTTTTGGAATAATATTTCCGATCAATAATATCTAAATTATAAATTTTAATATTTTTAATAGGTATATCATTTTCTTCCAATAAACCCATTTTTTTCCATTCCCATAGCGGTCTTCTTACTCCATTTTTACGAAGAACATATGAAGAATAACTATGGAATTTTTGAGTATTCGATTTTATTAGAAAATTGATTTTATTTTGTAATTTATTTTTAATAATATTATCTATTGTATTATTATCTAAATTAATTTTATTAATTAGACCAAGATAATCGTCAGTATCGGTTGAAAATCCAAATACTAATTCAAATTCATATACTTTATCTTTTCCTAAATAATCAGGCATTTTTTTACATTCATCGCCTTCCAAAATTAACATTTTTCCTCTTGCCATAGGATCTAATCTACCACAATAACATGATTTTTTGTTTAATATTCCCTTTTCTTTTAAATTATGAATAAATTCATTTGATGTTACTCCAATTGGTTTATTTAATAGTTTCATTTTTATTATATAATAAAAATAGAAATATTATATATCAAATTTATTATTTATTAGGTCTATAATTATTATTTATTAGGTCTATATTTATTATTTATTAGGTCTATAATAAAAATCTCGTTGTTTATTTATTTCATCATCATTGATTATATTTTTAATAACTTGATAAAAAGTTTTACCTTTTAATAATTCTATTTGAAAATAAATTGAATATACTCCACATTCCGAACCACCATATTGAAATTGTATATTATTATAAAATAATTTAAACCCTTTTTGAACAATAATTCCTCTATTTTTAAATTCATTTTCTCTATCAATTTGTATAACATTATATTTATTATTTATTGATTTGTTAAATTTAATATTAAAAATATCATTAACATCGACACTTGCATTTTTAGATTTTTTTTTAAAAAATGTGGGCGTATCTGGTTTTAAATTTGCGATTTTTAAAACTAAAGCTTTATTATTATCAATTTCTTCAAATTTTGCTTCCGTACTGTGTTCATTATCCATTTGATTTATATCAATTATACCACTATAAATTAACTCATTTCCCATTTTCCGGACTCTTTCCATTAAATTTTTAACTTCAATTGATGGTGGTTTAGCATATGAATCAAAATAATATATACCACCATTATTAAGATCTATAAACATTGATACCCAATGACTACCCTGTTCCGTATGTTTATCTAAATTAAAAATAGTTCCTATTTTTCGAATACCAGATAAATATAAATTTTTTATATTTATTTTACATAATTCATTTGAAACGCAATCATTCGTGAACAATGAATGTTGGCTATCAAAATCAATTGGAACAGCTCCAATATAATAAAAATCTGGATTAGATTCGGTATATTGGTGTAATACCATATCAATATCAGATGTTGAAAGCCAGGTGTTTTTATTATTATTCCATTCATTTGGTTTTTGTGGTCTAAAACTATTTTTAAATTTTTGTTCTTTAAACATATCGGTTTTTTTTGAGTTTAACCAACAATATTCTTGTTCACATCCTGTAAGTTTATTTATTTTATTTTTAAGTGAGTTATAAAAATTTTCTTTATTAGCTTTTGTAATTTTTTTAGGAATATTTATTTTATTTTTAAATTTTTTATTATATTTTATAGCAACTTCAATTAGTGTTTTATTATCAAAACATGAATAATTATTTTTAGAGTTTTTTGGTGAACAATATTTAGGGTGCATATTTATACTTATATATACTTATATAATATTATTTTGTATAATAATTAAAATTGTATTATTTTATTTAACATTTTTGAAATGGTCTAAATATACATAATAGGATAATTGATATAACTATTCCAGAATAAAATGTCAGTTTTCTTTTTTTAGCAGATTCTGTTCGTATATTTTTAAGTTCTGGGTATTTATTTAAAGCATTTTTAAAAGGTGTTCCAAAACTAATAGTTACTAAAAGATATATAAATGAAGCTATAATATATGTACTTGCTAAATATGCTAATAATATAGATACTTTACAAATTTCCATTATATAATATAATTATATAATAATTATTAATTTATATAATACAGTAATTAATATTGATATAATTTAATCTAATATATATAATAATGGATATAAAAAGATTAAATATAAAAATGAATTATATTTCGAATTTTCTTAATAAAAAATTTAAAAAAATAAATATTAATAACTCTGAATTTGTTAAAGATGCTTATTATTTAAATAAACTTATTCACGAATTTTATTTAATTTCTAAAAGTAATTTAACAAAAAATGAAAAAATAGATAAATTAGCAAATCAAACTGATCCATATGGAAATAAAATTATTAATAAAGAGATAGCACAAAAAATATTAGATAATAATAGTAAAGATATAGTACAATTATATAATAAATTATATTCTTATAAAAAAAATCAAAAATCTACTAACAATTTTACCGGTGGTTCTGAAATATTTAATAATTCAGCCCAACAACTTAAAAATCTAAATAATAGTATAAATAATAATTTAAAAAAAATTAAATTAAAAGAATATTTAAATGTTAATAGTGTTAAATCTTTTAATATGATTAATCATTTTATGCCCAAATCTGTAAGTGAATTGGGTGAAATGGGAAAATTTATGATTAATTGGATTTTTTTCCCATTATGGTCTATGGAAAATTTACCAATAGTTGGTCAAATTATTGAAATCCCATTAGATTTAATGGGTATTATGATTGATAATTTCGATGTTCTTATGGACAGTGCAGGTTCTTCTGTAACATTAGCTATTGATATAATATTAGATATTTTACAAGCTGTACCTATAGTTGGTACATTCGCTTCCGCTATAGCATTACCTATGGATATACTTGAACAACCGATTGAATATATAATTGAAAATGGAACAGATCTTATAGGAATGTTTTTTAATTTATCAAGAAAGCAATATGGTTTAGCGTATGTATCATCCTTATCCGCGATTCCATATTTTACTGATATTGTAGATGCAATTGTAACTAATTTATTTACTGCTAATAAATTTGTATCTAAAATAAATAAAAGCTTATCAAAAATTTCAGGACTATGTCAGACTGCAGATAATGTTATAAGAACTATAACTGAAAATTCTACAAAATATAGAACAATGTTTTCAGCTATATTAAATAATCCAAAAATTTTATATAATGTAGATATTTTTATAAAAGAAATAATTATACCATCAAAGAATTCAATACCATATCTTAAAAATATGGATATGACTGAATTTTTAGTATTAATTAAAAATATTAAACCAATAATAAGTAAATTTGTCAATAACCCATTTTACTTTCTCGAAAATGAAGATACAATATATAATGAATTAATTAAACCTTTTAAAAATAATATCCCAATATTAAAAGATATGACTAAAACACAAATAAATAATGAAATTTTTAATTATATTAATATTGCTTTAAATCAAGTTAATACTGGTTCTGGTTATATTATGAATAATTTAAATAATATGATAGTTAATAAAATTTTATAAATACTTTTATAAAATGAAATGTAATTATTTAAAATTATTAATAAAAATTTTAGTTTTATTAATTTAACCAGTTTTAAAATATTATATTAGTATATAAATGTATAAAAAAATAATAAATCCCAAAACTGGTAGAAAAGTATCTATTTATGGAAAAATAGGAAAAAAAATACTTAATAATTATATTAAATTAATAGGTGGAACAGCAGCCGCTGATAGTGGAGCAGCAGCCGCTGATAGTGGAGCAGCAGCCGCTGATAGTGAAGCTATAGAAGAGCACACCTATACCGAGCACACCTATTCCGACCCCACCGAAGAACAAATTCAAGATGAAATGTTAATTTTAAAAGAACGTACGGGTGATAGTCTTTGGATTAATCCTGACTATTTACGAGAAATAGCTATATATAATTTAGAACATCCACCTGATAAAAATATCACACGCCCTACTCGTATTCCTTTTAACCGTAATGTGTTTTCACGTAAAGACTTTAAAAAGGGACGATATTTTGCACCACAAGATCATGGGTTTTCCCCGGAAAACCTACATGCCATTTTTCCGGGTGATATAGCATATTCAGAAACTTTATTATCTATTGACCCCAATGATATAGAAAATTTAGAATCAATATTAGGAATGATATAGAACTAATAGAGCGTGAAACGTTAAGTATAAGATGAATCAAACCAATTTTTGTTACAATCATACCTCCTTCACAACTGATAAATCAATAAATCAATAAATCTATTTTATAAACTTTAACTGATAAATCAATAAATCATTTTTATAAAAAAAATTGAAATGAAAAATAAATGAACATAAATATATAAAGAATATTTAAGTTTATTTTAAATAATGACACAATTAAAAAATACAATTGATTTATTTATAAAAACTATCCATGGTGACCTATTAACTAAAATTGAGGATATTGATTTTAATGTAGAAAAAAATCAACTAAAATCAAAAGAATTAATAATATGGGAAAATAAATTAAATATTAGAGAAGAAAATTTGAATATTAAACAAATAGACATGGACCAATTTAAAAGAGTTTCTTTTATTACTTCAATGAATAAACAACTTAATAATAAAAATAATATTATAAAAAAATTAAGACGAAAAATAAAGGCTTTGACATCTAAATTAAATACTAATAATATTGATACAGCGAGTATTATATCATTTTGCAGTGATAAAGATGAATCTGAAACCAAAAAATTAAATAATAATATTATAGAAGTAAAAGAACATATTGATATTGATATTGATATTGACATACATCCGGTAATAGAATTAGATAAACAAGTTGATGTAAAAGTTGATGAAAAAGTTGATGAACAACAAGTTGATGAACAAAAAGTTGATGTTAAAATGGATGAACAGCAAGTTGATGTTAAAATGGATGAACAGCAAGTTGATGTTAAAATGGATGAACAGCAAGTTGATGTTAAAATGGATGAACAACAAGTTGATGTTAAAATGGATGAACAACAAGTTGATGTAAAAGTTGAT
>Ga0209425_10002762_pt1 | contig 19168 bp, 20 predicted proteins | sample COG_05_FD_184749 | JGI IMG/M metagenome (GOLD analysis project Ga0209425, IMG submission 184749) | Pelagic Microbial community sample from North Sea - COGITO 998_met_05 (SPAdes) (version 2) | ecosystem: Environmental > Aquatic > Marine > Neritic zone/Coastal water | place: Helgoland, sampling...
CAAAATATATTGTCGGTCTTTGTTGGTAGGATATATGATAGTGGAATTGATGCTGAAGATTATCTAAAAGATATCTTGAAAGATAAAAACAGAACATATAAATATCTTTGGGCAAGCGCCAGAATGGCATTTGATATCACTAAAGCTACAAGAAGTGGGTTTGATATTATTACATTAAACACAGATTTTATAACTAAATATAAAAACTTTGGCAATAATTTAGAAAAAATATCAAATGATACAGTAAAACAATTCTATAATGATGCGATAGATAGTGGCTTTAAAATCTAAAAAAAAAATTTTTATATTTGATATTGATAATACAATTTGTAAAACTAAAAAAAATTTTTATAAAAGAGCTAAACCTATAAATAAAGTTGTTAACCTAATTAATAAATTAAAAAAAAATGGCCATATAATTAAAATATATACATCAAGATATATGGGGAGGACCAATCAAAATGTGAGGTTGGTCAATAAAAAATATAAGCATAACACTGAGAAACAATTAAAAAGTTGGGGTTTAAATTTTGATAAGCTTATTATGGGCAAGCCAAGTTATGACCTGTTTATAGATGACAGATCTTTAAATCCTAAAATCAATGATATTTTTAAAAAACTAGATAAATTTACAAAATAATATCTGAAGAAGAAATTTTTTTTTCTTTAATTGGCATAATAAATAATTTAATTTTTAATTTTTTTAAAAGTTTATATTCAATTAAATTTTTTCTAATATAATCTCCACCTTTACAGTGTAAATAAGGTTTTAATTTTTTAATCAATTGCGTTGGGTCTTTGTCATTTAATTTTACGATATAATTAACAGAATTAATTTCAGATAAAATTTTGACTCTTTCTAAAAATTTAATTTTTGGTTTTTTTTTTTTTATTTTGAAATAAGATTGATCTGAATTCAAGCCTACAACTAAAATATCCCCTTTTTTTTTAGATTTTATTAATAACCTTATGTGTCCTGAGTGTAAAATATCAAAACAACCATTGGTAAAAATAATTTTTTTTTTATTTTTTTTAAATTTTTTAAATTTTGTTAAGATGTCAGATATGGAAATATATTTGTTATGGCTCATTTGTTTTTAATTATTTCAATTACATCATTTGCTAAAATATTTTCTGTACAATATTTCTTTTTTTGGGGGCAATCATCTATTAAATAACACGGGGAACAACTTAAATTTTTAGATTTACTTATCGGAATAATATTTTTATATAATAAATTAGATAAAGGTACTATTCCAGAATATATTACATAAGCCTTTGTATCAAAACAAGATGAAAGATGGGCAAAAAAGCCTTCTAAACATATTATATATTCAGAATTTTTAATTAAAAAAGCAAGCTCACGAATACTTGTTTTCCCTGTAAGATCTATTACACCACTTAACTTTTTGTCTTTATCAGAGCCTATTTGAACCCAATTTTTCTCTGGAAAATAATTTATCACTTCCTGAAAATTTTTCACATTCCAGTTTTTATTATTCGTAAATGAAGTTTTTGTTTCTGATTGTATTAATTTATAATTTTTTAAAAAAGAAAATTTTTTTTTAAACAAAATCTCTTCATGCGCTGAAAAATAAAAAAAATTTCTTAACTCTATAGAATTATATTTAATATTGGCTCTTTCTGAGTTTATCTCAATTACGTGCTTTGAACTAGAATAAAAATTTAAATAATTTTTATTATTAATGTTTTGGAATTTTTTAGGATAGAATAATATAATATTTGATCCCAATAAATGTTTCATTAAATAAATTAATATTTTTTTTAAAAGATTATTCTTATTAATACTAATTATTTTATATATATCAGGATTATAATAAAAAAGTTCTGGACAAGTAGTCATTACAAATAATTTATTATTTTTTTTAATTTTTTTGACGAAAGAGGAAATGTATAATTGTTCACCAAGGGCATAACCTGTTCTAAAAATTATTAAAATTTTTAAAGATTGAAGAAATTTATTAATTAAGTATTTCATTTATTATTTTTTTAGTATAGATACAAACGATCACATGAACTTTATTTTTCAAAAAATTAATTATATTTTTTATATAATATCAAAATACACTAAAATACTTGAAAAAAGATATAAAGTTTCATTTCATTATTTTTCTATATTTAGGTTAATTTATCTTCAGTTAGAAAAAAGATATACTAAGAATTTATTTAAAAATTTAGAAAACTATTTGACAATAGGTAATTATTACTTATCAGACCCAAAAAATAAAAAAAGTCTTAATATAATTTCTGGTGGAATTGGTAAAGATATTACTTTTGATTTAGATTGTCTAAAAAGATTTGATATAAATAAATTAGTGATGATTGATCCCACTCAAATTGCTGGGGATACTACTAAGCAAATTGTTAATGACAAAGTTATCTTTATAAAAAAGGCTTTGTATTCAGAGGTTAAAGATATTAAGATTTATTATCCACATGAAAGTGTGAGTGATAATAGCAATCTTTCAATTGAAAATTTGTATAGTTCTAGAAATTTTACGACTGTTAAGACTACAACTATAAGTGAAATTACAGAAAAGTTTTTAATTAACCATATTGATATTTTAAAATTAGATATAGAGGGCGTTGCAGACAGTGTAATTGTCAATTTAATTGAAAACAATATTGTACCAGAACAAATATGTTTTGAGCTTGAAAAACCAGTTGATGTTTTTAATCAGTTTAACTTTTTTAAAAGAATAAAAATTTTTTTAAGTACTTTAAGCAAATATTACAAAATATACAATTATACTTCTATTAAAAAAGGCTATAGAATGGAACTATTGGCAATAAAAAAATAATGTTTAAAATTCCAAGACTTAAATATCCAACTTCCCTATGTTTTGAGCCTATACAATTATGTAACGCTCAATGTACTATGTGTCCCTATACCACTTTACAACATGAAGAGGGATATAGGGGCAAATCGATGAGTACTGATCAGATTGATAATATACTTGATCAGTTTGGCTATTTAATTAATAAATTTAAATTTGAAGATGAGGCGTTAATAGTCCCTTATCGATATTCAGACCCTTTAATAACTAAAAACTTAGAAAATATTTTTATAAAAGCTAAAAAATATAATTATAAAGTCCAAATTACAACAAATGCTGTTTCTCTGAAAAAAGAAAAAGTAAAAATTTTAGATGAATACAAAAAATATTTAGGAGAAAAAATAAGAATATCAATAATTGGTACCAATCAATTTGAGGTTCAAAAATATATGAAAATTGATCTCGATAAAACAATTATTAATCTAAAAAATGTATCAGAAAATTTTCCTGATTTAGTAAGCAAATTTGAAATTCCAATTAGAGGTTGTAATGAAACTAAAAACGACTCAGAAAATATTAAAAAACTTATTGAGAAACTAAATGGAATGGGTTTTGCAGCACACCCTGTGTCTGATTGGCTGGTTAATAGAATTTCTGGAGAAGAAACAAAAATTGGACAAAAAAACTTTGTCAGTGGATGTAAACTTTTTAAATACAAAGTTTTAAAAAGAATGGAAATTATGGTCGATGGAACTGTAGTTTTATGTTGTGACGATGCTTATGGACATGAAAAATATGGTAACATCTTTGAAAGCAATATTGAGGCAATATGGAACTCAACACTTTATGAAAAACACAAAGATATTTTTTCAGAAAAATTTGAAGACAAGAAAAAAAATCTTTTTTGCAATAAATGCTCAAGAGCAACCTTTAACAAGAGGCCCTACTCTAATCTAAAAGCAATAAGTAACTTTGGTATTAAAAATTATATTAAAAAGTCCTTTAAAAACGAGATTGATTATTTATAAAGATATTCAAATATTTTTCTTAGAATATTTTTTTGACGAGGCAACTTAAAATTATACCCATCTATATAGCGCTCTACAATTATATTGGTTAAACGTCTCATAAATTCAGTTTTGTCACGTTCTGTAACTGAATGAATTGAAATAGGGGAATTAATAAAAAAAAAAACATTATTGGGTTGATATCTTATAGTTTTGTAAAGCTCTAGGTCTTGAGTATTATATACTTCTGCCTTTTGATGAAAAAGGATCTTGTTTGTTGCTTTATAAATATTTAAATGACCGCCAGAATTATCATTTATATTTTTAAGATAAAATAAACCCCCTATTAATTCATGAGGATTGTCAACATGGGCACCTCTTACAGATTTTTTAGAAGTAACTTTGGTATTAATTCCTGGTTGACAATCTAGAACAAAATTTTTTTTTAAATTATTATCATTGTTTCTTAAGCCACATTTAATTAAATTATTTTTTTCAAAAGAAAGATTTGGATAATAAATTTTTAAATCATTATAAAAAATATCAATTATCTTTTCTAAAAATTCTTTAGAGCTGTGATAATGCACAAAATCATGCCACATAGATTTATTAAAAATTTTTAGTTTAAAAAATTCATCAGCAGAAATTTGTAATCTCACGTTGTTTTGATTATAAGCAATATCATTTTTAAAAAAATTTTCGAACAATTCATACTCTGAGCTTAAAGTTTCATATATTTTTTGAGGCAAACAATTTTCAATTTGAAAATTAGGAAATGGCACGCTAGAGTAATTTTTTTTCGAAAATTTTTGCAACACATCAATATTCATTATAAAAATCTCTTATTTTTTTTTGGCTTACTCTAAATGTTTTAAATAACTTTAAATTACTATTTTTAAAATAATTTTTTACTATTATTTTTTTTATTAATATATCTTTTTTACTAAAAAAAAATTTTTTTTTTTTGTTAATATAAAAAAATAAAGATTTATCATTAGTAATACTCTTATTAAAAAAATTTTTTTTATAATTAATAATGTTTTTAATCCAATTTTTTATATTTTTATCATTTTGAAATAATGATTTTGATACATTTTTGTAATAAAAATTTTTATTTACCCTGATCTTAATAGATAACTTTTTACAAAATTCTTCAAAAATGTTTTGTTTTTTTGAATAAGTAATCAGTAAGATATTTTTTTTATTTACTTTAAATGTTTTACAAATATTTTTATATTGCTCATAATAATCAAACCAAAAAGTATAAGGTTTAAAGTTAAATTTTCCTTTTTTTAAAATGCTATCAATAAAAAGGTCAAAATTTTTTAAATAAGCACCTTTATTTAACAGCATTGATAAAAGTGATAATGAATAAGAAAACTGCTCTCTTATAGCCCAAACAATCTTTATATTATGGTTTTTTTTAATATTGATTATGAATTTATTAAATTGATTAGAAAATTTTAAATTTTCTAAATTTTCAGAACTAATTAATATATTGTAATTTTTATTTAAAGATATTTCCTTAATTAGTGTATCAACAGTTTGTTTGTTTTTGTCAAAATAAAAATGTTTAATAGCTTGCCAAGAAATATTATGATGATTTACAGAACTATTTGCAACTATGTATAAGATTTTTTTTTTATAAAGAAGATTTTTTTTATTAAAGAGAAAATGTTGCAATGAGGTAGTGCCTGTCTTATGATTACCTATATGAATAAAAAAATGTTTTTTGATACGCATGATTGTAAATTTCAATAAAAAGTTTTCTATTATTCATATACCAAAAACGGGTGGGACCTCTATAAAAAAATCTTTAAGAGAAGAAAATATTGAAAAAGATATTTTCTTTTTTCATAAAAAATTACATGTTTATCCAGAATTTTTTTCAAGATCGAAAGAGATAAAAACTCAATTAAAATTTTCACACCTTACTTTCAATGAATTAAACAAATTTTATCCACATATATTTAATGAATTGATATTTTTTGATTTTTATGTGTCAATTAGAGACCCGAAAGAAAGATTTATCTCATCATTGATTCAATATTTTGGTGAAGAAAAAATTGACCTATCTAAAATTTCTGAAAGTCAAATGATGCCTTATCTTGAAAAAATTATAAGTGATTTAACAAGAAATAATTATCATAATACGATTTCTATGACATCTTTTAAAAAACAGTATGATTATATTTATTTTGAAAACAAAAAAATTGTTAAAAATATTTATAAAATTGACAATCTTAATAAAATGATTGATGATATTAATATAAAATATGGTCCTTACTTTAATAAATTAAAAAAAGCGAATGTAACAAGTGAAATTCAATATAATCCCTTTAAAAGTAATTTCTTTGCAAAACTTATACCTTCTATAATAAAGAAAAAAATTTTAGGTTCATATAATTTTTTTTTACCTAAAGAATATAAACTTTTTAAAATTAAATATAAAAATATATTAGACGAAAAAATGATACATAATTTTGTTAATAATTTTTATGAAAAAGATATAAAACTTTATAGAGATCTATAACTAACTTTAACTCACATAATGAACATTTTTAAATTGTTATTTTATTAGATAAATTTCAGAACCAATTTTTACTATTTTTTGGTCTGAATATTTTTTTGTTTTAAGGATCTTTTTAAAGAATACAAATGACTTGTTTGGCCACTTGAATTTTTCTTTAGTTTTTTGATCAGATGTTTTTAAAAAATTTAGAAAAAATGTTGATAAATTTAAGAAAAAAAATAAAAATCTTGGATATAACAAATTATTTTTTGATATCTTAATTTTATTCAGATCACTTGCTATCAAATCAATTGATGAATTATCTGTATGTTTAATATATTTTTTTAATAAGCCTTTTTTAAATTTTTTTCTTTTTAATAATCTTTTTTGTATAATGTTTTTTAAACTCTTGAAATTAAATGCTTTATCATAAATGTTCGAGTAGAAATTGGTATCTAAATTTTTATTAAAATGAGGTAAATAACATATTGCATTTTTATTTTGAAAATAAGATTCAATTGAAGAAGTGCACCAATGATTAAGTGATAATATTGAGCTATGTATCCATGTTTTTACATCATATTTAAAAATCACTTTAATATTTTTTGCATTAAACATCTTTTGCCAGAATAAGGGATGGTCTCCTGGATGAGGTCTGATTACAAATGTGTAATTTGGAAAAATCTTAGATAAATTATTAATTGCTAAAATATATTCTTTTAATACATGATTTTTATGTTTATTGATTTTAATGTCTTGTTCAATATATTTTTTTAGTTCTTTTTTATTTTTATTATTTTTAAATCTATTTATTTTTTTATCATACCAATATTTATCATTATTCATTAGTCTGTAGGTTGCGAAGTGAAAATTTGAAGGTATGAAAATTATATTCTTGTATTTTTCTTTGATTTTTTTAACATTTTCTTCGAACAGATAATCATATTTTTTACTAGATAAATCCATCTTTGGAAAGCCATGCACTATGGTTTTGACTTTTTTTTCAGCATAATTGTCAATTTTTTTTTTATGAAATCTTGAAAGACAACTTACAAATTCCATTTTATTTAATAAGTCTTTTTCGTAAATTACCGATGAATCTATATAATTTTCATAAATTTGAAATGGTTCTTCGTGAAAAAAGCTTCCTTTATGTTTGGTTAAAACTTTTTCATAGATTTTTTTTTTTGCTACACTTAAGTTGTGAAATAAGACCACTCCTTTTGGCAAAAAATTATAAATTTTCTTAAATTTGTTAAATGTTATCATAAAAACATAATTATTCTCTTTTGCTAATGATAAAGAAATTAGTAATCTTGGAAGAAAATCTCTATACTCAATTTCATATATTAAATAAAAGATTTTTTTTTTTTGAAGCATAATAAATTATACTTAGATACTAATCTTTTACTTGTAAATAACTAATTTTAATGGTTAAGAGGTTTATGAAAAATACTTTAAAAAAATTATTTTCTACATTTCGTAAAGAATTTAAAATCAATCATAATAAATCAATTTATGAAATTTTTAAAGAAGATGAAAAAATTTAATGCTATCAATATTTTAAAAAGTTTTTCAAAAAAGCTATATTTTTAGATGCCAGTATAATCAGAAAGTATTCAATCCAAGAAGCTATCATCAATAATCCAATTGATAAAAAAAGTATAGAGGACATAGAGTTTTTTGATTTAGAATTTGGTGTTTTTAAAGGTGAGTCTATTAATTTTTTTTCAAACTATGTTAAAAAAATTTACGGCTTTGATTCATTTATGGGATTAAAGGAGGATTGGGCTGGCACTACAATGCCCAAAGGAGAATTCAAATTAAATGAAATGCCAAAAGTTAATGAAAATGTTTTTCTAATTAAAGGCAATGTCCAAGACACATTAGGTAATTTTTTAAAATCAAAAAACCCAAAAATTAGATTCGTACATATGGACTTGGACACATACGAAAGCTCAAAATTCGTTTTACAATCAATTAAACCTTATCTGATTGATAAATGTATTATTTTATTTGATGAGTTGTACAACTTCTCTGGTTGGGATGTGGGTGAACTTAAAGCACTTAATGAGACTTTTGATGAAAAAGAATTTTTTTACAAAGCATTTTCTGAAACAAAGTCAAGAGTCGTAATTCAAGTAAAAGTTACTTAAATTATGGATTTAATTAATTTTCCATTTTTTAAATGATAGATTTTTTTAAAATTTTTTAAAAAACTTTTTTTATGAGTAATAAATATAATAGTTTTATTTGCATAATATTTAAATATTCTATTAATGATTTTTTTTTCCGTATTAATATCTAGTGAACTAGTCGACTCATCAAATATTATAAAGTCTTTATCAGAATATAGGGCCCTTGCTATACCAAGTCTTTGTATTTGACCTCCAGATAAAAAGGCTCCTCTTTCTCCTACTTTTTTATTTATTCCTTTTATATTTTTTTTAACTAAACTATTCAGATTGCTAATTAATAAAACTTTATTAATTTTCTTTTGATCAATCTCTTTTCCTAATTGTGAAAAAACTACATTTTTTTTTATAGTATCGTTTATCAAGTATATATTTTGTGGTACGAATGTAAAATTTTGGTATGACTCTCTTAAAGGCCATATTTCAATATTATCATCAATTATATATTTGCCTTTATCAGGTTTTAAGAATCCTAAAATAATATTTATAAGTGTGCTCTTACCTGCTCCAGTCTCACCCATTATTGCTATTTTGTCACCTTTTTTAATAGTCAAATTTAAATTTTTGATCACTAATTTTTCGGAGTAACCAAAGCTTATATTTTTTAAATTAATTGATTTTTTTATATTTGTTTTTATTTTTGGTTTATATTTTTTATTTAATTCATTTAAGTTTGTAACTAACTTTTTTATTTGAATAATTCCACTATAGTTAGATTTAATATTTGTTAAGTTGGCATATAGTTGTTGAAATGCTGGAAGAGCCCTCAAAAAAATTACAACATATAATCCAATAGTAGGAATCAATATTTTAATATCAAGATTTTTATAAGTAAATATATACATCGTAGATATTATGATTGTTGTAAATAAAAAAAGTTCAATCACACTTTTTGGCAAATGTATTAAAGCTGAATTTTCACCATACGCATTTGCAAATTTTTTACTTTCATCTGTAAATTTTTTAATAAAATAATCTTTTAAATTAAATAAGGTAAACTCTCTTATTCCAGAAACAATGTCAGTAATTATTTCAATTCTATTTTTTTGAGCAATAGTAATTAAATGACCATTGTATTTTAATCTTAAATTGACAATTCTATAAATAATAACATACGTTAAAGTAAAAAATAGTAACGACCCAATAGTAATAACAAGATTTGTATAAGCTAATATACCAAAAAATAGAGCTAGGACTAAAATTTTAGAATATAAACTTAAATAAGAAAAGGTCATGGAAGAAAATCTCATTGTATCTTGGGAAATATTTCTTATTAACGTTGGTGAATTAACCTTAAATTCAATCATTTTTTTTGAATTTATAAGATAAGATAATATTTTATCTGAAGTTTCTGTTCCAACTTTTTGTGTTTCATGAATTATTCTATAATTTATAAAAACTGAAATAATTGTTGATAATAAAAAAAATAAAATTATAGAAAAACCAGAATAAACGACAAAAGATTTGTAATCTGAAAAGTTAAAATATTCATAAATTTTTTTGTAATACCTATTAGTAGAAAGTGCTTCTTCGTTTGACGCTATCTCTAAGAATGGATAAATTGAAATAGTTCCAAATACTTCAAGAATAGATATTATTGTCGTAAAAAAAAGTAATGTTGTGAATTTTTTTTTTCCAACTATTACAAGAATATCATTCAACAAATATTTTTTTGTGTTCAGTTTCAAGCTTAATAAGAGTTAGTTATAAATTAATGTATAAAATAAAATCATAGTGTATCTAAATAAATTTTCCAAACAAAATATGATCATAATAACGATTTAAAATTAATAAATGTTTTTTTCTAACACCTTCAATCTTAAATCCATTTTGTAAAAATACTTTTTTCATACCAATATTATTAGATGGAGTACCTGCAACAATTTTTCTGAGTTTTAGATCTTTTTTACAAAATTTTACAATTTTTTTTATTGACACAGTAGCATAACCCTTGCCCCAATATTTTTTTTCACCAATCATAATTCCTATATCTCCAGTTTTTGAATGCCAATCTACATGGCCAACTTTTACAGTTCCTATCATCTCCTTATTAAGAAATATTGAAAAGAAAAAATCATTTTTACTCAATTCTAAATTTTTTACGTATTTATATATTGATTTTTCAGAGAAAGAACTTAGTAATTCTGGTCGATACAAATTTTTAGTAACCAACTTATTTTTTAGCCAAGTTAAATAATTGCTGGTTTTAATATATTCTAATTTAAATTTTTTAATACTTATTTTTGTTTTACTATTTATTTTCATTTGAAATTTTTAAAGTTGAATAATCCCAATTAATAAAATTATACCCTTCCTTAATTAATAATTTTTTTGTCTCTTTTAATCCATCTCCCATAAAATTAAAAATATGCGATGTTGAAACTGCATAAAGAAAACTAGTTTTAATTCCTTCTAACAAATGATGATAATTATCTGCCCCCCCGCAAGGTATAATTGGTAATGATGTTATTTTATTTACTTCTTTTAAAGTTTCAATATCATAACCATATCCAACTCCATCCCGGTCAATCGAATTTAAAAGAATCTCTCCAGCTCCTAGAACTTCAATTTTTCTGATTGCATCAAATAAACTAATTCCAAGTTTTTTATCACCATTATCAATATAAACCTCCGCATTTTTTAAACCTTGTTTCTTATAATCTATTGAAGCTACAACAGACTGAGACCCATATTGATTTATAATTTTTTGAATAAAATTAGTATCATTTTGAAAAAAATTAGAATTTATTATAATTTTATCCGCTCCATTATCAAAATAAAATTTGGCAGTTTCATAATTTTTTATACCTCCACCAATACCTACTGGCATTAGTGATTTTTCAATTAAAGGTGAGATATTTGTAATGAATCTTTTAGAAATAGGTTTTTGATTTTTATTTATATTTAATATGATTAACTCATCTATACTCTTTGACATTTCATTAAAGTCATAATTTTCGATAACCCATTCAGTATTACCAACTTTTTGCAATTTAAAATTTCTACTTAGATTAAAGACATCTTCAGAATAAAGTAAAACAAAACACATTCTTGGTGTAATCATATCTATATTAAATTGTTAGCTTTCAAAAAATTATATAAAAATTGTATTCCATGATTTTGACTCTTCTCTGGATGAAATTGTGTTCCAACTATGTTTTCTTTTTTTATAATTGATGGAAAAATAATTTCATATTCAGTTTCAGCAAGTATATTATCTTTATTTTCTGCTTCAAAATAATAATTATGAACAAAATAAAATTTTGAATTTTGATCAATATTTTCAAGTAAAGGTTCGTCTTTTTTAATTTTTATCAAATTGTTAAATCCAACATGTGGTACCTTCTTTTTAATATTAAATTTTTTTAAATTACCTTTAATCCAAGACAGCCCCTCGTCTTTAACACTTTCTTCACTATTTGTACCAAATAATTGCATCCCTAAACAAATACCAAGAATTGGAATTTTTTTATCATAAGCTAAATAATTGAGATGTTTGCCAAAATTTCTTTTTTTAATTTCATTAATAATTTTGAATGATCCGTCTCCTGGTAATATCAAGCAATCTGAGTCCATTATACTTTGTTCATTATCAATTATTTCAACATTTACATTCAAATACTTAAATGCATTTTTAACTGACCATGTGTTTCCACAATTATAATCTAAAATATTTATTTTCATCAAAAATTATTTTTTTAAGAATTAAGCCTTTTGAAAGTTGAGTGTTTTACTTTTCCCTTTAGAACTAATGATTTATTTTCTAAGTGATATTTAATTTTAGCAAATACTTTATTTGTTTCTTTTAAGTACATGTCTATAATTTTATGACTATAAGCATAAGTAGTGGCTACAGTAGTACTTGCTAAATAACCCTTTTTTAACATCTCTTGAGTATAATATGTTGATATTTTTAAATGATTCTTATAGTTAAATTTAAAACTTGGAATAGCATCAATTCCACTTATCGTTATTTCTAAATTATTTTTTTTAGCTATTTTTTCCCATCCACTTTTAATTTTTTTTCCATAATTAGAGATTATTTTGTTTACTTTTAACTCTTTAAGTTTTTTTAAAGTTTTAATACTTGCAATAAACCCAAGTCTGTCAGTCCACATTGTTGAGCTAATAAAGGTTTCTTGTGAAGCCTGCATTATTTTTTTTTTTCCAATTATTGCAGAGATTGGGTAGCCATTTCCAATCGATTTGCCAAAAATAGCCATGTCTGGGTTTACGTTAAATTTAAGATGTAGACCTCCATAATTATCTTTAAAACCTGAAGTTATTTCATCAAAAATCAAAATTGCTTTATTCTTTTTAGCAATTTTTTTTACTTCTTGTAAAAAATTCTTGTTAGGTTTAACGGCTCTCATCGGTTCCATAATAACTATACCAATATTATTGTTTTTTTTTTTAAAAAGTTTTTTAAATGACTCTAAATCGTTGTACAAAAAAGGCTTTATAGAGGATTTAAATGATTTCGAAACTCCCTTAGTTTTTAAACCTGGCAATAATTGTTTATCTAAACTTTTTGAATTTTTTAAATTTGCAGCAAGATACCAATCATGCCATCCATGATAACCACAAAATGCAATATTTTGTTTTTTACCGAACGCCCTTGCAATTCTAATTGCAACCATACATGCTTCGCCACCTGATTTGCAAAATTTTGCCATACCAGCCCATTTATGAATTTTTAAAAATTCTTTTGCTAGGTCTATTTCTTCTGTTGCATTGAGGGTTGTCATGGATCCTTTTTTCAATCCCTCTATTATGGCTTTATTTACATCATCGTAAGCATAGCCTAACACACAACTTGTCACTCCCATGCCAGCAAAATCGTAATACGTCTTATTTTCTAAGTCTAATATTTTGCAGCCTTTTGCTTTTTTGTAATAGGTAGGCCACAAACCTGGCAAAAAAATTTCACTTCTTTTTGATAAAAGTTGATTACCACCAGGAATGATTTTCTTTGCTTCTCTTAAAATTTTTTGACCTTTATTCATAATATAAATCCATAATTTTTTTGATCTAACTCATTTTTTCAAGAAGATTATTATATTGATTTATATTACCAATTTCATACCAATAATTATCGATTTTATAGCTAAAAATTTTTTTTTTTCTTTTTAAAACCAAACTTATTAAATCAGTCATATCAAATTTTTTATTACTTGGGATTAAACTTACAAGACTGTAATCTATTACATATATTCCAGCTAATATCTCAGAACTATAAATTGGCTTTTCTTTTATTGAGTTTACCTTGTTTGATTTATTGGCCTCCAGTATTCCATAAGGATTTTGAATTTCATAGCTTCGAGAAACTATTGTCAACGATGATTTTTTTGAATTATGAAAATCTAGTATCTCTTTCAAGTCAAAATTAGCAATTATATCACCATTTATAACTATAAAAGGTTTTTTAATTTCCAAAATTTTTTTTTTAATTAAGTTTGCTGATCCTAGTGTGCCTAAAGGTTTCTTTTCTTCTAAGTAATTAATATTTACATTGAGAAGTTTTCCATTTTTAAAATATTTTTTAATTTGATTTTTTAAATAATTTACGCTTAAAAAAAAATTTTCAAAACCAGAATTTTGACAGTTTAAAATTATTTTTTCCAAAATAGGTTTGCCATTTATTTTGACCATTGGTTTGGGCACATCATTTGTAAGAGGTCTCAGTCTTTCTCCTTTTCCACCTGCCATAATAATGATCTTATTAGTTAACTGCTGATAGTTTATTTTTTGGTCTGTATTATAAGCACCAATCAATATTCTTTTTTTATTTGTTATAGGTATAATTTTAATTCTGTAGTCATTTACATATTTATAATATTTTTTTACATTTCTATTTTCGTTCAAATAAAATGGATTGTGATTAAAAATTTTTTCAATATTTGAGTTTAGTTTAAATCCATTAATGAGACCTCTTCTTACATCCCCATCTGTTATTGTTCCCTTAAGAACACCTTTGGTCGAACACACAATTAATATTTGAGAACCAATTTGGTTAAGTTTTAATAGACACTCTTTAATAGTAAGGTTATTTCTTACAACAATTTTTTTCCAATCTTTAGATTTTGTAATCATTTACGATAAAATTTTTCTACTTGGAATATTAATAATTCTTGAAATTAATTTCTTTGAATTTTCAAGTTTCATTTTAGGGCAATTTTTATACATTTTTGTTTCTGATAATAAATCCCAGCCAGCTCTTACTTCTACTTGATCTTTAATAAATTTTTTAATTATCATATCTCTCTTTGAAGATAATTTTCCATTTAAAACTAAAGTCTGTAACCAGTAATTACTTCTACTATATTTGGGTTCTTTTTGTACTTTAATTTCATTGTTACTATTAAAAAAACTCATGTATTCTTTAAAAAGAGATCTGTTTTTTTTAATTATTCTATTTAAGTTTTTTAATTGGGAAATTCCCATTGCCGAATTTATGCTCGGTAATCTGTAATTATAACCTTTAGTATCAAATATAAATTTCCACCGATGAAATTTTCTTCCATTTGAAGAAAGTTTTTTAATTTTGTCAGCAATTTTTTTTGAATTAGTTAATACTGCTCCCCCACCTCCTGTGGTGATTATTTTATTGCCATTAAAACTCAAAGTTCCTATTGTCCCAAAAGTGCCAGCATGTTTTCCTTTGTAATAGCTGCCTAATGCTTCAGCAGCGTCCTCTAGAATTATTAATTTAAATCTTTTAGCAATAGCTATCAATTCATCCATTTTAGGAGGGTGACCAAAAATATAAACCAAAACAATAGCTTTAATAATTCTTTTAGTCTTTTTATTAATCAGATTACTTCCAACTTTAATTGAGATTCTGTTTAAATACTCTAAAAGTTTTTCAGGGCAAACACCCAAAGTCTCTTCTTCGCAGTCAACAAAATGTGGCACAGCACCACAATTAGAAGCAGCATTAGCATTTGATATATAATTAAAAGATGGCATCAAAACTTCATGATTTTCCTTAATGCCAGTAGCAATCATTGATATTTGCATTGCTGAAGAGCCATTAATAGTGCTTATTACATATTTTGATTTAACATATTTTTGTAAATTTTTTTCAAATATTTTTGTATATTTTCCATAAGTTGAAACTTCTTTTTCTTTTAACGCTTTTTTTAAATATTTATAATCCTGGTTAAAAATTACAGGAAGAGACAGATTTTTTAAATTTACTGAGCCTATAAATGTTTTTTTATAACTTTTAATAAAATTAATTTTTTTCAATTTTTAAATATTGTAAAGGTCAGACTTAAAATTTTTCTTATTTTTTTCATACCAACCATAAGTTAACTTGAGTGCTTTACATAATCCTTTATATCCTGAATATTTTGGTTTCCATTGAATAAATTTCATTGCTTTTTTATTACTTGCTTTAAGTCTAAAAACTTCTGATTTACTAATTCGTACTCTTTGATTATCAATTTTGAATGACAAACTTTTATTTGATATTTTTTTTATAATTCCCAACAAATTTTTTATTGAAATTTCATAACCAGTGCCTAAATTAATAACCTCACCAAAAATTTTTTTGTTTTTAGACTTAAGTGCCATATAAAATCCATTTGCTATATCTTCTACATAATTAAAGTCTCTAGTTGGTTTTAAATTTCCCACTTTAATCTTTTTTTCGTTTATTGTCTGGCCTATTATAGTTGGAATAACGGCTCTTAAAGATTGTCTTGGGCCAAAAGAATTAAAGGGCCTTAATGTCACTACTGGCAAATTGAAGGAATTAAAAAATGATTGAACAATATGGTCAGCTGATATTTTTGATGCTGAATATGGTGATTGAGCATTTAAAGGATGATTTTCATCCATAGGAACATATTTTGCAGTACCATAAACTTCACTGGTTGATGTGTGAATAATTTTTTTTACCTTATTTATTTTTGCTGCCTGCATAATGTTTAACGTGCCTATACAATTTGTTTCTATATAATTTTTAGGTGATATGTATGAATAAGGTATTCCAATTAAGGCAGCCAAATGAACCACTGCATCTTGATTTTTTGTATTTAAGATCATTTCGTTGAGATCTCTTATGTCACCTAAAACTATATCAATTTGTTTTAAGATAGACTTATCTAAACTTTCCAACCAGCCCCAGGAATTAAATGAGTTGTATTGGACCAAGGCTTTTACTTTAAAATTCTTTTTAACTAGAAGCTCAACTAAATGTGAACCTATAAAACCTTCCGCACCAGTTATAAAAACTTTTTTCATTTTATTTTTATTATTCTATTCATAATTTTCAAAATCATAATGTCTTTTTTAAGAGTGTTTGGAAATTTAAATTTATTTGGATATTTTACTGAATTTATAAAAGATTTAATTTCTTTAATGTATGGTTTTTCAGAATTTACATAACCTTTAACTATTTTACCAGTATTAATAGAGTATGATTTGTATTTTTTTAATTTAGTATTGGTATATTTAAATACCTGTTGATCTGCACTTAAAATTATTTTCCCTTTAGAGCCTAATATTGTTAGCTCTCTAGTTGGTGTAGGTCTTGATAAAACTTCAATTGTTATATCAGCAAGAATTTTTTTTTTCAATAAAATGCTAAATCTGGTTAGGTCATTAAAATTAATCTTTAAATCAGATAGTTTTAAATTTATAGAATTCAAAAAAAATATTTTTCCAAAAAGGTCATGCAACCATGTCAGCTCAAATGGTATTAACTCTTTACAACCATTACTATCTTTATCCCATACATAGTGACCTTTTTTTTCCCATGGATGCCAGTCTGGTAAATATTGTCCTACATGATAATTTATATAATTTATGTCTCCAATTAGTTTTTTATTAACTACATCCTTAACTCTTTCAATTCCCTCATTAAAAATCATTGTACATGAAGGAGCAATTAAAATTTTCTTTTTCAAATTTTTTTTATGTAATTCTTCAATTTTCTTAAGATTGCAAACTGAAGCCTCTATAAAACATGGAATATTATATTTTAGGGAAACATGCGCATATTTCATATGAAATTTTGGTGATGTAGAAATTATTAGTGCGTCAGGATTAAATTCTATAATTGCAGATTCTGCTTTTTCAAAAATTTTAATTTTGTAATTTTTTTTAGCTTCTGCTCTTCTATCTCTTCTAATATCAAAGCCTGCTATGTTTTTTTGATTTAGGGCATTTAGACATCTTATTCTTCTTTTACCCATCGAACCTAAACCAATCACTAGAAATTTCATAATTTATTTATTTTTTTTATTAATGTCTCCGCACAGTTAAAATCATAAATATCATCTATTTCATAGCACTGAATTGGCTTAATTTTATAAAAAGTAGTTTTGTTAGTATAAAATGTTTTTTTTTTAATAAAAGCTTTAACTTTTGATAAATAAATAACCCCAAATGGAAAATATATTTTTTCAAAATTTTGCCTATTCAAATTTTTTTTTTTGTTTTTTATAAAATTAATAATTTTATCTTTATAAATTTTTTTATATAAATAAGGCGAATTTCTAATTTCTCCAACTGAGACAAGACTATCAAAATCCTTTTTTTTTATAAGTTTTGATATGGCAGTATCTATATCATTTTTAAATCTTATAGGGGATGTCGGCTCTAATAATGCTATATAATCAAATTCTTGTTGTTTTTTTTGATAATATTTTAGAGTATGTATAATAGCATCGCCAATTAGTGATTTACTTCCAGAAATTTTTTTTGGTCTCTTAAAGGGAATATCTATTTTTTGATCATATTTTTTTTTTGTTAAATTAATTATCTCTTCACTATCGGTAGATAAAGATATCTTAGAAATTAGTTTTGATTTTAAAGCCGCATCTAATGTCCATTGTATTAGTGGTTTTCCGTTAAATAACTTGATATTTTTATTGACCAATCCTACCGACCCTTTTCTAGCAGGTATTATGCAAAGTATTTTTTTTTTTTTCATACTAATTAAATTTTTTGATTTTTATATTTTTTATATTTTTTTTTATTAATATTTTAATAATATCATCCGATGTATTAACCTTAAAATAATATTTTTTTACTTCTTTTAATTTCTTTTTAAAATTAATATTATAAATTTTTTTAATTGATTCTTTGATGTCATGTTTTTGAATTTTTGATGAAATAATATTTTTATCAATAGGCCTGCCATTTTGTCTATCACCAATATTTACGACTGGCTTTTTAAGTATTGGAGCCTCTATAAAACCACTAGATGAATTGCCAATAACTCCATCTACTACTTTCATTATAGAAAGATAATTTTTTTGACCTAAGCTTTTAAAAAAAACAGAGTTTTTATTTTTTTTTAAAAATCTATTAATTTCATAATTAATTATATCTGAATTTAAGTCTGAATTAGTGCCGGTAAAAAATATTTTAGTTTTATTAAGTTTTTTTAAGACATAAAATAAGTTTGCTATCATGCTCTTTGTTTTTTTTCTATCATTTTCTGGATGCATTGTGACTAACAGATTTTTTTCTAAAAATTTAAAATTAAGAGTTTTTTCCAATTCATCCTTGCTTTTAAACTTTATTTCATTAATTTTTTCACACCCTGGTGACCCTACACAATAAATATTGTCTGTATTTTCTCCTAATTTTTCAACATTTTTTTCAAAAATTTTATTAGCTACAAAATGAATATCAGATAAT
>Ga0209425_10002764_pt1 | contig 19157 bp, 17 predicted proteins | sample COG_05_FD_184749 | JGI IMG/M metagenome (GOLD analysis project Ga0209425, IMG submission 184749) | Pelagic Microbial community sample from North Sea - COGITO 998_met_05 (SPAdes) (version 2) | ecosystem: Environmental > Aquatic > Marine > Neritic zone/Coastal water | place: Helgoland, sampling...
ATGAACCCTTTGAGCGCCTTGAATTGAAGCGCTAATCCTAAGACAAAGAAGGTTGGGAACGCAAGCACTGGTGCGAGCCAACGTGATCGGTCGATTGGGTTGTCACTTTCAAGAATCAATTTCTTGATGATCATGAAGGAGAAGAAACCGATGAGTCCGCCCATGAGTGGGCTTGCGACCCACGACATCACGACTTTCTGAACAACTTCCCAATCGATGAGCGACGTGTTGTGTTTGACTTCAAGAATCAATCCAACACCAAGAATTCCACCGATGATCGAGTGAGTGGTGGAGACAGGTAGGCCCATGCGTGTTGCAATGGTGAGCCAAGTGGCAGCAGCCATCATTGCAGCAATGAAACCAAATGCAATGTCTTGGGAAAGCACCGCATCCACAGTTCCATCGGCAAAATCAACGGTGAGGATGCCCTTTCGTACGGTGTCAGTCACCGCATCTCCAGCAAAGAACGCACCACAGAATTCGAAGACAGCGGCGATGACCACCGCTTGCTTGAGGGTGAGGGCGCGAGACCCAACCGAAGTCCCCATTGCGTTTGCAACATCATTTGCACCAATGTTCCAAGCCATGTAGGCGCAGACAACAAGAGCTAATCCAATGAGTACCACGGTTATGGGTTCCATGGTCCTCTCTACTCGGATTAGGTATATATCCAAAATGATGTATATTCTATATAGGTGTATTTAGGGCGGAAAGCGATCACATGTCGATGGGGCCGGGCGCAAATGAAGTACGTAAACTACAATCAACGGGCGGTAGCACGTTTACGGTGAGTTTGCCGAAGCCCTGGGTGGTCGCTCAAGGCCTTCAGGCTCGCGATTCATTGCGCGTTGATTGGCGGCCAAGTGGTGCGCTGAGAGTCACGCCCCTAGACGCACCAACATACCTCTCTAAAAAGGCCTATTTTTCGACCAAAAAATTACCAGAAAATAGCCTTCATGACCACTTGATGGGTGCCTACATCTCAGGATCTGATGAAATTCACATCGAACATCAACCGTCTGAGCAGAAGTCGGTAAGTGTCCAAGTCCGACGCTTTCTTCGAAGCACGCGCGGGTTTGAAATCATGGATGAAGAACCATCAGATACGCACATTCGGTGCTTGATGAACGCTGGTGACATGCCTTTACACGCAAGTTTGAATCGAATGTACCTCCAAGTCACTTCATTGGCACGTGACATTTTGAGTGTGTTTGATGGCGAAGATCGCGAGTACATCACGGATGCAGAGGAACGGGAAAACGAGGTGGACGCTTTGCTTTACTTGATTGAACGGCAGGTTCGTATTCTCATCGATTCCCATTTGGTTGCCACACAACTCAATTTGACGCGGACACAGGCGCTAGAATACGCTAACCTTGCTCGGTCACTTGAGCGCATGATGGACCATGCCTTTAGCATCGCAACGCTTGTCATCGAACATCCAAAACTCACCAAGAACATGATCGAGATGACGCCGCTTGAACAACTTCCAGAATGGCAATCCAGCTTGAAGGAACTGATGATCAACATTCGAACACGCGATTCAAACAGGATTGAGAAAGCACGACAAGACCTCAAGCATGCACAACAACGCTTGTTGGAGCATGAGAAAAACGTCCTCGAAAATCACCGCTCTAATCTGTGGATGGCCTTTGACCTTCGCTTGTCAGAATCCGTGCGCCGGTTGTGTGCATACGCCCGTGATTTCGGAGAAATCTTGCTGAACATGAAGGTATTCAGTGAACTTCACCGCAGCGTACGGTGAACGAAGCTTGGGCCAACATCCGTTCAAAAATTGAAGGCTTTGGAAACGTCGGTGGTCAGCAATTGATCTTCGAAAGCCTCCCGTTCTGAGAGGTCCATATCACCGCATGCAAGAGCCGCATCCAATACAACACCAACAGCTTCTGGATGGTATTGTACGGTGTAAATCGGACGCGTGGGGTGGCGGCATGCAGCAATCCTACAGTGGTCTGCGGACGCAATGATGTCCAAGGTTCCGGCATCGACGACGTGTTCTTGATGAGCAAAAGCAGCCATGTCGCTTTGCCCGTTCAAACCAACCACCTCGGCGACGAAATGGGAATCGGTTGAAGCACGCTCAATCCGCCCGCCGAAGGCGTGTGCAATAATTTGGTGACCAAAACAAATTCCGTAAAGCGGTACTTTTGAAGCGTGAATGAGGGCCACAACATCGTCCATCCATGGCTCCCACATGGAAACATTGCGCCGTGACCCCGTGATGACAATCGCGTCAGCAGACACCGGGTGCTCAACAACACTTCCAAAACCATAATCGAGGCGAGCATCAGTATGAGGGGCCCAAAGAAAGACTTCATTGGCAGGGAAATGACTCACAATCTCCCTTACACCCTCGCGGCCGAAGGCTTGCCGCTCTGCCAGAAGGTCAACGACAAGCAGGCGCATGCAACAAGGTGGACGGCATGCTCATTGAACTTTATTCAAACAAGAGAGAGTGCAGGAGGCAGGATTCGAACCTGCGAACCGTTACGGACTGGGACCTCATCCCAGCGCCTTTGACCAAGCTGGGCGACTCCTGCGCCGTTTGGGGCTCTCGCCCCGCGTATATCAACACCGCGACCGAGCCAACAGACTCATTCGATGAATACGGCAACTTCGTCCAAACCCTTCCGTTGGAGATCTGGCACCATAGCATCTTCTGAAGGATAGCCTACTGGCATGACCAACATCGCTTCTTCATGTCCTGGACGCTTGAGGATGTCACGAAGAAAGCCCATAGGAGAGGGCGTGTGCGTTAGCGTGACAAGTCCCATATTGTGCACTGCTTGAATGAACATACCCGCAGCGATACCGCATGACTCGGTTGCGTAATAGGTCGGCCCCCACTCACCATTTTCTCGCAAGCGCTTTTTCTGTTTGAACAGAACAACAATCCACGGAGCGTCCGTCAAATGGGCTTTAACCGCGTCCGTACCCAGGGGTGCGAGCACTTCAGACCAAGCATCTGGCATACGTTCTTCGTAGGTTTTTCGCTCCTCGTGTTCAGCTGCATCACGTATTCGTTGTTTCAACTCCTGCGATGATACCGCCACCCACGTCCACGGTTGAAGGTGAGCGCCATTGGGCGCGGTGGAGCCCGAAAGAATGGCCAATTCAATGAGTCTTTTATCGACGTTTTTTGACGAGAAATGCCGCGTCGTCCGGCGTTTTGACGCTTGGGCATAATTGGATTTGGCCAACTCCATCATTTCCGACGATTCAGTTTCAGTCCACGACAGGGGTATGAAAGAGGGAGCATCCATGGTTCTCATTGAGAACTGGTGGCGCTGGTTCATAAGGTGATAGCCAAAGCAGACGTAGCGGTGTTAACCCTTCCAAACATTCAGGCATTTTCACACAGTTCGGAAGAATCTACATAGGTCAATTTGTTTACGGATGATGCGACTGGGTGTGAATGAATGGACACAGCAACCCATGCCCTTGTCGGCCTTATCTGCGGGGAATTAGCCCCTAAGGACATCAAACATCGGCACCTGATCGGGTTGGGGTTTGGCATGCTGCCCGACATTACGAATGTCATCTTCGTCCATCCGTACCTCGGTTGGCTCGCAGGCCACACGATTCCCTTTGCTGGAGGCCAAGATTTCCTCAATTTTCCAGAGATCCTTGATCATTGGACCTACCACATCTGGTTGCTTTCTCACAGCCTTTTGTTTTGGGCCATCGCCTTTCTCCCATTTTGGCGGCGAAGTCGTGCAGCCAAGTTAGCGGCGGTCGCTTATGCATCACACCTCATCGCAGACATACCCTCACACACTGGAAAATACGGACTCGAACCCCTGTATCCCATCCCTTACATTTTCGATGGATGGTTTGATGCGTGGCTTTGGGGCCCCGGCCAGATAGCACTGAGTATCGTCACGACCGCTGTGTTGTATTTGCTCGTGCGCCGAGCACGAAAGCACTACCTCTGGCCTTCAGAGCGCACCTTACAGCCTATGGCATAACCCACTACTCAGGGTTCTGGCGGCCAGTTCACGGGGAGAAGAATTTCGTTTCGTCTTCGAAAGGGCAAGGTCATTGGACCGTCATAAACGGCAAGAATTGGCGCCGCTACAGCATCCAACCCCTCTTTTACGACAAGGCCTTGCAGTGTTTCACTCAACCGAGCACTTTTTTTCGCGTGATATCTGCCTGAAAACGACAAGACCGCCACAACTCGTTCTTCACAGGCCAACAAAAACACGCCAGCATCCATCGGTTCAGGAAGAGATTCGAGAGAGAACGAGGAAGGCATTGTGAACGACATCCAACCGTCACCCTCACCCCCCCATTGCTGAACGGGCGCCGTCATCGCAATGGATACCCTTTCCTTGTTACCACCGAAAATATACCGTGCAATTCTCTGAAACCCAGCCGAGGATGAATTGCTTCCGAGGCCTGCTGTTTTGACCCGCGCTTCAATGGTGGGTGCGTATCGCCTGACCTCAAATCCATCATAGGTGGCAAGGCGCTCATAGCGAGGCTCCTCAAGTTGATTCGCCAAATCAAAACCCCCTTTCATCACACGGTGTTTTCCGCAGGCATACGGCCACGGAGCCGTAGCCAAGATTCACTGCAAAACATCAGGCCGTAAATTGAGGCGAGCCATAACGTGGGTCGACCCCAAGTGGCGAGCGACGACCCATCCGGAAGAACACCGCTGTTGAATGAGAGAAGTGCACACAGCCAGACCAGCGTGACACCATGAAGAATCCAACGCACGGAACTCAACAACTCTCGCGACGTCGCCTTCATCTCAGTCAACTCCACGTTTGTAAGAATTGCAGACACGCCCACGATCTTGTCAAGTGCAGACCCTCCATTCCATCGTATACGACCCAATTTGAACCGAGTCAAGTATTCCAAAGCGGTGAACAAGGTCACCCAAACGACGACCACTTCGAGTAAGGGCTCAGCGCCCCGTAAGTCCAACGACCACCATGTCGCCCACGCTAAAAGGGACCATAACCAACCGACTAAAAGCAATTGAAAGGCGTGGGCGAACTCACTGATTTTCTTCAATAAATCCGTATCGTGACCAAGAACCCATTCGAGCACAAGGACGCCTGCCGCAGCAATGCATGTCGTCGCACTTGCAAGCAACCACCATCCCGACAAATCTGCATCTCGCCATGCGAGCATGAGAGCTGAAAGAATCCATCCCAAGACGAACACCGTTGCGACATTGACGACTGCTTGCATGGTGTACAAAGGGTCACGACCGTCTCTCAAAACTGCCAAACCCCCCATCAAGCGTACCTCAAAAGCGGAATCATCGACAATTCCGTGGGCTGCAGCAGCCATGCCGCCTGCCGATTTCAATCGGGCCGCCTCAACGATGCTCTGCGCTGCACCGTCTTCCCACTCATCACCGCTTGACCACGATGAGCCACGACTGGCAGCGTGTGCCGCTCCTGCGCCGCGTGAACGCCCGCCCTTGGAGGAGCGTGTTTTTGCCCACGCACGAATTTCAGGGGTGGTGATCTCTTCGACTTGGTCTTCATTGAGTGGGGCTCCGTGGTCGGTGTAGAGCCAGCGGCACTGGATGGGTACGGGATTTGGGTCGACGTCGGGTGCAACCATTTGGAATTGACCAGGGCCGAGCGTAGGTAACTGCGCCACTAAATCTTGGTCTCCACCACTCTCTTTGAGCAGATGACGAACCTTCTCAACATCTTGTGGTTGGGTGAAACGGCCGATGAAAGTGGTGTTGGCTTGTGCCAAAATCTTGTAATCAACATCGCTGACATTTTGAGTCGCAAGAACGCATGCTACACCGTACTTCCTCGCCTGTTTGAAAATCAATTTGATGAGGTCTTTTGCCGGTGGGTTTCGCGGGTGTGGAGGTAAATAGGGCGCTACTTCATCCATGAAGAAAAGGAGTTTGAGTTCGCCTTCAGCAGGTTGTTGCGTCAACATCCAATCATAGAGTTCACGAGAGAGTTCTTGGACAAAATATTGCTTCTGATTCTCGTCCTGAATCGTATTGAGGTACACGATATTGAGCGGTATCTTACCGGGCATGGCAGGCTCGACAAAAGCATCAATGTCAATGGGTACACCGTTGGAAAAGAGCAGTTGATTCACACCAGAGGAAAAGGCAGCCAAGCGACGGGCGAGGTCGTTGCGCGTCGATTTGGGCAAACGCTCTTCGAAGTCGGTCAAACGGTGCTCAATCATCACCTCGTTCCATGTTGGTGGGTCAATTTTCTCCCCCTCTTCATCCTCTTCAAAGCATTCTGGATACAGGTGTCGAATAAATTCCTGATTGGGCTCACGCACGACACGAGCCAGAGCCTGGAAGTCGCCAACATTCAATCCACATTTGGTGCCTTCAACAAGAATCTCGTACAGGAATGGTTTGACTGTCTTTCCCTGCGCCTTCTCCACGTCAAAACCTGCAAGGTTGGCAAAGCCGGCAGCCACCATATCCCACGCAGTTATCGCTTCTTCAGGGTCGAGATCGGCGGGAGGTGCCCGAAAGGGATCGATGCAAAGAGGAAGCCCTTTACTTCGCAACGGTGTCCAAATTCGCACCTCACACATGTCCATCAATTTCTTTGCACGAGCAACATCACCGTCCTGTGCTTCGAGTTCGGTTGGCTCAATACCGAGAGCCAAACGTGCGAGGTCACCTTGCGGGTCGATGATGAGCGCAGGAATGCCCGCTAATGCGGCTTCTTCAATGAGGGCTTTTGCCATCACAGTCTTTCCCGAACCGGTCGAGCCGAGCATCGCTCCGTGACGTGCCAATACCTGTGGCTTGATGTCAATGGCCTCGCCTGTATCTCGGCGTGTCCCCAAAAAGAGGCCTTTTGGTTTGTATTTCCGCTTTCGCTGCGGTACAATTGCTTCACTTGCAGTCGTAAAAAGGTCGCCGACAAGTTCGCCAACACGTGTCTTTGAATCCTCCTCCCCTTCCGAATCGTCAACCAACGTGGGGGACCCGTCTTCGGAAACCATAGAGGGACGAGAGGCGTTAGGGGTCTTCAAAGGCACGCAGGTTCAGTTGATGAAAACGCACACTCAAGGAGGGGGAACCACTCGCCGAGGCATGACCCGCATCCCAATGGCTCAACCGTCATGGGACGCTGAGATGCGCGAGGCAGCCGTTCAGACATTGGACTCTCTGAACTGGGTCAAAGGGCCCGAAGGGCGCGCCTTTGGCAGAGAATTTGCGGCATACTGCGGAGCCGTTCAAGGCACGCCCTGCCAAAGCGGTTCAGTGGCACTCTGGGGTGCGTTGAGGCTGTTGGGTATCGGGCCTGGCGACGAAGTCCTCGTTCCTTCGCTCACTTATATCGCCACAGCAACTTGTGTCTCATTGGTCGGAGCCACTCCTGTTTTCGTTGACGTAGAGCCAGCGTATTGGTGCGTTGATATGGATTCACTTGAAGCTGCAAGAACACCGAAGACCAAGGCTGTTATCGCCGTTCATCTCTTCGGTCAAATGTCTAATGATGCCCTCGTGAAATGGTGCAAACAACACGGCATCGCCTACATTGAAGACGCAGCACAGGCTCATGGTGCAGTATCAGTGAGCGGAATTAAGGCAGGTGGCGTAGGCGATGTTGCCTGCTTCTCCTTTTTCCCATCAAAGAACCTTGCAGTTGGGGGCGAGGGTGGGATGATGATGACACGACGTGAGGACTTGGCTGCACGGATGGACGCCCTTGTTAATCACGGCAGAGATACTCGTCTGGAATCCCATGAACTCGGCTCAAACTTACGTATGTCCGAAGTAAGTGCTGCCATTGGCCGAATTCAACTTCAACGTCTTGAAGGGTGGCTTGAACGAAGGAGAGAGATTGCAACCCGATACCACCAAGCCTTTGCCCATTTATCGGAAGTCAGGGTGCCAGAAGTACGGCCCGGAACCGAGCATGCATGGCATCAATATTGCTTGCTTGCCCAACGTCCAGATGACCTGCGTCAGGCGTTGGATGCAGCGGAGATCGACTCAAGAGTCTACTATGCAACGCCTTGTCACCGCCAAGAAGTCTACGCTGACCACCCTCAACACCAGCAGGAGTTTCCCGTCACGGACTCGATTGCCCAGCGGCTGGTAGCGATCCCAATCTTTCATCAGATGACCGATGAACAGGTCGAACGAGTGATTCAAGCCGTCATTAGCGCGCCTCATCACGGCGAGTGAGCATGCTTGCAAGCGCGCTGTTTGACCACGACCGCAGGCCCGTAATTTCGTGACCAAGCCATGCGGGTCGAGTAAAAACTTCATCGGTGGAATCAAGTTCAATTTCGGCAAGCACAATGCCAGCCAAGGTGCCTTCAAATTCATCAACTTCCCATGTTTTACCATCGTCACCAACCCAGCAATATCGCGTTTTTTGAACTGAGGGGTAAGGCCCCAATCCAAGAATTGCTGCGGCAACAGAAGCCTCAACCCCCCACTCAAGTTCAATCGCTGTATCCTTGTTTTGTTTTGATTTAGCAGAAAGAATCCAACGGTCATTCCACGCACGTAGTCGGACGGACCACCCACTCTTTTCCGACCAGTGTTGAAACTCCTCATCGGATAGTGACGCCAAAGTAATGCCGTTCAAGGTAAGGGTTTGACCGACCGTCACGAGTTCTTCCACTCGTAGGTAGTGCTGTTCAATGGCCACGACCTCTGCTTGCTCCTGCCAAGGCCTTTCACCCCGCCCATCGACCAAGAAACGCCGTTCAATCTCAAGGTGATTCGTGATGACCCTCGCCTCCGTTGAGTGGAATTGTACTGTGAGGCTGAGGCGCCACAGCCACGAATTGAACGTTTTCAATCAGTTGCGTTCCCGCCGGCCCGAGCGTCACTCGGTCGATTGAGAAACGGTCGTCATCCAGCAGGGACTCGTCGCCGTTCGCAATACGTCGCTCAAGAGATCTTGATGTTGAGATGGCCCGCCAAATCAACCAGGCAGGGAAGATGAGCCCGAGGGAGGCAAAGGCCATTTCAACCAAAGACATCGTATCGCTCACCCGTTTCGTTCAAGCAACCCTTTCCATGAAGCCACAGCGTAAGCCTTAGCCGCCTGTGCAGGGTCCTTGGCTTTGTGAATGCCAGAACCAACAATCACGCAGTCAGAACCAGCGATGATGGCTTCGGTAGGGTCACCGTAACGTTGGCCCATCACTCCATCGCCCGTTTCGAGATTGACTCCAGGCGTCCAGATCATTTTCTCTGAGCCTACTTTGGAGCGAAGAATACGAAGTTCTTCCGGCCTTGAGCCATTACCGATGAAACCGACAACGCCACCGTGTTCAATACCAAGGCGCACAACTTCGTCGGTATAGGTCGGTACGAGGAGATTCCCTCGGCTTGACATTTGTGCGAGGAGCAGCACGCCCCCACTTCGTCCGTAATCACCCCATCCGGCTTGCAAACCATCAACGATATCTGGGCCGGAGATCAGGTGTGCTGTGACCAAGTCCGACCAGGCCCCGATGGCGTAAATTCCACCCATTTGGTGTTGAGAAATACCTCCGATATCAGCAAATTTTCGGTCTTCAAAGATGATCAAATCCAGGGCTTTCGCTCTGTCACAAAAGGCGCTCCAAGCCTCTGGAGTCCAGTCGTTGACCAAATCAACGTGGGTCTTGAGTGCAGCGATATGCGGGCCAACGGCGTCGATGAGTTCGGTTAATTCTGCCATGGTTGGCTTGTCGGCTGCCAAGCAAACCAGACTCTGCTTTGCAGCAGCCACTCGCATGTAGGCCTGGGCAGTCGATGATGCAGCGGAAATCCACCGTTCCCCCCATGCCTCTTCGGGACTCATGAAACCTGCTGGTGGCTCCTCCTCCTCAATCCTTGTGGCGAAAGAAGAAGCAAACGCCTCATCATCACCTTCATGATACCCCCAACCTTGCGAGAGAACATGCGACAGGCACTCTTCCTCTCCACCCTGCTGCTACTCATGCCGCTTTCGGGTTGCTTGAGTGGAGATGAAGGAACATCTCAGGAGGGCCAAGACGACATGTATCCTTCCGTATGGGAGCGGCATACCCTCGATTGGAATTGGACGGGCTCCTATGCCCGGGTCCTCGAGGATGGCCCCCATGAGGCTCTTCCCGTTCAAGAGGCGACCTTTGAAGTCGATACGACTGGTACTTGGGAAGGTGGACCGAACTCCGCAGAAGTTCACCTCTCATACTGGCTCCCCTCCAACACCCAAGAGGGTGAACAGGTCCCCGTGATTGCCGTGGTGAGCCCCTACTTTGATTACGGCCAACCGGGAAGCGCATCATCCCCTACCAATGTTGTCGGAGCGGGAAGGGGCGAGTTCATTTACGACAATTTCATTCCTCACGGATACGCCCTTGCTCAAGTTGCCGTATTTGCAACCGAAGAGAGCACAGGGTGTTTTGACTACCGCGGAGATGGAGAAGGTCAAGGCATTCATGAGGCGGTAGAGTGGCTTGGAACACAGAACTGGAGCAATGGAAACGTTGCCATCTATGGGAAGTCCTACGAAGGCGCCACAGCGTGGGAAGCGGCAGCTCAAGGCAGTGAACATCTGAAGACCATCGTCCCTATTTCTGGCACCACAGCCCTCGGCCCCCTGCTCTACAAGAACGGGAGTGCAGAGGCGAGAAGCCAAGTCATGCATTCCAATTATGGAGGCTCAATTTTGGACTATGATGGCGATGATCTCGACAACCTCTGCGCCGATGTCCTCGAAGGTTTCCTTGCGGGTCCAACTCGATATGGGCTCGGCGAACTTGACCCGTACATGGACAATTATTACGACGAACGCAGCCATATCGACAAGGCACTTGGCACCTACAATGGCAGCATCTATTGGGTTCAAGGTATGCAAGATTGGAATGTTGACCCACACCAGGTCTTCGGTGGACCTCCTGGAACTCATTGGTATCAGACCTATGTTGACGAAGGCTACGAAGTAGCGGGCATGCTCGGCCAATGGGAGCATAATTATCCCGATCAGTGGACCAAACATAATAACCAGGAGTCTGGCTACGGAGGGGAAGCGATCCAGAATATGACGCGTTGGGATTGGGGTCAAGATTTGTTTGAATGGATGGAATACTACCTCAAAGGAATTGGAGAAAAACCAGCCCTGCACGCCCAAATCCAACGCAACGACGGCGAATGGCGTATTGAAGAAACATGGCCGCCTGCCGATGCAACAGTACATCAGCTCAACATTTCAGATTGCGGCAATGACGGCGCCTTTGTCGGCGGCGGTGCAGCCGTTGTCGGCGGCGGCCAAAGCGTCGAAATCACCTGTCCCGCGCTGAGTGAAGACGACCTTCACATCGCGGGCATGGCGACCTTCCATCTCCTCGCTGTTCCCACCTTTGATGGTGGACAAGTCTTCATCGAAATGCAAGACGCTACTACCGGTGTTCGTTTGGGTCATGCAACCATGGACGTTCGCTATCACGCGGGGGGATACGATGCACAGACCGTTTTTCCCGGCCAACAAATCACCATGCTGATGGAATTCCAAGCGATTGACGCGATTCTTCCAGCAGGCCACGGCTTGAAATTCGTCCTCGCAGAGAATGGCGAAGATTACCTCGCTCCAGCCTGCGGCAGCACATGCACCGTACACGTTCTCCCCTCTCTGTCCACCGTTGGGCTACCGTTGATTGACCGAGACGGCTCGAACGTCCTCATCACGCCTCAAGGTGAGGATGCCGCCAATAACCTGTGAAGTAAACGCTCACCCTTCAAACCAGATGACACGAACATCCAACGGCGAGTACCATTTTGATGTCAGAGGCCGGTTTCACCTTCGTTATTCATATGCTGAGGAGAGGGCTCAATCATCGCGCAAATGCGCATTTTCGACGGAACCCCTGAGATAAGATTTAGTCATTAGAAAATAATATATTCCAAATATTAGTCAATTGATATCATATAAAACAAATTTTATGAGCGTATGTTTCATATACCGCCCTCATAACGAGTCGTTTGATACATATGGAAGACAAAACAAAGTTGGAGTACATTTGGCTGGACGGATATGAACCGACCCAAAACATGCGAAGCAAGACAATGGTAAGGACTGATTTTGGCGGTAGCCTTGAGGAATGTCCGATTTGGATGTTTGACGGGTCATCGACCCGCCAAGCAGACGGTAGCGATTCCGACTGCCTCCTCAAGCCCGTGAATATTTTCCCCGACCCTCAGCGCGTTAACGGTTACTTGGTTATGTGCGAAGTGATGAATCCCGATGGGACTCCTCACCCGAGCAACGGCCGAGCTACCATCGACGATGACGACGATGATTTCTGGTTCGGTTACGAGCAAGAATACTTCATCATGGACGTTGAAACACAACTCCCTCTCGGCTTCCCAGTTGGCGGCTACCCAGGGCCCCAAGGCCTCTACTATTGCTCAGTCGGCGGCAAAAATACGCACGGCCGTGCGCTTGTTGAAGAGCATGCAGATTTGTGCCTTGAAGCAGGCATCAATTTCGAGGGCATCAACCAAGAAGTTGCCTGCGGGCAATGGGAGTTCCAAGTCTTCGCTAAGGGTGCCAAGCAAGCCGGAGACGAATTGTGGGTTGCTCGTTATCTTCTTGACCGCCTTACCGAAAATTATGGCTTTTACATCGAATATCATCCAAAACCGATCAAGGGCGACTGGAATGGTTCAGGCATGCACGCTAATTTCTCCAACGGAGCCATGCGCGATGTTGGGGGTAAGGAATTGTTTGACAATATTTGTGAAGCATTCGGTAAGAACATTCAGAAGCACATGGCCGTGTACGGTGCCCACAACGAAGAGCGTTTGACAGGACTCCATGAAACCCAATCCATCGACCAATTTTCATACGGTGTTTCAGACCGTGGAGCATCGATCAGGGTTCCCGCAACCGTGCCAACCGATGGTTGGGTAGGCCGCCTTGAAGACCGCCGACCCGCATCAAACGGTGACCCGTACAAGATTGGGGCCGTCATTATCTCAACCACCAAGTCGGCCTGTTGAATCAAACCGATTCATCTCGGCGAAGGCGAACAACGCCTGCAATGACGGTGAAGATGACGATCAAGGTCAAAACGTTGGCAACGATCATGGCAATTGACTTTACAAGTATGCCATAAACGAGCCAGAGGGCCAGCGCAACCATGACGATTGAGAAGGTTGGAAGTGAGATGCCATCGTGTCGTTTGCTCACCCACACTTCATGGATTTGAGGAACCCACGCGATGATGCCAAGAAGCCCAGCGAAGAGACCGATTGCTTCAATCCACATCTCCGCCATGGCCTTCCCCCGTGACCGTGCTTTGAATAGTTACTTCTGAAAATCAATTTACCAAGTGTTTCATAAGTCACGACACACCAGTTCTCACCATGCAGCGAACTCAACTTCTCGCATTATTGATGGTCAGCCTCTTCTTTGGTGCCGGATGCTTGAGTGCCATCGACGGCGAAGTAGAGGTGCCCGATGTTGTACTTCCTGAAGACTGGTCAACAATTACAGCACGCAGTGTTGCAAGCCCACACCTTCTTGGCTTCGAAGATTGCGAAGACCTTGAACAAAATCTAAAGCAGTCCATCGAGGAAGAGTTTCGCACCCAACTCCTCCAAGCGGTTGCCGAAGAATACTACTACGGCGGTGGTGGCATTTGGATGGATGATGCCGAGATGGCGATGGACTCATCCAGTTCAGATGGAGGGGGTTCAGCAACTCCCCGAACCACCAACACCCGAGTTGAAGGAGAGGATTATTCCGGTACCAATAATCAAGAAGCAGGCGTTGATGAAGCAGATTTTGTGAAGACCGACGGGTACAATATCTACTATTTACAAGGTCAATTCTTACACATCTTCGGCATCCCTGAATTCGGCTCACTGACCGACCTCTCCAACATGACCATCGAAGGTAGCCCAGTGGCAATGATGCTGGACGGTGACCAACTCGTAGTGATTTCAGTCCTTAGCCCGTGGAGCCTTGCATCTCAAAGCCCGATGCGCGACGCCATGGGATGGGATTCCTCCTATGGTGCGTGGAGAACATCAAGCCTCACGAAATTCACGGTCATTGACCTGACCAATCGCTCTCTGCCTGAGGTTGAACGAGAGTTGTACATCGAAGGTAGTTACATCACAGCCCGCGAGGTTAACGGAACGATTCGAACAGTCACGCACGCATGGATGGACGTCCAAGGCCTCCAGTCCTGGCTCAATCTCCCCAATGGCTACTGGAATTTGGATTACGACGACCCACTGCGTCTTGAAATCAGAGAAAAACTCGCTTATGAAACAATGGGGGCCAACGCTGAAGCCCTCGACCAACTCTCTCTCGACGACCTTGTTCCCCAAGTGTACGAATATGCCAACGGCGAGGTCATCATTCATTCAATGACCGATGAGGCCTGCGCGGATTTCGTTGCTCCCGAGGATGGGATGAACCGAGGAATTTCCAGCATATTCACACTTGAACTTACTTCGGATGAATTTGACTTCGGGGTTGACCATGTTGTAGGAACTTACCCACAAGTATATGCATCAAGCGATGTTTTGGTACTCGCCGAATCTGCTTTTGATTGGTGGTGGTTTTGGGGCAATGACGGCCTGAACGAAATGACCAACCTTCACACCTTTGACATCAGCGCTCCAGATGCGACCCTCTACACTGGTTCGGGCCGTGTGAATGGCACGGTCGTGAACCAATTTGCGCTCTCTGAATACGAAGGCGTCCTTCGCGTCGCTACCACAACGGGCCAGTGGGCACGTTGGTGGATGGATGACCCTGAGCCAATGAGTTCACAATTGGTGACGCTTGTACGTTCGATGGACCTTACAACCGAACAACAGACATTGATTGAGGTGGGCCGAGTTGACGGCATCGCTCCAGGTGAACGAATTTGGAGTGCGCGCTTTGATGGTGACCGAGCCTACATCGTGACCTTTGAGCAAATCGATCCGCTTTGGGTCATCGATGTCAGTGACGAAACCAATCCGACCATTCTTGGAGAGCTGAAGGTCCCCGGTGTCTCGACCTACATCCATCCACTCTCACGCGACCACCTCTTGACCATCGGCCTCGCCCCTGCTAACGAAGACGGTACTGGGCTTGATTGGTCTGGCACGCAACTCTCTCTGTTTGATATATCTGACCCGACACTGCCCCAACAAGCAGACGCGTTGAGGATTTCACCAGTGAGTTACAATGAACGAAACGCATGGAGTTGGTCATATTCTGAAGCAACCTATGAGTCCAAAGCCTTCCAGTATTGGGCCCCAAAGAACATGTTGGCAGTACCACTGTCCACTTACCGTTATGTGGATACTTCCGAAGGGGGCTCCTACTCGTGGTCGTACCAATACATCTCCAAATTGATGCTCGTTTCCGTCAACGAGACCGACGGGACACTCACCGTGTATGGTGAGGTGAATCACTCATCACTTTATGACCGTGATGACAACGGCCGCTATTGGTGGAACGACCAAAACATCCGTCGTTCAATTTTCATGGGCGATTATGTCTATGCTATTTCATCTGCAGGCGTGACTGCCACGAACCTGACAACCCTCGAAGAAACAGCGCGCGTGACCCTCTCCATATCAAACCCTTACGCGGATTCTTCCGTCGATGATGTAGCAGTGGCTTCCTCAGACTCAGATCGAGATGATGAAGAAGCCTCAGAAGACCGAGGTTGAACACCAACCTCTCGAGCCATGACGATGATGGAAATTGGTTGAAGTTGTTGTGCCGATAGGGAGTGGAAACCTGAACATCGTCATCGGTCTGGTTGGGCACGGTCGTTGGGGCCAACGTCATCTTGCGACGCTGTTGAACCTCAAATCCGAAGGGCATATCTCCGAAGTCTACGTTTGTGACATCGATCCCAAACGCTTGGAGGCACTCCCCGAGGCGGTGAACGGTACATTTACGTCCTTCACCACCATGCTGGATGAAGTAAGGATTGACGCTCTCGCTATCGTAACACCTCCCGAAAGCCACCTCACACTGGCCACTCAAGCCCTCGAGAGGGAAATACCTCTCCTGGTTGAGAAGCCACTGAGTACCGATTTGAGCGAAACCAGCACCTTTCTTGACCACCTTTCGGTCAATGCCACCATGATCGTTGGTTATCTCTTGCGTCATCATCCCGGTGTTGAGAAGATGATTGCTCACTATTCAGCGAAAGACCTCTCGCCCCCAAGGCGATTTCAGTACATGCGACACACTCCACGAGAACGACCTCAAGGGGCACATCCGATCGAAACCCTTGCCGTTCACGCTCTTGACCTCTGCTCTCTTTTTCTGAAGAGCCCGCTTCGTACCTTTGATGTAGGCACGCTCCTAACGACCGAGGAATCAGCCTTCATTGAATTGCAGGGCGAGGACGGCCGCTCTGCGACCATCGATGTGGCCTGGGGCGCAGGGCACGAGGTCAGAGCCCTTTCAATCTCCGGAGCCGAAGATGAAATGGAACTTGATTTTGGGACCAACCGTCTCATTCATCGTCATTTTGGAACGCAACACGACACCGTATTGGATGTTGGACAGGGCCAACCACTTGACAACGAGTGGCGATGTTTACTTTCAGCGATTACAGAGCCAAAAACCGTTCTCCTCCCCTCCCGCAACGAGCTCTTGGACCACGCCCATTGGCTTCACACGCACCGGTAAAAAGACCAGGTTCTCCATAGCGCTTGTTGCGAGAATTGAAGAATCCCTCTCGCTTGGGACGAAGCATGGGGCTCAGTATGACCACCGTTCAGCGCATGTTTGCATCAAGCCTCATTGCCGGTCTTGGCGTTTGGTATTTGCAAGGCGCCGTCATGGACGGTGTCCTCACACTCATCGCTCTTTGCGCCCTCACTGCCTTGATTTGGGGTCTTTCAGAACGGGAAACAACCTTCGCCACACTGAATTTAACTGGAAGTGGCCCGTGGGAAATGCTCACAGTTGTGGGCAGCATTATTGTCTTCGCACAATTATCTATCTCGATATGGGCCTTCCCTATGGTGGGTGCATACATTCTCTCTCTTTCCTTCATCGGATCGTTTTGGGTGACCGGATACATGATGCAGCCCGGGGCTTGAATCACAACTCGATATGTAACTGAACCAGCCTCAGGAAGGCGAAGTGTCAAAGGCTTGCCAGCCCGACCTTCAGCCACCATGGCAACTCACGGCGACCACCCAACACTACCCGAGCACCTCGAATCGCTCTTAATGGACGACGTTCACACCGTTTTTCTGAAGGCTGATTGTCCCCCGCGAGTAAAGCGTGGAGAGATTGGAGCCCTCAAACTCGTTGAAGTTGAAGGCTCATCGGAAGCCTCAGACACCTTATTTCTTGAGCAACTTGAGGAAGACCTGGTGAACCTTGTCGAAGAGCATCGACATCGCAGTGACTGCTTCCTCGAAATCGATCGAAAGGGGTGCCGTGTCATTCAATTGGGTGATTTACGAATCACCTCGGCCTGGCCACCCTTTTCAGACGCGCGCGAAATCACCGTGGTCCGACCAGTCACAAAATTGAGCCTCGGGGATTATGATCTGGACGAACGATTGGTTGACCGCTTACGCAATCACCACCGCGGGGTCTTTATTTGCGGACGCCCCGGTTCGGGAAAAACAACATTGGCACAGGCCATTGCGGAATATCTTGACACCGAAGTTGGCGCTATGGTGAAGACCATGGAAGCACCACGAGATTTGCAACTTGAACAACGAATTACTCAGTACGCCCCCCTCGAAGGAGACTTAGAGAAAACAGCAGAAATCATCTTCCTCGTCCGCCCCGACTTCGTCATTTTTGATGAGGTCCGCCGTGCTCGAGATTTCGAGATCTTTGCCGACGTCCGTCTTGCTGGCGTAGGATTGTTGGGCGTGACGCACGCCAATTCAGCTCTGGAAGCCATCCAGCGCTTGATCGGGAAAGTTGAATTGGGCCTGGTGAGTCAGGTCCTTGATACAATTCTTCACGTCGAATCTGGGCGTATCCAACAAGTGCTTGAATTACGAATGACGGTCAAACCCCCCACGGGAATGCAAGAGGAATTGGCCCGCCCCGTTATTGAGGTCGTAGAATTTCCTAGCGGTAAACTGACTCACGAAATGTTCGCCTTTGGTTCAGAGATTGCCGTTGTCCCACTCGAAGGACGCTCAACCAACGAACTCTCTCCGGTCAAGGCCATGGCGAAACAACACATGTCGAACACCATTCGTCAGTGGGTAGGTGTCGATTGCCAAATCAAGTTCTCGGGAGAGTCTTCCGCAACGATTTATGCACCTTCAAACATGATCTCAACACTCGTAGGACGTGGGGGCGAGAACGTCAAACAATTGCAAAATGAATTAGGAGGTATTCGTTTGTCCATTGAGTCCTTTGACGACATGCCCGATGATTTGGAACAACCCAATCGCTTTTGGCAGGACAATCGGAAAAATGGGCGTTCGGGCGGTCGCGAAAATCGAAGAAATAAAGGAAAAGGCGGCAGAAAAAAATCCTACCGTTGAGAACTTAGCAAATGGGACGCTGACCCGCGTTGAAATTAAAATATAGGGGCATGGTTTAAGAACTCAAATACGAGGGTTCGGGGTGAGGCTTTAGCATGTCGACTGATGGAACAACTGCAGATGGAAATGAAAGCGCACTCGTCGCCTTCCTTCTCGAAAATCGCTCTTGGATGAACGCAGCCTCAATGGTGATGGTTGCCTATGCCGTTTGGGCCGTCATCGAAGTACTCTCCAACACGTGGTTTCACGGGTTGCAGGACCTCACACTCTTCGTAACGGGCGAAGCAACCAACACTGACCCGGATGACCTTCAACGTAACAACAGTGGATGGATTATGGCATCAGGTGCCGTATTGGGCTTGGTTGGCCTCGCCTCACAATACATCTATCGCGCTGCCCCCTACATTGATTCATCAATGGTAGCAACCGCCGCCATGATTCTTGACCAAGCTTCAACCGATCGTGTGAGTGAAGAAGAAATCATTGCGAAGGCAGAAGAAGCCGCCACCGTCGCTGCTACTGAAGTCGCCAAAGAAACGGCGGAAGACACCGTCATCGAAATGCTAGACCCCGATGCAGGTGAAGAAGAGGCTGCTGAAGAAGAGGCTGCTGAAGAAGAAGCTGCTGAAGAAGAAGCTGCTGAAGAAGAAGCTGCTGAAGAAGAAGCTGCTGAAGAAGAGGCTGC
>Ga0209425_10002765_pt1 | contig 19148 bp, 15 predicted proteins | sample COG_05_FD_184749 | JGI IMG/M metagenome (GOLD analysis project Ga0209425, IMG submission 184749) | Pelagic Microbial community sample from North Sea - COGITO 998_met_05 (SPAdes) (version 2) | ecosystem: Environmental > Aquatic > Marine > Neritic zone/Coastal water | place: Helgoland, sampling...
TATCAAGACAAACGGCGGGAATAAGAGGCAGTACTCTGATAATTAATTTACCAGGCTCTCCACGATCAATAAGAGAGATTCTAGATGAGATATTTGCTGCTGTCCCTTATTGTGTAGACTTGATTGATGGCCCTTATATTACAACACATCCAGAGGTAGTAAAATCATTCAGACCGGCTCATGCTAGAAGAGAATGATTCATGAGAGGGTGTTTAACCGGCCGACTATGGCTAAGATGAAGAGTGGCGATTTCGAGACAGATAGAGAACAGGATGAATTGAGAGAAATCGAGGTGACTCTAGATTTCACACCCAATGCTCTGGCATCCATATTATACCGTCAAGGCAATACAGTCATTCTGGCATGTGTAACTAAAGCAGATGGTTTACCAAGATGGTTCCCCCGAGATTCTAATAGAGGCTGGGTACATGCAGAATATTCATTATTACCTGGTTCAACAGATAGTAGATTCCGCAGAGAAAGAGGCGGTGCTAAGGGAAGAACTCAGGAAATTGAGAGATTAATTGCTCGCTCATTAAGGGGTGCAATTGATTTAGAACAACTCGGACCTTTGGCATTAACAGTTGATTGTGATGTACTAAATGCCGATGGAGGTACAAGATGTGCATCAATTACTGCTGCATGTATAGCACTGAGACTTGCAGTTCGTAGATTAATTTCTAAAGGCGAGTGTTTGCCTAAAGAATTGAGACCCAGCCGTGAAGATTTGAAGAATGGATGGAAAGCTCCTGAATTAACCGATGAACAAAAGATGGCGCATGAAAACTCAGTAATCAGCAATAATGTAGCTGCGATAAGTGTTGGATTAATGGGAGATGAAATATATCTTGATTTAGACTACATTCTAGATAGTAATGCAGATGTTGACATGAATGTTGTAATGACAAGTAATGGAGAATTTGTAGAAGTCCAAGGAACAGGAGAGGAATCAACATATACGCGAAAACAACTCGATGCATTGCTCAATATGGCCGAAAAAGGCAATTTAGCACTACATGAAATGCAGATGGAAGTACTTTCAGAAGCAAATTGAGTTCTCGGAACAATTGAAGAGGAAAGAGCAGTGGCGTGGACGCTAAAGGGACTGTAGCTCAGCTGGGAGAGCGCCGCACTGAAGATGCGGAGGCCGCCGGTTCAAGTCCGGCCAGTCCCACCAGCAACTACTGAATTGACGTGTAGTGTTATACAGTATTTGATTAAGTAAAGTTAATTCGGTATATTATGGATATCTTTGAGGGACGTATCACATCATGCGGTTTCTCTTCAGGAGATAGGTTAGTAATTGGATCTTGGAAAAAATCCCCATTTGGTATTTTTGCAGATATTATGTGGGCTAAATCAGATGGAACAAAGGTTCTTATTGCACCAAATAAAGAAATTGGAAATTATATATCATCTATGTATAATTTTGATATTATCAAGATTGAAGAAATAAAGTTAGAAGAAACACAAAATATGATTAAATTAGAAACGGAAGATATTAATTGCTATTTTGAATGGAATAAGGGGATTCCATTCATAATTAAAAAAAGACCTTTGTGGTTTGTGGCAAGTATAGAATATTTCTTTGGGTGGTTGATGTTTAGAACAAAAACACATGGAAAAACAAAAGATGGGAAGGAAGAATGGTACGTAGTAGACCGATTATCAAAATTAACTTTAGCAAAGGCATTTATTGGAGATAAAAATTTAGGAGAATTCACAGATTTTTATCCAAAGGCAAACTTTGGTTTTAGTGACCCTCCAAAAATGCCATCCTCAGTGTTAGTAAGAAGCCATATTAAGTAATTATCTGAAATCAGAAAATATCATCATCATCATCATCTGAATCTTCAAAAGAAATCATCGAACTAGCAGCGACTTTCTTTGGTGCAACTTTCTTAGCAGATGCTTCCGATTCAATTTCTTTTTCTTCAGCATTGGACTTTTCTTCAGAGGCTTGCCTTTCAAATTCTGCGATTTCATCTGCAGACATACCAGACTGTCGGGCTAATTTAACACGGCGCTCATCACGTGCACGGATCTCCAGTAATCTCTGCCGAGCTTTATCATAATGCTGTAACATATACATTGCATCATGTTCAAGTAATGGAGAATCTGAAATTATAGTAATATCCAACCATTCTCCTTCTTCTGCTAAATATTCAGCAAATGGTTCGAATTTGAGATCCGATTTTTTAATTTGTGTATAATGTAACGCATTACCCATCCTATGTTCGACACCTGCGAAATGACAGTAAAATTTCTTCCCACCATAACTTTCTCTAACCAAATCAAATAATTCGGCATAGTCTTCGCTTGTCTTCATTTTTCCATGTCCTCTAGCATGAATATGAGCCATATTGATTACGGGTACTGTCCCTTCAACATGATTACAAACTTCGAGTACTTCTTCTATAGTTCCCCATAACTCTTGACGACCTGAAGTTTCAATTCCTACTAAGGAAGGCTCAGATTCATGTATCCACGGAAATGCAGCATAATCTAACTCTTCTTTAGCAACTCCCCAAATAGACCTAACTCTATCTACTACACCAGAGAATACATTTGCTACTTGCTCATTAGCACTTGTACCAGGTTCATAATCACCATAAGGTCCAACATGGTATGTTAAATGACGAGCATTGAGGATTTTACCTGCTTGCATACTTGATTCCATTTTCAATAAACTTCGATTGCGCTCTCTACGGTTACCAAGAAGTTCTGCATAATAGGGTCCATGCATATTCATTTCAATATCTGAATCCCAAGAAAGAATACCTGCTTGCCAATATTGATCGAAATGTTTTGGTTGAACAGTGCGGACTGTTTGAATCTCCATTGCATCTAAACCAAGGACTGTAATATCGTCCATTCCCTCTACAATAGTTCTACCTTTGCATGATAATGGCACACCGGCCGGACCTAATCGTAGTGGCATACTTACATCCCCCGAGGGTTGGCCGAAAGGGTGACCCTTCAAAAGGGATTGTTGCTACTAATCCCCTTTTGGTTTGTCAAAGAATGTTCTTATTTAGTTATTAAACTCTAATATTATGATAAACAAGCACTTTTTACACCTGAATTACCAGATTCAGAGATAGGAAGATTACAAATAAACCTAGCCAACCATTCTAGTGGTTCTAGAGGTTCGTCAGTCACTACATCAATAGAACCAAGTGAATGTTCAACTAAAGCTCTATTTTGATTCTTGATATAGCAACATACATGAGGCACTAATCCTCTATTTCGAATTTCTTTCAATAGATTATTAACGGAAACTCCTTCTAATTTAGATACTGCATCTAAAGCCTCAGGGGTTAGGAATAAAACATGAATTTGACGTATTCTATTTATGACAAAACCCCATGATTCACTAAGATCTTGAGGGTTATTAGGTACATCAACAATCATTACCATTCTAGCGCCTTCTAATTCTCCAAATGTCATTCCTGCACCCAAAGCAGATTTAGGAGACTCGCCTGAAAGAATTGTCTCTGCAGAATTAACTAGCCAGTGTATACCATTTGTTAACTTTCGCCAATTTATCACACCATGATTAAACATTGAAAATAATTCGCCATTACCACTAGTTAGAAAATTAGTTTTAGCACCTAATGATTGGCAATTAGATAATACAGCATGCGCATTATCTGTCAGAGAAGGGTCACCAAAGGCTACTATCTGGATGTCAGAAATTGGCATTCGCATCAATCCATTTTCCATCTAAGTAAAGCTAATGCTCCACCTAATCCCATTAATTGTTGAGCAGAGTCATGATCTTGTGAAACTTGAATTATACGCCCGCTCGAAACCTCAATGAGTTCTAATATTGATTCCCAAATATTTCTAATCTCAGAGTCAGGATTACGTAAAAGTTGTGCATCAATCGCAAGAACTTCTATTGCACCGGCATCTGCAGCTTCAGAAATAAATTTCAAACCAAAGGCTACAGCACCATTTGTTGATATTCTCTTTAGTCCTTCTTCTATTGTTTTAATTTGTGATACAAGAGCGTGTTCTCCCAGAAAAGCATCCGCTAGGCCGTCAGCAAGCACTTCATTCGCAGCGGGTCTCCCACCGATAGATGCAGCTACATTGAGGACCTGATTTTTGGCGCCAATGCCTCTTAACATAGATTCAAATTGTTCTCTTGCAAGGCCTGGGCCGCAAATAACTAAAGGGATATTCTCGGTAAAAACTAATGATGTTTCTTTTGCGACTTTTTCAAAGAAATTTTTCCTCACACTGGTTGAATCAGAAGTTCTTTTTCCGCCCCCACGCATACTAAACTGAGAAACATCTCTAATTCCATGAGAAGTTACTTCGAAGAGTATTATCTCGTCATTCTCGACTACTATTAATCCTGACTTAGCCTTAGAACCAGTTTTTATGGTCTCTTTTAGAAGTGCCATATCTGATTTGACTAAACCTCCAGAAAAGGTCAGTTCTATTTCGTCACCAGCAGATATTATGTGAGTATGATGAAGGCCTATATCGAATTTAGCCTCTCTAATTGTACCATGCGCCCTTAGATTATCTGTAAATGCTTGAAACTCTGTTTTCTCGACATCAAGTACTATCCACATAGGTTTTCTTTCAGCACTTTTAGCACGACCATCTTCTTGGGTACCAGTAGTTGAATCTCTTCGATGAGATAGCATACCAAGTATTGATTGGGGGCGACATAATTGAGCGAGTACCCAGAGATCATCTTCGGAGTCAATCCTTAGACGAACACCTTCATCGAGTTTCTTAATTTGTCGCACACAATCACAACCTCAACCAAATACTCCGAGTAGGTTGCCGTCTTCATCCATATCCATATCCATAGCAGCAGGCCTTCTAGGAAGTCCTGGCATAGTCATCATTGAGCCACATATCGCTACTAAGAATCCTGCACCTGCATTAATTCTTATTTCTCTAATAGGTAATGTGAAACCGGTTGGTGCGCCAAGTTCGGAGGATTCATGACTGAATGAATATTGAGTCTTAGCCATACATACAGGAAGTGTATCCATACCCCATTTCTTCAACATACCAAATGAATGATGAGCCTGTGGACTGAAATCAACTGTATGAGCGCCATAGACATTGGTGGCTATTTTGAGAATAGTTTCACTGACTGACATTCCTGGTTCGACTATTGGCTTGTATGGTCGTCCCTTACTCTCATGATCCGCACATGCATTAACTACTGCATCTGCAAGATCACCTGCACCTTCACCGCCATTAGCATGACCCTCAAAAATTACAACATCTCTAGCACCTGCTAATTTTGCTTCTTCAGCAATAGCATCGATTTCTGCTTCTGTATCTGTAGCGAATTTGTTAATTGAGACAATTACTGGGAGACCAGTCATAGAAATATTTCTTACATGACGACGGAGGTTACTTCCAGCGCCCTTACGTGTAGCATCTACATTTTCTGATTCTAATTCTTCTTTAGGCGGCCTTTTACCACCGCCAGTCGAGAATCCACCCCCATGGAGTTTCATACTCCTTACAGTAACATTAATTACAACACAATCAGGAGTTTTTCCAGAGGCTAGAGCTTTGATATGAAGGGCTTTCTCTGCACCCATATCTGCTCCAAAGCCTGCTTCTGTAACTACATAATCAGAACATGAAAGAGCTAACGAATCAGCAATTATAGATGAATTTCCATGAGCAATATTGGCAAATGGTCCGCAATGAACAAAAGCAGGATCTCCTTCTAAAGTTTGGACTAAATTAGGCAATAATGCATCTCTAAGAAGTAGTGCCATAGAACCCGCTGCACCAATATCTTCTGCAGTTACTGGTTGACCAGAATTAGATTCTGCAATGATAATTCTACCTAAACGTGCGCGTAAATCTCCATAACCACTTGAAAGAGATAGTATAGCCATAACTTCACTAGCAGCAGTAATATCGAATCTATCAGTTCTAACTAATCCATTCATTTTACCACCTAAGCCTATAGTAACTTCCCGCAAGGAACGATCATTCATGTCAATTACTCTTGGCCAAAATATACGATTAGTGTCAATATTTAATTCATTATCTCTATGAAGATGATTATCAAGAATGGCTGAACAAAGATTGTGAGCAGCGGTTACTGCATGTAAATCCCCAGTAAAATGTAAGTTAATCTGTTCCATAGGAATTACTTGAGAAAAACCGCCACCAGCAGCACCACCCTTGATCCCAAAGACAGGACCCATAGAGGGTTCTCTTACAACGCAAGTCGCATTATGTCCTCGGCGATTTAGCCCTTGGTTGAGACCTATGGTAGTGACTGTTTTACCTTCTCCAAATGGAGTTGGATTTACTGAAGTTACAAGAATCAAGAATCCTTGCTTATCTGAAGACTTAGATTTCATAGTTTCCCACTTAATTTTAGCAATAGTTGGACCCTGCATAATCAAGTCACTACTAGAAAGTCCAAGCTTCGCAGCAATCTCTTCTATAGGTCTAGGTTGCGCTCTGCGGGCGATATCCAAATCACTGTCCATCGTTCTTTCCGGTCGAACTACTCACTTGAAACCTTCATTGCTAACAATTCGTAGGAGGGCATGTGAAGACACCAGCCTACTGGGGAATTGTAGGATTTCCTATAACCCATTCACTCACGCCTAGAATGTTCAATATTGTGGGTGAACATTTACAAATGAAAAAGGTGAAGAACATTTTTTTAGAAGTAAAAACAGTCAAAGAATTTCAAGATTATATAGATAATCTTGAGGGAGAAATTTGGTTAAGTTGTACTACTCCAATAAAGCATTTAGTTCCGACTTATTTGGGGATTAAAGCGCCTGATGGTGTTAATGCAATTAATCAACTGATACGAAATAATAAGAATTGGAAAGGAAAGAATACCGATGGATTAGGATTTTTAGCCGCATGCCGTCATATTGGAATTAATCCAACTGACTCTATTCTAAAGATACGAGGGGGTGGTTCTACGGCAAGAGCAATTACTGAGGCTTGGGCAGCAGATGGAGGGAAAATTGTTTTAGAAACCGGGAGAAGAAAAATAACTGATGGACCATGGAATAAAGCAATAATAAATTCAATTGAGGCAACAATAGCCATTGACTTAGATGCAGAAGCAGGGGGTGGCGATTCAGTAAAAATGGAAGCTGAATATCAAGTTTCTATATCATATGACAAAAATACAAGTAGTGACGATTTTGCAATAATCATGGTAGCAGCGCAACACTTAGAGGCTTGGAAGACACTCTATTCACCTGACAGAAAGAACGATTTGCCCTCATTATCACTCCTCCTCGAAAAACTCGCTATTGTCGAATAAAATTATGAATAATAAAGGTAAAATTAGTAACCACCAACTGATTAAATGCCCAGGACCAATAGTTAGTTTACCATTGAATGCAATCAATGAATCATAGCCAGATTCACCTTCTATTGGAGCTTTTTTTGTGACATTTTCTCTATCTTCTTCATCTACTAAACCTAAGTCAAATCCTATTGACTCGTAGTGAAAATGGATACCTTGCAGAGAAAAATCTAAACTATTTTCTTCATCGAAATGTGCGAACTGATCGTACCCTACTGTCTCACCAGTGTTAGTATCGAAACCCCCGGTTGATGATTGTTTATTTTCATCATCTATATCAAAAATGCCAAAATCTATAGCTATGGCTAATGGTACTGCGATGAGTATTATTAACAGTCCTAATATCCAAGATGACATTGCAGATATTTTTATCCAACGAATAGGTTTTATGTATAAAAGACAGATTAATGTAAACATTAAAAACATTGTTAATTTAACAATATTTCGAGCCAATTCAAGACATGAACCAGAACAGGGTTCACTCTCAGTAGTTGGTTTTTCATTATTTGAGTCACTGGATGAATTCTCAGAATCAATTTGGCCTGGAGATACATCCTCTCTATTAATCCAGTATAGCAATAAAGGAGTTGAATTCTCAATCGAAAGTTCGAAAGATTCTTGATTATTGTCAATAATATAATCAGTAGTGATTGTGGGTTCTCTATCTATTCCTTCGGAATAAACTCCAACAGCAGATATCTCAAACCAAATACTCGACCAAGATAAGAGAATAAAAAATCCAGATACAACCAATACGATTGGCTTAGTATATTTCATATTTCCAAGCCAAATTAGTAATCTTTTCTAGATGAAAATATGGCAGCAATACCTAGAATAGAGATTATACCAATTAAACCTAAACCTGGGAGTGAACCACTAAAATCTAATTCTGGATCTTCCCAATCTGGGATCCCATCGTTATCATCATCTCGATCAAAATAATCGATTATACCGTCATTATCCGTATCTTTATCATCTAAACCATCACCTAAAATATCATATAATTCTGAAACATCATGTTTTGACTCTGGAGCTATTTCCCTAAGTTCAGAGAACCCAATGATATCCTGCTTTACTGTTCTAGCATCGTCACCATCATGATAGATTATATTCAATTCAACATCATGTTCTTTAATACCGTAAACAGAAGAACCTAGTAGATTCTCATTGGAGTTAAAGATTGCAAAACCGATAACTCTTGAATCGTCGGTTGTCCAGAATAAAAGGGCACAAGAATCATCTAGATTTATCATTGGTTCACTAGGGATATTATCATCTCCAAGTTTCTCAAGTCTATCACCAAATGCTTGCATTGTCTTTTCCAAATTAGATTCACTCAATGCATCAAACATACTTGTAAATTTATCAGATTCTAAATTAATAGAATCGTCATTTTCATCAGAACCATCTAAACAGTCTTCCTCACCATCATTTTCCCAATCAGCGGGAATTTCTTGACCGTCATCACATGTAAATGTAGAACCACTTTCATCAGAACCATCAGAACAATCCATTTCCCCATCATTTACCCAGCTTCCCGGAATCTCTTCACCATTATCACATACAAAAATATCATCAGACCCATCATCACTAATTATCTCCGACATCCATGATTCAAATTGACTTTGTATAACAGATGATAATTCCTGTATTCCGTTATCGAAAGCAGGTTCTAAAGATTGAGCCATCATTATCCCCATACCTGGAGGAATCGGCGTAGTCAAACCGCATTGAACTAGTATATTTGAATCATCAATAGTCAATTCTTCAGTACCAGAAGCAGGAGGACAATCACTTTGCCATCTCGCCATTTGACCATCTATATCTTGAAAACCATCAGAGAATGTACCTTGCCCCGGGATATTGTCGGATAATTCTACATTAAAATTATCGAGATTAATACCTAATTCTTCTACGGAAATTCCAGCAATACTTGCTGACAAAGAGTAACCAGTTAGTGTATTGAATGTGCCATCTATATCACCATTAACAGGACCATCATAATAGTAATTTGATGGAGTTGATTGAGCAATAAATAAGTATTCATTCGATAATTCATATTTCGACCACCCACAGCATTCTTCGTACATCAGTGTCGAATCAGCAGAAAAATTGCTTTGTAAATTCCAACCACACATTTCAAGAGATTCATGCCAAGAATCTCCGCCATAGTCATAGCATAAAGACTCAGATAGACCGTGTTCCCATATGTGAGTATCATTTCTTGCCATAGCAAAACCAGCATCTTCATTATACCATCCATAGAGATGATCTGAAGCTGGAAGATTTGAAGGAGTATCATCTAATTCTAATTCATTAGGAACCATGTCTCCACACCAATCCGGATAAGTTACCCCTGACATTGCCTCTTGGAATGAAGAGTTTTGCAAATTAGGTAAAGATAGTAAATCTATGTTAACTCTACAATCCCAAACCATAGTTTCATCAGAACCGTCATAACAGTCTTCATTGCCATCATTTTCCCAACTAGCAGGGATAGTGTCCCCATTGTCACATTCAAACCAATCCGAATCATTAAATTCTATTTCTTGATTTAGTTGTTGTAAATAATTAACTGGATGATTAACTCTCCATTCAGATGAAAGTGAAGGAATCTCCATAGAAAGCGAATATCCTAAATCTATGCCTAGTGACTCGACTTCACTAGCAGCTATTACCTGAATATTCATAGAAAGATCTGCATTGTTACTAATCTCTCCGCTCATTTCGAGATCTGCCCCATAAACAAGCATTTCAGAATCAACATATTCAATGTAAGTCGCGTCAAGTACCAAGATCATTTCCTGAGATGCGCTAAACCAGATATCAATCGCTTCATTATCATCAACCCACGAAGAGGTGAATCCAGAATCGGCGAGTAATCCGTGACGGATTGTTAATTCTGTTACTCTCTTACTAACTTGATGAGAAATACCATTTGAATCCGTAATTTCTATTATTCCGGCATCATCCCATGACTCAATAAGTAAATGACTAGCCCCGCTTAGAACTTGATCAAAATCAAGATCAAAACCTGCATAATCTGCAGCTTCCTCAACATCATCATTAGCGGCATTAGTATCTACGCCCGTAATTTCAAGTACGTCATTTTCAAAATTCTCCCAGTCATATGAAATTCCAAAAATAGCCGAATCAGAAGGCCCAATGGCGGCTGCAGTAGGAGCAAGTGATGATATCATTATTAGGCACATCAAGGCAGATAGAATTCTCTGAGTCATATGACTACGTATGTAACATATCTATTGAGACTTTTCCCGGATTCAATCATAATGGAATATTTCCATGCTTTTTTGGAGGAGTCCATTCTCTTTTCGTATAGAGCGGCCTTAATGCTTGAATGAGTTTCTTTCTTGTATCCGCAGGTTCAATGACATCATCTAACCAGCCATTTCTCGCTGCAACATATGGGTCACCAAATTTATTACGATACTCATCAACTAATTCTGAATGGGTCTCTGAACGATTATCAGATTGTTCAAGTTCTCTACGATGAATGATATTCACGGCACCATCTGCTCCCATTACGGCCAACTCACCAGTAGGCCATGATATGTTATAGTCTGATCCAAGATGTTTGCATGACATGGCTAGATAAGCGCCACCATATGCTTTCCTAGTTACTACCGTGAGTTTAGGAACTGTAGCTTCAGCATAAGCATATAGCATCTTTGCACCATGACGAATTATGCCACCCCATTCTTGGACAGTACCTGGAAGAAAACCGGGCACGTCAACAAAAGTTACGACTGGTATATTGAATACATCACAAGTACGAATAAACCTCGCAGCCTTAACAGACGCATCAATATCTAGACAACCTGCAAGTACTTTCGGCTGATTAGCTACGATACCGACTGATTGACCATCTAAACGAGCAAAACCCACCAAGATATTATCAGCATAAGAAGGAAATAACTCCAAAAATCTATCTTCATCAACAACTTCTTTGATTACTTGTGACATATCATAAGGCTTGTTGGAATCAGAAGGCACTATTTTTTCTAATTTTTTACAAGTTCTATCCCATGGATCACCCGAATTAACATTGAATGATTCTGCAAGCGTATGGTCAGGTAAATAACTCAGAATCTCCGCTGCAATATTGATTGCATCGTGCTCATCTTCAGCGACTAAGCATGCAACTCCACTACGACTTGCATGAGATTCGGCTCCTCCGAGTGTATCTTCATCAATCTCGCCATTAATGACTTCAGGAATGAAATATGGACTCCTCATAAACATTTGACCATGTTCTGAGCCTAGAATTACAAAATCGGACAAACCTGCAGCTAAAGCACTCACACCTGAAACGGTACCAAGAACTAGAGAGATTATTGGAATACGGCCAGAGCACGCTACAAGAATATCAAGTAATTCTCCTGTTGCTCCTAAAGCAGGTACTCCTTCGTAAGCTCGCTGACCATCACCATCCCAGATTCCTATAATTGGCAATTGAGATTTCTCGGCAAATTCTGCTATTTTTGCTATTTTTTTAGCATGCATTTCACCCATTGTTCCTTCAAATATAGAATAGTCTTGAGCAAAACAAACTATTCTCCTGCCATCAAGCATTCCATGACCTGCAACTACTCCGTCTCCTAATGGCCGATGGAGATGTAAATTATGATCTCCTGAGCGATGCTGGACAAACGCATCAATTTCAACAAATGATTCAGGATCTAGTAAAGCATGAATTCTTTCTCGAGCAGTCATTCGACCGGATTTTCTCAAGTTTTGAACTGATATTCGATCACCAGGACTATCTGCAAGTTGACGAAAATTATCTAAATTTTCACTCGGGGATACCCCTGACATATCGTTTCGAACTAACAGACGGTTATTGACAGAGTCGGCTCGAACATATCAAGATTGAGAGTCATATGGATTTTCACCACATAGATCTTGCTCCCAACCTGAAATGACATCATCTCTCTTTCCATCGAGTGAAAGAAGATGGTGTAATTTAACTAAACCAGAACTTGGTGGGCAGAGAGAACCGTGACCTATTATCCCCATTTCTTGTTGAACACGGCCTTTTGAATATACGTCGAGATGTACTGGACCATGTATTGTCTGAGTCGTTAAAACTACTATACCCCCAGAATTACAATAATCTTCTAATGTAAATTTCAGTTTGATATTTTCAGGACTATCGTTTTCAGGGTCTTGAATAGGTAAATGACCTAGCCCGGTGCCATGAAAATACAACGCATCATAACCTGAATTAATTGCTGCCTGAACTAAATCAGAATGTAAGTGAGGTCCAGCAGAGAATTCCGCAATTCGAATAGATTCATCGAAATAAGTTGGAGTATCTGTTTCAACTCTGGCATCATGACCTCTTGGTTCGAAAAATTCTATCGAAGCAGAATCCCGATTAACAAGAATATGAGCAATTGGATTTTGATTAATAGGTTTGAATGCACCTCTACGTGAAGAATGATACTTTCGAGTAGCACAGCCGGGAAGAACTGCGCAACGACCGTCTGATGAATCAGCATGTAATACCACAACTGCAGAATCTCCGTAGCCACTGGGTATAGGGCCATTAGCAGCCCAATGAACAGCGGCTATAAGATTCTCAGCTGCATCAGATGAACCTCTATCTGGAGAGCGTTGAGAACCTGTTAATGCAATTCTTCCGGAGGGTCTTCCTCCTTGACCAGACCAACCATAAGACATAGCGGCAGCAGTATAGTGTAGTGTATCAGTACCATGAGTTATGACTACTCCTACTGCACCTTCTTCAAAGGCCTCTGCTGTAGCTTTCAACATACGATTCCAATGACGAGGACGAATATCATCAGACCACATATTACCTAGTTTGACAACATGAATCTTAGCAATTGAACGTAATTCAGGTACTGCATCTAATAACTCATCAGGTTCGAAACGAGCCGAAACTGCTCCTGTTTTATAGTCAACCTTTGATGCAATAGTCCCTCCCGTATGGATCAAATGAACAAGCGGTAATGAATCGTCTTGAGGGATGGATGCGATAACTTCTTCTTCGTAAATTTCAACTGAATCAAGAATTTCTATACTTTTCACCACAAGTTCAGGATATGAGATATTATATCCATTTACTAGTTTCATAGTCACTAATTTTGGTCCTGCAGGAGGTAAGGCAAGACCCTCATGCGAAGTCTCTCCAGCCCAAGTCTTCACCACCAAACGAACAGCGGTTCCCGCCTCAGGCCAATCTACCATGAGGGCTGTGGAATACTGCCACCACATCAAACACACGCTCTGGAAGACTCTGCTGAAGACTTCATGGGTAGACATCTACACGAGCAGCCATGGAGGGACAGACCGCTATACTAGCAGCGGTGATGGCAGGACTTGTTGCAACTACTGTAACTGTACTAATCGAGAAATATGGAGGTATTTTAGGAGGAATACTAGGAACTATTCCCACTACAATAATTCCAGCAGCAATAGGGATGGGGGCGGAAGGAGGAGATGACTCGTTAATACTTAGTTTAGCAATAGTTCCTGCTGGAATGTTAATCAATGCAATATTTCTTTCAACTTGGGCAATTCTACCGAATAAATTACCAATTAAATGGAGTTCGAATAAAAGATTACTCTTCACTAGTATCTGCTCTCTAATTGTTTGGACCGTTACTGGCGTATTGGCAATTCAAGTTGTTGACATAGCGATTGAGAAGAATTACTCTGCATATCAAATTGCAGTCACGGGATTTCTATTAGTGGGGATACTTGGAGCAGTAATGTGTTGGAATCTGAAACCAGCACCAAAAGGAAAGAATAAGGTTAGTAAAATAATTCTTATTTCTAGAGGTACTGTAGCTGCTACTGCTATAGGAATTGCAGTCTTAATTTCAGGATTAGGAATGCCACTGTTAGCAGGGCTAGCATCGGTTTTTCCGGCAATATTCCTTACAAGCATGGTCGCTTTATGGATTGCACAAGGGCCTTCAGTACCCCTAGGAGCCGCGGGTCCAATGATGATGGGTGGAGCATCTGTTGCTGCATATTCAATTATTGCAATGTGGTCAATGATTGAATATGGTTTAGCAATTGGTTCAATAATTGCTTGGATTGGTTCAATTATATTCTGGTCAATACCATCATTTGCTTATGTAAATTGGAGATCAAAAGTACAAAATTCTGACATATCGACATGAGAAAAACTGAATATGAATTCCTGTGAGTCTGAATAATGGTTGTAGGGCCTATCATAGATTCTGATATTCGTAAAGCTCATACTTTACCCTCTAGATACTATACTGAAGATACTCTATTCTCAGAAATTCTGTCTACTCTTTCTAACTCATTTCACTTTGCAGCACATGTAAGTCAACTTAATGAAAATAATATAATACCTTTACCTCAATTAGAAAATATTCTTGGTGAAGCTTTGATGATAACTAAAGATGAGAAGATTAGATGTTTGTCAAATGTATGCACACACAGAGGGATGCTAATTGCTACAAAACCATGTAATTCAAAAACTCTCAAATGTGGATATCATGGAAGAACATTCGGATTAGATGGCTGTATGAAAAATATGCCAGAATTCACAGAAGTTGAAAACTTTCCATCTGACTCAGATAGTTTAATCGAGTTCCCTATCAACATATGGAATGGAATAATATTTACAGGTGGGGAACGGTTTTTTACCAGCGTTATTGATGAAATACATAAAAGAATAGGATGGATGAGAATAGAATCTTTCGATTATGATAAATCACGACATCGATCATATGATATTAATGCTAACTGGGCTCTTTATGTTGATAACTATCTTGAAGGATTTCATATTCCATTTGTGCATGGAGATTTACATAATGTTCTAGACTATGATTCATACAAAACAGAATTATTTGAGGGGGGGGTTTTACAAATAGGTATTGCTAATGAAGGGGAAGCATATTTTGAGTTGCCAATATCATCTCCTGATTATGGACAAAAAATAGCTGCTTACTATTATTGGATATATCCTGGTTTGATGTTAAATTTTTATCCTTGGGGGTTATCAGTAAATATTGTGAATCCTATATCAGTTGATAAGACAAGAATAATTTATCATGGATTCGTAGGTGAAAAATCAATGCTTGGAAAAGGAGCAGGAGGAGATTTAGATAAAGTTGAGGCTGAAGATCAAGAAATTGTTGAAGCAACACAAAGAGGAGTATCTTCAAAATCATATGAAAGAGGAAGATACTCACCATCTAAGGAAAAAGGAGTACATCATTTCCATAGAATATTGACCAACTCTCTAAACAATGATTTTTACAGTATATCGTCCTCGAAGCGTTGATGAATCCAAGTAAAAAAACTCTAATCTCGATATTAATCGTGATGTCAATGTTACTTTCAGGCTGTACTGAAGCATCGAATGACTCTTCAGATGAGATTGATGATATACCCTTACAAGATTGTGAATTAAATGATAGTTGCTTTGAAGAAGAAACTGAAGAAATAATCACAATACCTCACACAGATGGATGTGACAATATCAATCCAATCCATTGCATGTTACCTTTCCCATCTAATGCTTTTTTAGTAGATGACTCAAATACAATTACAGAAAAAAGAATTAATTATTCTCCCAATAGTTTACCAGGATCTGGATCAAAATCAGTTATTGAAATACCATTAATTAATCAAATGGATGGATTCAGTACATCAACTCAGATAATGACTGCTTTTTCATCAACACCAAATATAGATATGCTGGCAAATCAGAATAACATAGCTCCAAGTATGAACTTAGAACATCAAACATTACTGATGAACATGAACACTGGAGAACTTGTAGAACACTGGGTTGAATTAGATGCCAGAGCAGAAGATGGGGAAGAAGTAATTCTCCATATAAGGACAATTAAACATTTACAATTCAATACAGAATATGGGGTTTTAGTACATGGTTTAAGTAATGAATCAGGAGAATTAATTCAACCATCAGAGGCCCTTAATGCAATTATGAATGGAAATATTACAGATTCAATAGATATAGAAGAAAGAAGAAATGAAATTTCACTTCTGATTGATTATTTCATTGAGGATATGAATACAGAAAAATCAGATATACAAGCAATCTGGAGCTTTACTACAAACTCTGCAGAATCGGCATTAGGTCCTACAATTCAGATGAGAGATGATGCATTGGAAAGAATTGGAGGAGGTCTTGGTTGTACAATAGATTCTGTTGAAGAAAATTATGGAGATGATAATCTCACTCTAAGGAGAATTACTGGAACTTTCACAACCCCTCAATATACCATTTCAGAATATACACCTACGTTGATTAATAGAGATGAAAATCGTAATGCAGTCTTTGTAGAAAATAGAGAAGTACCATTCGCTATGACTATTCCTACTCTTGAAGATAGCACGGAAAATATGCCGATTACAATATGGGGCCATGGTTTCTTGGGACAAAGTGACGGAGGCCCTAGAGGTTGGGCTCACACATATCAAACAGTAATGCTTACAACCGATATCACAGGATTTACTAGTGTAGACTACGACCCTATTTCTTTTGCATTATTAGACCCTAACTACTTCACACATCACTCTGCAAGTCTAGAACAAGGAATGATCAATCATGTAGTACTGGCCAAGACATTTTCTGATGCTTGTTCTAACTTAACTGAGTTCTATGATTCAGGAGTCAAGATAGTAGATACAGATGAAATACACTGGGGAGGTTATTCTTTAGGTGGAATAGTAGGAATTCCTGTAATGTCACTATCTCCTGATATTAATCGAGGGGCATTATTCGCAGGTGGAGGGCCATACACTTTGATTGCAGAAAGATCTGGTGCAGTTGAAGGGCTATACTATGCGTTTTCTCTAGACATATCATATGATAATCAAATGGATAGAGCGGTGATAATGTCTGCTGTTATACAACAACTTTGGGATATTGTAGACCCTGATGTATATTCTGCATATCTTAATAGTGAAAATACAGGATTGTATGAACATCAGTTTGTTTCTTTAAATTCAATGGGTGACCAAGTAGTCCCTGTTCTATCTGCTGATAGAATGGTTAGAAGTTCAGGTGCATTGATAATGGATAGTTCTGTTTACCACCCAATTGAAACATCAACATGGATAGAAGGAGATAACTTATCATCAGTAGCGGTATATTTTGATGGAAATTATACCGCTCCTGAAGAAAATATCTTCGGACCAGGGAATGGAGCGCATGGATATTTATGGGCTCCAATCGAACCTGCTGAAATAGCTTTTAGATTTCTCATAGATGGAGAAATATTTGATGCTTGTAATGGAGACTGTAACTGAAATTAACATCCATCTATTCTTACAGTACCAGAATCTGATATAGAACATATCCAATCAGAATGAACTGAGACCCTAGTATCAAACGATACTTCGCCATAGTCACCAGTATCGCCTAAACCAAAACTAGTTACAGCTATGACATACCATTCATTATCAATCAAAGTAAAAGAGGGACCCCCGGAGTCCCCCGGAACAGACATCCCCTCTAATTCCTGAGGAACCGGGTTACTAGAACCGGTTCCTGCATAAGGGAAATAGCCATACTTATTCGACCGTTCATCACCATTCTTACTTAGAGAATTATGTGCTCCGCTGGGGCTATCAAAATCATATGCAATTAAACCACCTTTCCAGTCATCTTTACCTTGATAATTTCGAGAGGGTGCTAAATTATCATTCATACGATCTAAGGTATTGCTCCATGCTCTTTTTTGAGAAAAAAAGCCATCCCCATCTTCAAGGCAACTTTCAGAACAATTAGCAAATTCTGAATCATAATCTCCAAAACCTGAACTATAGATTAATTGACTGAGAGCGTCATCATCAATTCCTTCATAATTAGCCCATAATGAAGGATTAACTTGATTAATTGGTGATGATAATCTGATTAATGCAATATCTACGCCATCAGACATGTCCTCATCATCATTATCCTTATCCCATCCTGGATGGATATGAATTTCTTTTACTGAACGGATGTTATCGTAGTTTTCATAATCATCGCCAACATATACGTAAGTTTCTGAAATCAACATATCTTCTACTACATGGGCTGCTGTCAAAATCCAATAACTGGATATTATTACACCACTACCTCCTGTAACCCAACCGCTATCTGAAATAAGTTCACCCTCAATATAAACGGTAGATGAAAAATCAGGATACACATTTAGATTACTGTAAGGAAACTTGTTTGCAGCTAAATTAATGTAATCATCAGAATTAACATCTAACCTATAACCAAATTCTTCATTATCTGAAAAATCAGTTATTTCGTAGTATCCTTCCCATTCAGATATCACTTCTGAAACAACTCCTAGAAGTATAGAAAATACCAATAAAAACGCTACTATTATGGAAAAGAAAATTGAGCCCACAATTGTGAAAACAAAACCTTTCTTGAAATTCTTTTTAGAAGAAAAATCATGATCAGCAGAGAAAATGACTCCTTGAATTCCCCAATCTGAATTATCCAACATAATAACTCCAATAATATTTTATAAATAAGTGATAATTAAAGCCATACTGTTCCACATCATATGAGCAGCAATAGGTGGTAAAAGGCTACCTGTTCGGACTCTAATCCAACCATATATCAGACCACCAATCATAGCAGTGCCAATCACATATGGACCACTCAGCAGATGAATTAATCCAAAGAAAAAAGCACTTAATATTATAGCTACACGAACGCCATGAAGTCTCTGTATTGAATCTAAAACATATCCTCTAAACATTAATTCTTCCGCTATTGGAGCTGCAATTGCTACTATTAAAAATA
>Ga0209425_10002766_pt1 | contig 19148 bp, 16 predicted proteins | sample COG_05_FD_184749 | JGI IMG/M metagenome (GOLD analysis project Ga0209425, IMG submission 184749) | Pelagic Microbial community sample from North Sea - COGITO 998_met_05 (SPAdes) (version 2) | ecosystem: Environmental > Aquatic > Marine > Neritic zone/Coastal water | place: Helgoland, sampling...
CACTTCCCTAAACTGGTGAGTCAAGGGCATGTTTATGTTGCGATGCCTCCACTCTATCGAATCGATGCTGGGAAACAAGTATTCTATGCACTGGATGATTTAGAAAAAAATCAAATTGAAGCGAAGTTAACTAAAGAAAATAAACGACAAAAAATTCAAGTACAGCGTTTTAAAGGACTTGGAGAAATGAATCCAAAGCAGCTTCGTGAAACCACAATGCAACCAGATACGAGAAGGTTGATTCAACTAACGCTGAACCACCCTCTTCAAATTTCAGAAACGATGGATATGTTGCTGTCCAAAAAAAGAGCGTCAGACCGAAAGTCCTGGCTTGAAACAAAAGGCAACCTAGCCAATGTCTAAAGCTGTAATTCTTTTGTCTGGTGGATTAGACTCAACAACGGCTCTTGCGATAGCTAAGGAACAAAACTATGATTGCTATGCTCTGAGTTTTGATTATGGGCAAAAACAAAGATCTGAGCTAGAATCATCGATTTCAATTGCTAAAAAATCTAATGTGATTGAGCATAGGATTATGAAAATTTCTTTGAGTGATATTGGTGGTTCAGCATTAACTGATAAAGCAATCGATGTACCTAAACATGTAGAAAGTGAAGAAATTCCAATCACTTATGTCCCTGCTAGAAATACTATTTTTTTATCATTTGCACTGGCCTGGGCTGAGGTAGTCAACTCTCAAACAATTTTTATAGGCGTCAATGCGCTAGATTATTCTGGTTACCCTGATTGTAGGCCAGAATTTATTGAAGCTTTCGAAACTATGGCTAATCTTGCTACAAAGCAATCTGTAGAGGGAAATCGAATTCAAATCAAAACCCCTCTAATCAACATGACTAAGGCAGAAATAATAGCAAAAGGCCTGAGTCTAGGAGTTGATTATTCAGAAACCACGAGTTGCTATGATGCTAATGCCTTAGGCGAGGCCTGTGGAGAATGCGATGCTTGTGTTCTTAGAAAAAATGGCTTTAGTAATGCTAATGTAGTTGACCCAACTAGATATCAATAAATATTTAAAAAATTTACGATTTTTGAATGTTTTTGAAGATAAAATGTAAACTTTTAAACAATTTAAGGATTTAACTCAAAATGAGTATTGAAGAAAGAGTACGAAAAGTTGTAAGTGAGCAGTTAGATGTTAGCGGTGAAATTGACAATAATGCCTCATTTATTGATGACTTAGGGGCGGATTCACTTGATACTGTTGAACTTGTAATGTCACTTGAAGAGGAATTTGATACTGAAATTGCAGATGAGGAAGCTGAAAATATTACAACAATCCAACAAGCGATCGACTATATTACCGCAAATACGTAATATTCTTCAAAAAATTGATTAAGGCGTTTACTTTATAAGGGTAACACGCCTTTTTTTATGCTTTTTTTTAATTATTTTTCCTAGACTATTTAAATCTATTATGAGCAAAAGAAGAGTTGTAATCACAGGACTTGGAATTGTATGTCCAGTTGGAAATAATGTTGAGGATGCTTGGAAAAACATCCTAAATGGGGTTTCTGGAATATCTTTAATAGAAAATCTTGATACCGAGGCACAAGCGGTTAAGTTTGGTGGCGCTGTAAAAAATCTTGATGTTTCTGAATATTTAAGCCCAAAAGAAGCCAAAAAAATGGATATTTTTATCCATTATGGTATGGCAGCTGGAATACAAGCGTTTGAAGATAGTGGACTCGAGGTTAACGAATCCAACGCTGAAAGAATAGGTGTTGCAATTGGTGCGGGTATTGGCGGCATTTCAACTATAGAAAAAACAGCTGATCTTTTTCGTGAAAAAGGACCAAAAAGAATCTCACCCTTCTTTGTACCCTCCTCCATCATAAATATGGTCTCAGGAAATATGTCAATCAAATATGGCCTTAAAGGCCCAAATTTTGCCATTGTGACTGCTTGCACTACGGGAACTCACAATATTGGAGACGCATCAAGAATTATTGAATACGGGGACGCTGATGTGATGATTGCTGGAGGCACAGAAATGTCATCAACTAATTGTGGGCTTGGAGGCTTTGCAGCTGCTCGCGCCTTATCAACAAGAAATGATGACCCGCAAACTGCTTCTAGGCCTTGGGATGTTGATAGAGATGGCTTTGTCCTGGGAGATGGTGCTGGAGTTGTTGTTCTCGAGGAGTACGAGCATGCAAAAAAACGTGGGGCTCGAATATATGGTGAACTTTCTGGATATGGAATGAGTAGTGACGCTTATCACATGACGCTTCCATCAGAAGGCGGCGAAGGAGCCGCAAGATGCATGAAGAACGCTATGAATAATGCCGGCATCAATCCTGACCAACTTGACTACATTAATGCTCATGGCACATCAACACCCGCTGGAGATATTGCTGAGACTGATGCTGCCAAGCTTGCACTCGGATCTCACTCGAAAAATATCGTTATGAGTTCAACTAAGTCTATGACTGGCCACTTATTAGGAGCTGCTGGAGGCATTGAGGCGGTGTTTACTGCCTTGGCAATAAGAGATCAAATAGCTCCTCCAACCATTAACATTTTTAATCAAGACCCTAAGTGTGACCTTGATTACGCGGCCAATGAGGCGAGAGAAATGAAGATAGATCACGCGATTTCTAATTCGTTTGGATTTGGCGGAACTAACGGCTCAATACTGATTTCAAAAGCACCCTAGAGAAGCTTTATTCTTCCTCAAGAATAATTGCCGCTGCTTCAGAGAGCTCTGAATTTGGAATAATATTTTTAACAATATTAAAGATTCTTTTTGCACCATTGGTAACGCTATTAAAGGCTTCTTTTTTATTGATAATTATTTGCCAACTATTGTCAGTAGATTTAAAGTCAAATGCACCTCCTATTATTGCTAGGGCAAGGATGGCACCAAGTAGATATTTAATCATGCTTTATTCAATCTCCAAACTTAATGTCATATTTTACCAACATTAGGAACATCAAACTAAAATTCCCGATACTTTCAAAAGCCCCTCTATATTAGGACGGCTACCTCTAAATTTAATGTATTGCTCCATGAAATCAAGGCTACCCCCAACTTCGAGAATTTGAACTCTAAAATCACTGGTTGACTGAGAACCAATACCCCCATTTTCTTTAACATACTCATAGGCGTCAGCAGAAAGCACTTCGGCCCATTTATAGCTGAAATATCCTGCAGCATAGCCACCACTAAATATATGCGAAAAGGCGTTTAGAAAACGATTCTCTTTAACAATTGGTAGCAACGAAGTTTTTTTCCTAACTTCTTTAAGAATGTCATAAGTATCAACATTTGAGATATGAGTTTTAATATCCCACAGAGCAAACTCACACTGCCTTAACATCTGCAACCCTGACTGGAAGTTTTTCGAATCAATTACCTTAAGAAATAATTCATCAGGAAGCTTTTCACCAGTCTTCCAGTGGCCTGATATCTGGTTAATTACTCCTCTTTCGTAACAAAAATTTTCCATATATTGGCTTGGCAGCTCAACACCATCCCAAGGGACTCCATTTATCCCAGCAGCACAAGGAAATGGAACTTTTGTTAATAGATGATGAAGTGCATGCCCAAACTCATGAAAAATAGTGACAATTTCATCAAAGTCAAATAGCGCCGGCTTACCCTGTGAAGGTGAATTTAAATTACAGACAACAAAAGCAACTGGCAGTGAATCTTTATAGAGACCTTGATAATCTGACATCCATGCACCTCCACGCTTATTTTCCCTTGCGTAAACATCCAAATAAATCCTTCCAATAAGGCCATCACTATCTGTAAGCTCAATAACCCTTACATCACTGTGATATGTGACTTCATCAACAATATTTAACTCAATCCCATAGAGTTTTTGTATAGTGTTAAACAACCCATTAAACACACTCTCTTCTGGAAAATATGGCTTCAAGTCAGAGCTCTTGAAATTAAATTTCTTCTGTTTTAATTTCTCTGAGTAATACATTAAATCCCATGGCATTAACTCATGGCCAGCAAAACTTTGAAGTTCATTTAATTCAGATCTTGCCTGCGGCAAGGAAAGCTCAATAAGCTTTTCAAGAAAATCTATCACTGCTTCTGGAGAATCAACCATTTTTGATTCAACAGAGTACTGTGCATAATTTGAAAATCCTACCAGCTGAGAGAGCTCTGACCTTAGTTCTAAGATTTCATCCATTATTTTGCGATTATCAAACTCCTTCGATGTAATTCCAACATCAGAAGCTCTCGAAATATAGGCTTTGTAGACCTCCTCTCTCAACTCCCTATTATCAGCATATGTCATTAAATCAATGTAAATAGGAACTTGAAGATTAATCTCATAATTATCTCCAGCTCTAACTTTGGATAGTTCAGACTCACTAAAGCCTTTAAGAGCGTTTTCTGATACTACCTTTTTCCAAGAGTTAGTCGCCTGAAGAACATTTTTCGAGAATTGATTACTTAATAAACTCAGTTGCTCCTTAATCTCTTTGAAACGAGAGGATTTTGCCCCATCTAGTGCAACTCCAGAGAGCTCAAAACTGCGAAGGGATTCTTTTACAATATGCTTTTGTTGCTCATTTAATTTAGTATCTTTAACTCTTATAAAAGCCTGGTATAGCTCTTTATTAGCTCCCAAATCACTGTAGTAATTTGAGATTAAAGGTAGTGTTTTTTCATACTGCTTATTAAAGTCATCATTAAACATCACTGAATTAAGATGAGAATTAACACTCATCTCTTTTCCAATATCATGCTCCGCCTCATCAAGGACATCAACCACACTCTCCCAATCTGAACCTTGGCTTGCAAGATTAGATTTAGTTTGACCCGCATTAATTGACTCAGCAATGCCTTGGACGATGTCTTTAGGCTCAAAATTAGGAGAATGATTGTTTTTCATTTAGAGGTGAATTGAATAAAATTACATTTTAAGTTAAAGGACAAAAATGTCTATGAATTTTAGGCGTTGTTTAAAAAAAGATTAGGTGAAGTTAAATATCTTGCCTGTTTTGGATTATGACTTCATAACCCTCCTCTTCGGGTTCGTCATCAACCATTTCAGGCGGAAAGCCAACACCAAGAACTTCAACATTCGCTCTTTCTTCAAGTCTTTTAATAATATTTGGAGACAGTTCTCGAGAACCATAACGTTTTTCACCATCCTTAAATATATCAACAATCATTGGTGCAACTTCTAAATTAAGTCCTTTTCGCTGTGCAAGATCATTGAAAATACCTACATCTTTGGAGACTAAATCCATTGTGAAACTTATATCTCTACTTCCATTCAAAATCACCTGTGACTCTGTTTCATGAACAAATGAGTTTCCTGAGGAGGCTTTGATTGCTTCATAGGTTACGTTCATATCCATGCCCAAAACCTTCATCGTGGTAAGCGCCTCTGAAACAGAAACAAGGTTAACTGTAGCAAGATAATTGGTCATTACTTTTAAAGTTGATGCAGTCCCAAGATCACCAGTGTGCAGAACTCTTCGCCCCATAGTTTTTAAAATTGGTAGAGCTTTTTCAAAAGCCTCACGTTTGCATCCAGCAAATATTGAAATGTTTCCTGTATCAGCTCTATGACAACCCCCAGATACAGGGCAGTCGACTGGCAAAGCACCTGCTGATTCAACTAGTAAACCTATTCGTCTAATTTCAGCTTCATCAGTTGTGCTCATCTCTAGCCAAATCTTGCCATGGCTTAGGCCTGCTATGATGCCATTTTTTGACTCCATAACCTCTGAGCAAGCTTGAGGCGAAGGAAGGCAAGTTATAACAATATCGCAAAGCTCAGCCATTTCCTTTGGAGAACCAATTGTCGATGCTCCTCGTGATACAAATTCATTAACTAAAGAATCGTTTAAATCTATAACTGTAAGATCAAAACCATTCCTTAAAAGACTGCCAGCAAGCTTGCCTCCTGCATTGCCTAGGCCAATAAATCCTACTTTCATGTAATTCTCCTAATTGCTTGATTCATCATCAACATAATAAGGCTTTTGATCCATTGAAAGATGAAGCTTTTTTCCTTTGTATGGAGAGTTTGACTCCACAACTTCAAAATTCAATTCAATACCTAAGCCCGGCTTAGCTGACGGAATTATGTTTCCATTATTCCAATTTATTGACTCAGTTAGAACTTCAGCATGAAAGCCTCCCCAAGTCATAATACTTTCCATTATTAAAAAGTTAGGTGTTGCAGTAGAGAGCTGAATGCTCGCTGCAGCTCCAATAGGGCCGTTATACAAGTGCGGTGCAATTTGGGCATAATAAACCTCTGCAATACTTGCAATTTTCTTTGCTTCAAGAATTCCACCTACTCGGCCTAGATTCATTTGAATGATTGAGGCTGCATTATTTTTTAAAACATCAAAAAATTCATACTTTGTGGTCAGCCTTTCACCCGTTGCAACTGGAATTTTAGTTTTTTTAGCCACCTGAGCCATTGCACTTGATTGACCAGGAGGAACTGGCTCTTCAAACCAAAGAGGATCAAACCTTTCGAGTCTTTTTGCAAGTCTAATGGCAGATGAAGGTGCAAGCTGACCATGAGTCCCAATAAGGATATCGCATCGATCCCCTACAGCCTCTCTAATTCTTTGACAATAGCTCTCGCTATGCTTTAACCGACTCAGAGATATTTGATGTCCAGAGTATGAAGAATAGGGTCCAGCTGGATCAAACTTAATGGCAGTAAAGCCTTGTTGCATTAATTCGATAGCAGACTGGGCACCAAGCTCAGGATCTTCATAATTCAGTTCACCATTGTTATCCTTTGGATACAAATAGGTATAAGAGCGCAACTTTTCATGAACCTTTCCCCCTATAAGCTCATAAATTGGTTTATTTGCCTCTTTTCCAATTATGTCCCAGCAAGCCATCTCAAGACCACTTAAAACCCCCATCATGGTTAAATCAGGCCTCTGAGTAAAGCCACTTGAGTAGCATTCACGATAGAAGCGTTCGACGTGATGAGGATCATGACCTTTGAGATACCTTTCAAAAACGTCGCTAACCCCCTTGACAACAACTTCGGGATGAAAAGATGCTGAATAAACCTCTCCGATACCTAATATTCCACATTTGGTCTCTATGGATAGAAAAATCCAATACATGCCGCCGATATGGGGCTCTGGTGTTGCGACAATGTATGTATTTAATTTCTCTACTTGCATCTAAGATAAAGATAACTTCAGGATGAGTTAATTTTTATACGGATTCAATCTAAGAATCAAGTTATATTTGCATTAACTAGAAAAATTAGTAATTTAATTCTCTCTTGGGCTTTGTGAGACGTTGTAATTTTTTCCAATTTGAGTCAATCCAAACACTGGCATTACTTGATTTTAAGGGTTTTTTTCCAATAACAGAATCAGCCATTTTTTCAGCTAGCATTATTGTTGGTCCATTTAAATTACCATTTGGAATAGTTGGAAAAACTGATGAGTCAATAACTCTTAGGTTGTCTATCCCAATTACCTGACCATCACTGTTCACAACAGCCATTGGATCATTGGATGAGCCCATCTTGCAGGAACATGAGGGGTGATAAGCACTCTCAACATTTGCTCTCACCCATGCATCTATCTCATCATCACTTTTAACCTCAAGACCAGGACTAGCCTCTCCGCCATTAAATTCATCGAGAGCAGGTTGGCTGAGAATCTCTCTTGTTAGTCTTATACAATCTCTCCAGTCTTGACGATCCTCCTCAGTCTCTAAGTAATTAAAAATAATTGAAGGCTTTGAAGAAGGGTTTGAGTTTTTTATTCTTACATTTCCTCGACTGCTCACTTTATTCACTCCTGCATGGACTTGGTAGCCATGCCCTTTCATTGCGGCGTTTCCATCGTAGCGCATTGCAGCTGGGAGAAAGTGATATTGAATATTTGGCCACTCTATACCGGCCCTAGATCTAATAAAGCCACAAGACTCAAAATGGTTTGTGGCTCCCAATCCTGTTTTAGCAAGTATCCATTGCACACCAATGAGACCTTTACTAAATAGGTTTAATTTACTATTAAGAGTAATAGGTTTTTTACAGTTATATTGAAAGTAAACTTCAAGATGATCTTGAAGATTCTCACCTACACCAGGCAATTCATGCACTACCTCAACACCCGCATTATTTAATACTTGTTTTGGTCCAATACCAGACAATTGAAGAAGTTGTGGTGAGCCGATAGAGCCTGCACAAAGCAAGACCTCTTTTTTTGCTTTTATAGTTTTTTTTCTTCCACTAACTGAATACTCAACTCCAGTAGCTTTTTTATTTTCAAGAATTACTCTTTCAACAAGAACGCCAGTTATTATCTCAAGGTTTGGCCTTTTTATTACCGGCTTGATGTAAGCATTTGAGGTTGAAGAGCGAACACCGTTGCCAACTGTCATATGCATAGGTCCAAAGCCCTCTTGCTGCTGACCATTGTAATCATTAGTTTCTGGATAACCTGCCTCCTTACCAGCATTTATAAATGCCTTATATAAGGGGTTAAGCTTCATGTTATTTCCATTTGAAGTGGATAAAGGGCCACTTCCACCTCGGTATTCATTTTCTCCTTCATGCCAAGTTTCACAGCGCTTAAAGTAAGGCAAGCAGTCTTGATATGACCACCCTTTGGCACCATGCTCTTCCCACTGATCAAAATCTTTAGCATGACCTCGAACATAAACCATGCCATTAATTGAGGAAGAGCCTCCCATCACTCTCCCCCTAGGGCAATGCATTTTTCTATTATCTAAAAAAGGTTCAGGTTCAGTATGAAACTGCCAAGCAAATTTATCAGTATTCATAGGATATGAAAGTGCTGTAGGCATTTGAATCATAATGTTTTTGTCACTGCCTCCATTTTCAAGAAGGATGACATTATGTTCTCCTGATTCACTCAACCTATTCGCCAAAACACAGCCAGCTGAACCTGCTCCTACAATAATAAAATCGTAATTATTCATAATATCTATCAACTCATAATTTTAATAAGGGCTATCGACATTGTTAAGTCGAACAAAAACGCTTTTTAGCTGGGTATAGCTTTTGAGAGTTTCAGGACCATTTTCACGCCCAATACCTGACTCCTTATAACCCCCTACTGGCATTTCTGCTGGCGAATCTCCCCAGCTATTGATCCAACAAATACCTGCTTGCAATTGATTAATCACTCTATGAGCTCGACTTATATCTTGAGTAAAAACTCCTGCAGCCAAACCAAACTTTGTATCATTTGCTCTATCAATCACTTCTGACTCATCATTAAAACGCAATACAGACATTACTGGACCAAAAATTTCATCTATTACATGCGGATCTTCATCACGACAATCAGCAAAAATAGTTGGCTCAACAAAGAAACCATTTTTTGTTTCATCTGAAATAAATCGATTTCCACCAATCAGAAGTTTAGAATTAGTTTTTTTGGCTTTTTCAATATAACCCATAACTTTATCAAGATGCTCTCGACTAATAAGTGCGCCCATTTGAGTATCAAGACTCAATGGATTACCAATTTTTATTTTTTCACTCCGTTCGCAGACTTTTTTAAGAAACTTGTCATAAATTTCTGATTGAACAAACACTCTCGTTCCATTAGTGCAAATTTCGCCCTGTGTATAAAAGTTTGCCAAAAGTGCCCCAGAAACAGCATTGTCTAGATTGGCGTCATTGAATATAATCAAAGGTGACTTACCTCCTAGCTCAAGAGTAACCTCTTTGAGAGTTCCTGAAGCATCAGACATTACTTTCTTTCCAGTTTCACTTTCACCCGTAAATGACACTTTAGCTATTCTTGGATGTCTTGTTAAGTATTGACCAACTCTGAAGTCGCCTTGGACAACATTAAATACCCCTGCTGGCATACCTGCCTCAGTGTAAATTTCAGCTAGCTTTAAAACACTTAAAGGCGTCTCCTCGGATGGTTTAAATACCATTGAGTTTCCGGCAGCAAGACAAGCAGCTGATTTCCAACAGGCAATTTGAATTGGGTAATTCCACGCACCAATACCAGCACAAACTCCTAAAGGCTCTCTCTTTGATATAAAAAATGTATCTGAATTTAAGTCTTGCTGAGAGCCCTGCAAAGCAGGCGCTAGGCCGGCATAATATTCGATTACATCTGCACCAGTCTCAATATCTACGCAGTTTGCCTCCTGAAGAGGTTTTCCACAATCTATCACTTCGAGTTCAGCGAGCTCATCATTCCTTTCACGCAGAATCTTAACCGCCTTAAGTAGAATCCTGCTTCTCTCAAAAGCACTCATCTGACTCCATTCAGAAAATCCTTTTTCAGCAGACAATATCGCCTTCTCTACATCCTCCTCACTTGCCTGTCCAATCGATGCGATTACCTCACCATTTGCAGGGTTAATCGAGTTAAAGGTTTCTCCAGAAGATGACTCAACATAGTCACCATGAATATACAAATGTGTTTTCATAATTTTTAATTATTGAAAGGTTAGTCCACCTAGTTTTTTACTAGCAATAATGATACATATGAAATTTGTATGAAATGGGAAATAATTACCCATATAGAGTTGAAGAATTTTTAAAAAAAATAGAATTAATTATAAATTTTTCTTAGTCCCAAATCTATTAAAAACTAAGGCATTACAATATTTCTAAGCTGATCCTTGAGAAGATTTAAAAGTGTTGTTTTTTGTTTTTCATTGAAGCGATTGATAGGCCCTGAAACTACAATTGCACCAAAAAACTTCTGGCTATTTGAGAGCACTGGAACGGCAAGAGCAAACAAAGATGGGTTGTGCTCATTGATTGATAAATAATAGCCCTTATCTCTAATATCTTTATAAAAACCTTTCTGATCTTTTTTTCGCTTCCCGTAAGCTAAAATTATACGACCTGATGCTCCACGATTAAGGTCTAATCTAGAGCCTTGCTCAATGTTATGTCTTATTTCGTCTCTAGAGTGAGATCGATAAAGGCAAATACGCTTTTCATCCTCCTCAACAAAAAAAGAACAAGTCTCACCAGAAACATCACGTATGTAATCAACTATTGGGCGAATCTGCTCAAGGTGGTTACTTTGCGTATAAATCGCACTTAAATACAAAGCCTGAGTACCAAGGACATAATCTTTATTTTTAAGACGAGACACATATCCGTATTCTTCTAGTGTTGAAAGAATACGATAGGCAGTTGAGACATTAAAGTTTAGATGGTCACAAATCTCTTTTATCGAAAATGTCGACTTATCCAATGAATACATTGAAAGAATTTGTAAGCATTTTTCAATAGCATTATATTTCTTATCAATAGACCTTAACTTCATTTCTTTTTTCATATTATGAAATAATTATATTATATAGTGAAATAAAAGTTTTTTTATAAAATAACATTGGTATTATTTTTGGTTCTAGTATTTAGTTGTTTTTCAAGAGCTTATAGGTGACATAATAAACTTAATTTCTTTCAAAAAACTGACCTAATGATTAAAAATTTAAAAACTCTTAGTTTTAATAATTAGATCTAAATACATAAAAAATACAAATTAATAGGAGAAGATAATGAATAGAAAAGATCAAATTAAAGCGTTAGAAAAGGACTGGAAAGAAAATCCAAGATGGAATAATGTTAAAAGGTCATATACAGCTGAAGATGTTGTTAGACTTCGAGGCTCTGTTCAGCCTGAATGTACATACGCAAGGCGAGGTGCTGAAAAGCTTTGGGACTTAGTAAATGGATCATCTAAAAAAGGTTATGTGAACTGTATGGGTGCCATTACAGCTGGCCAAGCAATGCAACAAGCAAAAGCAGGAATTGAAGCCATATATCTTTCTGGTTGGCAAGTTGCAGCAGATGGAAACACTTCTGAAACAATGTATCCTGATCAATCACTCTATGCCTATGATTCAGTTCCAACTATGGTTAGGAGAATTAACAATACATTTAAAAGAGCTGACGAAATTCAATGGTCTCAAGGTATAGATCCTACTGACGATAAATATATTGACTTTTTTCTCCCAATTGTAGCCGATGCAGAAGCGGGATTTGGCGGGGTTCTTAATTCTTTTGAGCTCATGAAAAATATGATAACTAATGGTGCAGCTGGAGCTCACTTTGAAGATCAATTAGCAGCAGTTAAGAAATGTGGCCACATGGGTGGTAAAGTTTTAGTTCCAACTCAAGAGGCAGTTCAAAAATTGATCTCTGCTCGATTGGCTTCTGATGTTATGGGCGTACCTACTCTGTTGTTAGCAAGAACTGATGCAGAAGCTGCAAATCTACTTACTTCTGATGTAGATCCACATGACGCTCCTTTTATTACAGGCAAGAGAACTGCAGAAGGATTTTATGTTGTTAAAAATGGCTTGGAACAATCCATTTCAAGGGGTGTCGCATATGCGCCTTATGCTGATCTAGTATGGTGTGAAACTGGTAAACCTGATCTTGGTTTTGCGCGTGAATTTGCTGACGCGGTATTAGCTGAAAATCCAGGTCAATTATTAGCCTACAACTGTTCTCCATCATTCAACTGGAAAAAGAACCTCAATGATAGTGAAATTGCTTCATTTCAAGAAAAAATTTCAGAGATGGGTTACAAGTACCAGTTTATCACTTTGGCTGGTATTCACAATATGTGGTATAACATGTTTGACCTTGCATATGAGTATGCTAAGGGTGAGGGCATGAAGCATTACGTTGAGAAGGTTCAAGAGCCTGAGTTCAATGCTGCTAAAAAGGGTTATACCTTTGCATCTCATCAGCAAGAAGTTGGTGCAGGTTACTTTGATGATGTCACAACTGTTATTCAAGGTGGTGAGTCCTCAGTAACTGCTTTAAAAGGATCAACAGAAGAAGAGCAATTTAGTTAACCTAAAGTTTAAAAAAGCCCTTCATTTTTTGAAGGGCTTTCTAAAAAATATATAATTTATGTCAAGTAGTTCGTCTCAAAAAATCTCTTTATCTATTGCAAAAAAGATTTTGAGAGGATTTGAGCGCCACTATGAAAATATCAAAACTGCGTCCATAGAGGCTAAAAGGTGCTTTGAAAATAGAGAATGGGATAAGATTGAAAGAGATTCAAAATTAAGGCTTAACTTTTATGATGAACAAGTCGATGATTTTTGTAAAAAACTCTTTACAGAATTAAAAAAACAAAACCTATATGATTCCAAAGCAAAGTTTAACGAAATTCAAAGTGTTGAGAAATTTAATTCTGACTTTTGGAAAAACACAAAGAATGTATATACCGAACTTATAACATCTCACAAACAGCCTGAACTTGCAGAGACTTTTTATAATTCAGTGTTCTGTCGAATATTCTCAAGAAATTTTTACAATAATCAATTTATATATACTAAACCTTGCGTATCTCTGAATTACATTGATATGGATGAGCCGGTAATAGATAGCTATTTTGTTGACAATGAACAACTCAATGATACATTTACATCCATTTTGAAAAATTATCGATTTAATTGCAAATTTGGTAACTTTAATCAAGACATAGAAAGACTTCAAGATCAACTTTATAAACAAGTTCCAAGGCTTAGCTCAGAAGTCTTTGAAATGCAATTTATCAGCACCCCTTTCATTAGGGGTAAATGTGCTTATATCGTTGGGAAAATTATTACTCAACTTCACTCTGATATTCCGGTTCTCATAGCACTCTTAAATGATGAGGAAAAAGGACTTTATGTTGATAGTCTCTTAACTGATCTTGGGGCAATATCTGTTGTATTTAGTTTTTCTAGATCATACTTCTTTATCACAACAGACTATCCGTCAGCAATCGTTGAGTATTTGAAAGAATTATTGCCAGGAAAAACTAGGGCAGTCCTTTATAGTGCCATTGGACTTCATAAACAGGGAAAGACTCTTTTATATCGGCATTTTTTAAAGTACTCAAAAATTACTAGTGAAAAACTAATTATTGCTCCTGGAATTAAAGGTATGGTGATGTCAGTTTTTACCTTCCCTATGTATCCATATGTTTTTAAAGTCATTAATGATAAGTTTGCACCCCCTAAAATGGGAACAAAAGAAATGGTAAAGGACAGATATTATTTTGTCAAAAACCATGTCAGAATTGGAAGATTAGCTGACACATGGGAGTTTTCTAATGTTGCTTTTCCACTCAAAGATATTGACAATACTTTATTGCAGGAATTAAAGATAAAAGCTGCCTCAAATATTGAGATTGAGGATGATCTACTAATCATTAAGCATATGTATATTGAAAATAAAATGACGCCACTAAATATGTATCTTGATACGGCTAATAAAAAGCAACAAACTCACATAATTAATGACTATGGAAAGGCTATTGATGAGCTTATTAACTCGAATATTTTTCCTGGCGACATGCTCACAAAAAACTTTGGAGTGACTCGCCAAAACAGAGTAGTTTTTTATGACTATGATGAAATAACCTTAATGAGCACCCCAGTTTTTAAAAAAATTCCAAAGGCAAAAACTTATGAACAGGAAATGGCCTCAGAGCCTTGGTACTATGTTGGTCAAAATGATGTTTTTCCTGAAGAATTTAAATACTTTATGTTGCCTAACCCTTATTTAAAAGAAGTATTTAACAAAAAATACAAAAAGCTTTTGGATGCTGATTATTGGGTTTCTGTGCAAGACAAAATTAAAGAAAGTGGAGTAATGGATTATTATCCTTATGGCTCAGAAAAACGCATGTGTAACATCTACAAGGAAAAATAAAATGAAGTCAACATGTGATATCTCTGATGATATGCATCCAAATGTACAGTATTTAAAACCAATTTTTCAAAGCTTCGGCAAAAAAAATAGGTTCTCAGGTCAGATTGTTACTATTAAGTGTTTTGAGGATAACTCGCTTGTAGAAGAAGCTTTAAAAACTGATGGAAGAGGCTCTGTACTTATTGTTGATGCTGGAGCATCCTTAAACTGTGCAATGATGGGAGACAAAAGGGCCACAGATGCAATCAAAAACAACTGGCAAGGAATAATTGTAAATGGTCCGATTAGAGATTCTGCTGAAATCAACTCTATGAATATTGGTATTCGAGCGCTTGGAACATGCCCTAGAAAAAGCATAAAAAAGGGAGCCGGGAAAAGAAACTTAAAAGTGACTTTTTCAAATGTAAAATTTATACCAGGTCACTATCTTTATGCAGATGAAGATGGGGTTATTGTATTGGAAGATAAGGTAGATTAATGAGTGCTGAGCATCAAGTAATTAATGATATAAAGGTTGATAAAGTTTTTTTTGACTTTATCGATAAAGAGGTTTGTGAGGGGCTGGATATTTCAGCCACAGAATTTTTCCAATCTTTGTCGACTATACTGGTTAAGTATCAAGATGAAAATAAGAGTCTTTTAGAAAAAAGAAAGGAGCTACAATCAAAGATTGATGATTGGCATCTTAATAATAAAAGAATTGACCCAGGCAAATACAAAAACTTCCTTAAAGACATAGGCTATTTTGCGCCAGATCCTGGAGAATTCACCATAGATGTTGATGAGGTAGATGATGAGATTTCACAGGTCTCAGGACCTCAGCTTGTTGTGCCAATAACCAATCAAAGATTTGTTCTTAATGCTGTAAATGCAAGATGGGGAAGTCTTTTTGACTGCCTTTATGGAACCAATGTCATTCCAAATAGAGGAAGTATGACCACTTCGTTTGCGCATAATCTTCAGCGTGTAAATCGAACTGCTGAACTTGCATGTGAATTTCTTGACGAGATAGCACCTTTAAAAGGAGCTTCATACAGGCAAATTACTTCTCAAGTAAAGTACACCGGGGCGTTAATTTTTAACCTTGATAATGGTGAACTTGCAACCCTAATTAATCCTGAACAATTTATAGGTCTTGGTGATAATGGAAATATACTTCTCAGGAATAACAACCTCCATCTAGAGATAGTTTGTGATCAAGAGAAAAGCCTTCACAAAAGTGGCATATTTGATGTCATTCTAGAATCTGCTGTAACAACAATTGTTGATTTTGAGGATTCTGCATCAACTGTCTCTGATGAAGAAAAAATTCATGGCTACAGGAATTATTTGGGCCTTATGAAGCGTGACCTCAATTCAACATTCACAAAAAACGGGCACACTATTACTAGATCTTTAAACAAGGTCAAAGAATATTTTGATACAAAAGGTGAAAAGCTTTTACTTCCTGGAACCAGTTTAACTCTTGTTCGAAACGTTGGAATACATATGAGAACTAGGATGGTTCGGAATCTTGATGACTCATCGACTCCTGAGGGCATTTTGGATACAATGGTTACCTCACTAATTGCACTTCATGATTTAAAACTTAAGACAAATTCAAAAAAAGGAAGTGTATATATAGTTAAACCAAAGCTTCATGGTCCAGATGAGGTTAAGTTTACAATGGACTTATTTGAGTCAGTCGAACACGCTTTATCAATTAAGAAAAATACTTTAAAGATTGGAATTATGGACGAAGAAAGAAGAACCACTCTCAATCTTAAGGCTTGCATTTTTGAGGCAAAGAGCCGCATTATATTTATCAATACTGGCTTCCTTGACAGAACAGGAGATGAAATTCATACATCAATGATGGCTGGTGCTATGCGATGCAAAAATCTCATTAAAGAAGAGGATTGGTTTTCTGCCTATGAGGAGAACAACGTAAGCGTTGGGCTGGAGTGTGGGCTATATAAGAAAGCTCAAATAGGTAAAGGAATGTGGGCTCAGCCTGATCAAATGAGAGAGATGCTTGATAACAAGATGGTTCATCTAGAGGCTGGTGCTAGCTGCTCTTGGGTTCCCTCTCCAACTGCAGCAACTTTGCATGCTACACATTATCATCGATTTGATGTTTTTACCCAGCAACAAGAAATACTATCAAAACAAAAAAAACCTAATCAAGATGATTTGCTTGTTATTCCTTTTTTAAAGTTAGCTGATCAGCTATCTGAGGAAAAGATTACTAATGAAATAAATAACAACGCTCAAAGCATTCTAGGTTATGTTGTAAGATGGATTAATCAAGGAATTGGTTGTTCTAAAGTTCAAGATATAAATCATGTTGGGCTTATGGAAGATAGAGCCACGTTAAGAATATCCTCACAACATATGGCTAATTGGCTACACCATGGGATATGCACCAAAGAACAAGTTATAGAGGCATTTAAGAAAATGGCCCTCATAGTTGATGATCAAAATAAAAATGACCCTCACTACATTCCAATGGCTCCAGAATATAATTGCTATGCATTTAAAGCCTCTAATGCCCTAGTCTTTGAAGGTGCAGATCAGGCCAATGGATACACAGAGGATATTCTAATCAAATATAGACGAAAATTTCTCGAAGCCAAGCAAGCTAACTAGAAAATTATCAATCTCCTTGGACTTAAAAAGGTAGGCGAAATCTCCACCGAGGCTAGTATTTAAGACCAATATCAAATCGCTACATATTGTCAGTTGATTTGACCTAAATCGCTTTTGATAATTACTCAATCTACTCATTAAAAATGTAGTTATATTATTACTATGTAATTTATGTTAAGGGGTTTTTTATGAGTCGTAATATCTATGAGCTACTCAAACAGGTTTTACAGCGAGGTGATTTAGCTATTCCGAGAGTTGAATTATGAAACAAGCACTAAAACTTACACTTGAAGATACAACTAAAATGATGGATAGTGCCATCAATAAAGCAATTGAGATAGGTATAGATATGGATATCGCTATTGTGGATGATGGTGGTCATCTTATGTTATTTACAAGAATGGATAATGCAAAAATTACAAGCATTAATGTCTCAATCGATAAGGCATTTACAGCTGCAGCAGCTAGAAAAGCCACCTTAGATTATGGCAAATCTGTTATCAATCATGGTCCAGCATTTGGCATTCAAACCTCTCATCAAGGTCGTTTTTGTGTTGTTGGTGGTGGCTTACCACTTTTTGTTGATGGTCAGATTGTTGGTGGAATTGGTTGCAGTTCTGGTAGTGCCGATCAAGACATAATAGTTGCTCAAGCAGGCATTGACGCATTACTTTCAGTTTATTACAAAGCTATTCCTAGCCTTTAAACGACTTATCTGAAAGAAGATAATCTAATTCTTCCATAGTGCTCATGCGTCCTAAAATTTCATTTCTATGGGGAAATCGACCAAATTTCTTAACTAGGTCTCGGTGATGCTTTGAAAACTCCAGATTAAAGTTGTACTTTTCAAAAAGATAAACCTGGAGATTTTGATGGTCTAAATTTTCACTATGCATTAAAGGCATAAAGAGAAAAAGTAACTTTTCATTATCCAACTCCTCATCAAACCCATTATTAATAGCATTTAATGCGACTTCGATGGCCATACTTTCAGTTTTGAAACTTTTAGCTTCAGATCTATACATATTGAGTGGAAACTGATCAAGGATAATTATCAATGCAACTGAACCATCAGCAGCATCCCTCCAAGAACTAAAATCACCAGACGCTGCATGCTCCCAGATATGTTCATACCTAGATTTAATTTCTTTGTCTATTGTTGGAGTTGATGCAAACCAAAATTGTTTGCTTTTTTCAGAGAACCAATAATCAAGTATATCGCTTGGCTTTATTGAGTTTTCATTCATATAAATACTATAAAAAAACCCTCAGAGAAGCATAATATACTCCTCTGAAGGCTTAAAAGTTATGACTTAACGATGAGGTGATTTTTCGCCATAATCCTTATATTTTTCAAGATGCCTAACTGGTTTGCTTAACGCATCTTTTCTAAAAGGATCTCCAAGCTCTCTAGAGCACATGATTTCAATGATTGTTGTCTTTCTTTCATTCATCTGCATATCGATTGCTTTTTTGAGTGCTGGTCCAACTTCTTCAAGCTTATCAACACGTATACCTTCAGCACCCATTGATTCAGCAATATTAACAAAATGTTGGTCTGTAAGTTCAGCTGCTACGAATCTTCTGTCATAAAAATCTACTTGGTTCTTCTTTTCCGCACCCCAATGACGATTATGAAAAACCACAGCTGTGACAGGGATATCATGACGAACACATGTCATAGTTTCAACCATACTCATAGCCCAAGCTCCATCTCCAGCATAAGACACCGCTGGTCTATGTTGAGCAGCAGCCTTTGCACCGATAATTGTTGGAAACGCATAACCACAATTTCCAAAACTCATTGCTGCAAAAAAACTACGAGGTTTTTCAAAGCGAAGATAGCTATTTGCAACCGAG
>Ga0209425_10002773_pt1 | contig 19123 bp, 14 predicted proteins | sample COG_05_FD_184749 | JGI IMG/M metagenome (GOLD analysis project Ga0209425, IMG submission 184749) | Pelagic Microbial community sample from North Sea - COGITO 998_met_05 (SPAdes) (version 2) | ecosystem: Environmental > Aquatic > Marine > Neritic zone/Coastal water | place: Helgoland, sampling...
TAAGGGGATCCGCTAGTACCCTTTTCGTTGCAGGATATAGACAGGATAGGCACCAAAATCTTTGGCTAACTCAAGATTCCCCGCATATTCAAAATCAAAATCTCCGTAACGATAGGAAACAAGAGCAGCCACAGTTTCCGATACAAAGACTGAGCCTGGAAGAACAATCGGTTCAATTCGGGCAGCCTGATTAACATGACGTCCAAAGAAATTTCTCTTTTTTAAAAGAGGATCAAACTCTTCGTAAACCGGACCGGCATGCATCGATATACGTACATCCAAATTCCCACTTCCTGAAAGTTCTGGCCAATTTCCATTTCCAAAAAAATCACTCATATTCATCGCCAGCTTTAATGCGTCATTCAAATCATCAAAGACGGCAAAAAAACTATCACCCCAACTATTTACAAACTCGGGCTTACAGTTTAATTCCTTGATCATATTGGCCACACCTCCATGAAAAACCTCCACAAACTGAGCGGTTAATTCTTCATTTACCCGGGTGAAGGCTTCCACATCTGCAAAGAGCATAGTCTTAACAGAACGCAGAGCGGTTACGGTATCACCAAAACTTTTAACGAAAATCGGCTTGGTATCTCCTTTGGGAATAGGGGGCTCATCTATTTGATCGAGTAACGCCAATACATCATTGGAATTAATAATTTGTGGTTCTTGAAAAGTGTCTTTCCAGGAATTCGCAACTTCTGATGTCCCCCCTTCTTGCCCTTTCTTTCCATCCCAGAACAAAAGCAAGTCGGGAACCTCATCCAGACCACGACTGCGCATGGCTGCGAAACCAAGCATAACATCATTACAAAAGGAAAATAATCCATCATCTCCATAGTATCCCTCGTTGGTTACATGGTGTACTGAAGTGGCATCGTCCAAAACTTTTTCAAACCGTGCCACCCAATCCCCACCACCCCGAGCCACACTGGTTTGAATAAACTCATCCTTTGCAAATGGCAGGAATACATGGGTTTCTCCACCTCGCTCCGCCATAGCCTCCAAGAAAATGATATCTGTTCCGCAAGCCGCCGAACTGTATCCGCAAGTCGCACCCAAAAAATCGAGTTTTTCCTCAATCTTAGCCCGCACGATTTGTTCAGCCTCTTGAGGAAATCTGCGGCTCTTGCCTGGAGTATCGATTAAATGACCGGAACAGGCAATGATTCCCAAGGTCGGAAAGGCCTGAGTAATTTTTTGACGAATATTTTCGTCCTCATAAAGCGAACTGATTTGTAATGCCTGCTTACGGGTACTGGCGATGTAGGATGGTTTAGCGTCAAATAAATCTACCGCCAAGGCGTAAGCGTCAAGGGCCTCATCTATATTCCCGAGTAAAAGAAAAGCTTCGGCCTGGGTAGCCCTGACCCAGTAATTGTCTTGGTCCTTCTCCAGGATTTCTAAACACATCTTACTGGCAATTGCGGCATATTCGCGTGCCTTTTCGTAGTTCATGCAAACGAAATGCATGAAGGCGATATTTATGCAGGGGTAGTAGAGGTTGTCTGCATCCGCTCCCGCAGGGTCCATCGATTTTTTCCCCAGGTATGCCTGTTCGTATCGAGCGATTGCCAAATCTGCATATTCTTGCTTTTTCGAGGAATTATTGGTGTTTTCACAAAGGTCTTTATAAGCACTTGCCAGTAAGCTCTGTGTTTCCACATCATTAACCCCTGAAGATACAAGTTCTTCCAGAATTAGGGTGGCGGTTAGAGGGGAACCGGCTTTGCAGAGTGCATGAGCTGCCCGTTGGGCTAAGGATTTGTGATTTGGATGGAGCTTTAGTCCTGCCCTTGCCACATCATGGGCGAGCAAAAATTCTCCCACTTCCACCATTCTTTCACAAAGTTTTAGAAAAGTTTCAGGTTTAGCATGATCACGGTCAAAGAGACGCCATTCTCTTCGAAGACTTACTGAATTTCTCTTTGCTAACTGAGACATCTTCTCAATTGCTAGAGGTTTCTCGTGAGGAATACGAGTAAATTTCCCCAAAAGGAAAATTTACATTTTTTCGTAACGGGTACGCAACATTTGAGTGAAAGCAGCAACCTTACGAGCCTCACGCTTCTTATCAGAGGGCTTTGTGAAGTATCGTTTGGCACGTACATCACGGATCACGCCTTCTCGATCCAGAGTTTTTTTGAGACGACGGATCGCACGATCCATAGGTTCACCTTTGCGTAGCTTAATTTCGATAGACATAATTTAAATCAAAAGCTTGATAGTATATTGAGCCTGGGATTCGTCAAGTCGGAAGGCTAATTCTTACGACCATATTTTCTTTCCACCGGAGGATCAGGGGCAAAAACACGAATTCTTACCCCCTTTACGCAAGGACGATTCCTCCAACTTGAAAAGCTTTCCACTCCTAGCTTTAGCCTAAAACGATCATCCAATTGTACGACCATTCCGTCTTCATCCTCCTTTTCTGCAAAAGCTACACTCACTTTGGCACTCCCGATCCCCCGCTCGCTTTCCTTGTGCAAATCAATTAAAAAATCTGCCGCATCTTCATGAACTGGATCAATCAACCAGGTCGATTCTTCGATAATTTTACCAAGGGAACCATCGATTGTTTCAACCTTATCCACGCTAATACGGGTTTCCCCATCTTTTACTGAGGCTACTCCAGTGACCACCATTAGTTCGCCGTCTGCTAAAACTTCTCCATATTTCGTATAAGCCTCTGGAAACATCGGAAGAGATAAATCCCGCTCCTTCGCCAAAAGATTAAAACGTGCCCAAGGCTTAGCATCTTTCTTAGTGTATCTCCGCTCTACTTCGGAAACCACTCCACACAATCGAAAAGATATTTTTTCGGTCAAGTTTTCCAAGTCTTCATAACGCAGGGTATCCACTAAAGGTCCCAGTCCCATTAAAGTATCCACGGGATGGCCGGATAAAAAGAAACCCAGCAGTTCTTTTTCAAACTTTAATTTCTGCAGGTTGTCCATTTCCGGAACAGGGTTATTTCCATTGGGCCCAAAGTTTTCGGATGAAGCTTCATCTGTCTCCTCTTCCCCGCCCATCATATCAAAAAGATTTGCCTGTCCAGCTTCGCGATCTTTTCGACGTAGTTGAGCCTCCCCCATTGCCCTGTCCAAATCGGAGAGCAGGGCTGCTCGGTTTTGATAAAGGGCATCAAACCCTCCGGTTTTGATTAAACTTTCCAGGACCCTTTTGTTTAAAGCTTTTCCATCCACCCGCTCGACCAAATCTCCAAAATCTGTAAAAGGCCCATTTCTTAAACGTTCTTCGACAATTAATTTTCCGGCAATATCCCCCACCCCCTTGACTGCGGAAAGTCCAAAACGTATGGACCCCAACCCATCTCCCTCGCCATCGAGTGGGGTAAAATTCTCCCCAGATTCATTCACATCGGGGCCAAGCACAGATATACCCATATCGTGACACTCCCCAAGAAAGTGAGAAAGTTTTTCGGAATTTCCAAGTTCGCAAGCCAATACTCCCGCCATAAAGTCAACTGGATGGTTGGCTTTCAAGTAAGCGGTTTGATAACTAATCATACCATAAGCCGCAGAATGAGACTTATTAAATCCATACCCGGCAAATTTTTCTAAAATATTGAAGATGTCGTTGGCCTTTTTCGATTCGATCTTATTGACCTCCTTGGCACCCTTGACAAAAATTTCCCGCTGCTTAGCCATTTCCTCGGGCTTTTTCTTACCCATCGCCCGGCGCAAAATATCAGCACCACCAAGCGTATAGCCCGCAATCCGCCTAGCCGCCTCCATGACTTGCTCCTGATAGACCATAACCCCGTAGGTTTCAGCACATACATCCTCGAGTAAGGGGTGAGGGAATTGAATAGTGGATGGATCCTCCTTGCCTTTAATGTAATCAGGTATCCAATCCATTGGCCCCGGCCGATAGAGGGCGATAAGGGCGATAATTTCATCGACATTGGAAATGGTCATCTGCCTGCATAGCCGGCGCATTCCCTCGGATTCCAATTGAAAAACCCCGATGGTTTGAGCATCGTTGAGAAGTTTAAAGGTTGGCACATCTTCGAGTGGAACTCCAGTTACCCGAAACTCTTCCAAGCCCTCTTTTTTACGAATATGAGCCTCGGTTTCTGAAATCACCGTAAGTGTCTTCAATCCCAGGAAGTCCATTTTTAACAGACCGAGTTCTTCCACCGGATCCTTGGGATATTGGGTGGTAAGAATTCCATCCTGCTTGGTCAATGGCACAAGTTCCTTGAGCGGGCGGTCAGCAATAATTACCCCGGCGGCATGTGTACCTGAATTGCGGACCATTCCCTCGATCACTCGACCGGTATCAACAATTTGTTTGGCAATGGGATTATTTTTGTATTCCCCCGCAAGTTCTGGACTCTTTGCCAGTGCATCCTCTAATGAAATATTGAGGTCATCGGGAATCATTTTGGCCAACTTATCGGCCTCGGCATAGGGAAGATCTCTCACCCGGGCAACATCCCGAATGACCATTTTTGCACCGAAAGTACCAAAGGTGATAATATTGGCCACGCAGTCACGACCATACTTGTCCCGGACATACTCAATCACCTCTCCTCTACGGCGCATACAAAAGTCGATATCGAAATCGGGCGGAGAAACCCGTTCCGGATTGAGAAACCGTTCAAAAAGTAAGCCAAAGCGCAAAGGATCAATATCAGTAATGCCCAACACATAAGCGACCAGACATCCAGCACCGGAACCACGACCAGGCCCAACCGGGACCCCTTTTTCGCGAGCCCAGTTCATAAAGTCGGCAACAATTAGAAAGTAATCGTTAAACCCTGTTTTACCTATAACTCCGAGTTCATAGTCCAAACGCTCGCTTAATTCCTTAGCCTGAGAATCCTCTTCTTCCCGATCTGAGGCTTCTTCGTAAGCAACCTCATATCTTTCCTGTAGCCCTTCTACACAAAGTTTTCTTAGGTATTCGATATTGTCTGAAACCTCGGTTTTAATTTCCGGAGGCATCGTAAACACTGGATAGTTGTTCTCTCCAAAGGGTAATTTAACCTCGCACATTTCGGCCACGGCAAAGGTATTTACAATGGACTCGGGTACTTCTCGAAAAAGATCTTCCATCTCCTCGCGGGATTTTAAATAAAATTCGCGGGCCTCGTAACGCATCCGGTTGGTATCGTCCAGTTTTGAACCGGTTTGAATACAAAGCAACGCGTCGTGAGGGGCCCAGTCCTCCCCTTTCACATAGTGTACATCGTTGGAGGCAATCGTTTTGAGGCCGAATTTTTTTGCAAGTTTGATTAAGGGGGGAACCAATTGTGCCTGCTCCTCAATTCCATGGTTATGGAGTTCGACGAAATAATTTTCCTTACCGAAGATATCGATCATCTGGCCAAGTGCCTGTTCGGCCTCTTCTTCCTGGCCCCGAAGAATGAGTTGAGGAATCCATCCCTGCATACAGCCGGTAAATCCAATCAGGCCCTTGGCATGCTCGGCCAATTTTTCCAGATCGGTTCGGGGACGATAATAAAAACCGTCCACATGAGCATCAGAAACCACTTTGCAGAGGTTTTGATACCCTTCAAAATTCTTCGCCAAAAGACCGAGATGGTAAGATTTGTGGTTTTCCCGCCCTGGTCGCTCGTCATTTTTATGATCGGTTACAAGGTAACCTTCACAACCAATAATCGGTTTAATTCCACGCTTTTCCGCCTGCTTAACAAAGGATATCGCCCCGAACAAATTTCCGTGATCCGTAAGAGCCATGGCAGACATTCCCAGCTCGACTGCCCGATCCATCAAACGATCCATCCGACAACAACCATCAAGCAAGCTGTAGTCCGAATGCACGTGCAAATGCACAAAATCTTTGTCTTTGTTAGCCAAGGGTAATGAAGAGGTATCGTTCTACTTACATTTCGAAAGGTTAAGGCTGTTTCAAGGCAATCTTGCGCACAAGCGAAAATCTCCCTGCTAAATAAACAGTTAGTGAAGAACTAAGACGCAGAATTTGAGGCGGGCAAATATTTTTGGCGAAGCAAGCGCCAAAGAACGATAAGGAAAGCAGTTAGTGGGATTCCCAAAATCATTCCAAGCACGCCACCAAATGCAGATCCCCAAAAGAAAACTGAAGCGATAATAACAACCGGATGCAGACCCGTTCGATCTCCCATCACTTTTGGACTAAGCCAATAACTTTCCAGAATTTGCACCACTAAAAAAGTAATTCCACAGCCCCAAAGAACATTCCACTCTCCGCTTTCCAAAATTCCACCCGGTTGTAAATAAGCCACCAGCACTGCTGTCAAACATCCAATGATGGAGCCCAGAAAAGGTACGATGTTTAAAATTCCAAAGAGAAGGCCCAGGGCAATGCCGAATTTAAGACCAGACAGACTAAATCCAATAGCATAGCCAATTCCCATCATCGCACCAATCAGTAGTTGTCCCCGAAAAAATGCTTCCAAAATATCTTTAAATTGCCTGATTAAATAAACCAGGTCTTTACGTGTATCGGCTCCGAAAAAACTTAACTGACCGGCAAGATCAGCCAAATGATCCCGCCGGGAATCCAAAAAATAAAACAAATAAATGGGTGCTATGGCCAAGCATGCAAAATACGAAAAAAACGAACGAATACCCGACCAAGCATCCTGCAAAGCTTGGGCAGACTTTTGAGTTAATTCAGGATTTTGGGCTCCCAAAGCTTGGAGTGATTCTTTCCAGTCCCGTTTAAACTGGCCAAATTTTTCTGAAACCACCGACCAGGTTTCCGGACTGACTGATTGTCGAACCCGCTCTTCAATTCTTTCCGGCCAATCTACCGAAGAGCCCATAAGATCGCGGGATTGACGGACTACTTCGCCACCCACTCCCCAAAGAATTAAAAAAACAACGGACAAAACAATAAGGTACAAAGAGATAATTGAATACCTGCGACTCAGCCGAATACCCTCTTCAATTTTACGTACGAGCGGTCGGAGCAAAATAGCCAAAATCGATGCAATCGCAAGGGGCCAAAGCACAGTGGCAAAGTGATCCAGAAAAATGCCCAACGACTTTACAATCCACCCGATTAAAAGAAGGAGTACGAATAGACATCCCGAGCAGAGGGTAAAGGCGAGCAATTGGGACTGCCCCCGGGAAAAAAAATTTGTGCTCTTTGATCCTTCGCTCATAACATTCTTACGCCTTTGATTCTTGCCTTTAGTTGGGTCGGAGGGCAAGAACCTCTTTCTTGTGTATTTGCAAATAACTCAACTATTTCTCAAACTGGTATCGCATTAAAGATATGCCAAGACCGTTTAAACTATTCCTTCTACCCTTTCTCTTTTTGCTGGGACTCTATCCTCTACTGGGTAAACAAACCGATGAAATCAATGATCGGGTTAATTCGGTTTACCGGGCAATTGTCCGGATCGAAGTAGTTTCGGAAAGAGGGTCCAACGGAAGAATGTTAAAATCGGGATCCACTGGTAGCGGGGTAATTATCGACTCATCCGGATTGGTTGTAACCAATCACCATGTGGCTGGCAAAGCAACCAGGCTGACTTGCCGGTTTCATGATGGCGAAGAAGTCGGAGCTGATTTACTCGGTGCCGACGCCCTTACCGATCTCGCTGTCCTCCGCCTGCGGTTAGAGGAAAGGTCCCCGAACTCCCCACCGGTTGAAAGTGCCGTTTTTGGAAATTCCGATTTGGTAAAAGTGGGCGATGCCTGCTTTGCGATGGGAAGTCCGGCTGGATTGTCTCAATCGGTAACCCGCGGAATTATTTCCAACCTCGCCTTAATCTCAAACCGTAGAGGATCGTTTCGTTTGGATGGGGAAAATGTGGGAGAGTTGGTCCGCTGGCTTGGTCATGATGCAGTCATATTTCCTGGAAACAGCGGTGGCCCCCTCGTAAATTCTGCGGGCGAAATCATTGGAATTAATGAAGTTGCCATTGCAAGCCTAGGCGGTGCCATTCCATCCAATCTTGCCCAAGAGGTTTCCCAGGAGCTTGCCACCCGAGGCTATGTCGAAAGATCATGGACGGGATTGGAATGCCAGCCCTCTCTCAAAAAAGGACAAGCAGGGATTTTAGTTTCGGGAATCATTGATGGTTCACCCGCTCACTCTGCCGGTTTTTTAGCCGGGGACCTTATTACCTCCTTTGCCCAGCAAACTGTACAAGCACAGATCCCTGAGGATCTTCCTCCATTTCATCAAATGATTTCATCCATCCCGCCGGGAGAAAAAGTGGAGGTCATCGGAGTTCGAGACCAGCAGTCCATTAGCTGGGACTTAATCACAGCAAAACGCGAACCCGCCTACCAACCCGAAGAGGAACTAAAAAGTTGGGGGCTTACGCTGAGAGACTTTACCCTGCTATCCTCGCTCGAAGCTCGCAGAGAAGGGAAAACCGGAATCCAAGTACACTCAGTCGCCCAAGGCGGTCCTTCCTACAGTGCAAAGCCAAGGTTGACACAGAATGATGTGTTGGTCGAAGTAAACGGCCAAGCCCTGGCCAAAATCGAAGACTTGCTTACAATCTCCCGGGAATTAACCAAAGGAAAAAGCGAACCTGTCCCCGTTTTAGTTAGGTTCGAAAGAAATCTAGCCAGTTATTTAACCGTAATTAAAATTGGGCCGGAAGCGGAAGAAAAACGCCCCCTTGAGGCATGGAAACCTTGGTTAGGTGTGAGCACTCAGGTACTTACTCATGAACTGGCCGAGGCTTTGGGCCTGGAAACCAGCAACCGGGGAGTTCGCTTATCCCAAGTGTTTCCAAATACCCCAGCCGAACGAGCGGGATTACTACACGGAGATTTGCTCTTCCGAATCGATGGTCAACTCATCCAAGCTTATCGACCGGAGGATGTGGAAGTGTTTGGAAATATGATTAAGCAATATCGGATTGATTCCACTATTTCGTTGGAGGTCTGGAGAGAAGGTAAAATCATGACAATCAAAGCCACTTTGGACAAACGCCCAAAACCCGGAAATGAAATGCCGGAATACGAAGAGAAAGATCTCGAATTTACGGTACGTGAATTATCCTTTGCAGATCGAGTATTTATGAGAATTGATGATGAGGAAAACGGCCTCTTGGTTGAGAATGTCGAGTCTGCCGGATGGGCGGCATTGGCCGGTTTACGCCAGGGCGACCTGCTGCTTAAAATTGACCATCATTCAGTCAATCAAATTGAAGAAATTCAAAGCCTCATGGCCGGCTTGATCAAAAAGCAGCCAGAGCAAGTTGTTTTCTTTGTAAAACGGGGTATCCACACCCTCTTTATTGAACTTCAACCAGAGTGGGAGGCTTTATGAAATTCTTTAACATCGGGCTATTCCTGCCTGCCCTTCTCTTACTCAATCCCACAAGCAATGTATGGGCTGATGAAAAATTTTCGGCGGTTTCCATTTGGAAGGAACTCCTTGAAAAAAAATCCGACTGTGTAACCTGGGTATCTGTAACCGCACGTATCGAAGTTAGTTCCGGAGGGCGAAGTTTTCCCCCATCTGAAAGAAAACTTGAGGCACTCGGCACCGTGATTGGCAAGGATGGACTGATCGTTTTATCCTTAAATGAAGTCGACCCTACAGATTCGATATTGGCAAGGATGAGGAGTCCAGGAAATGTAAATGTGAATTACACCGAAGTTCAAATTTTATTGGCTGATGGTTCCGAAGTCCCGGCAAATTTTTTACTGAAGGACGAGGACCTAGACCTTGCCTTTATTCGTCCCCTCGCAACCGCTTCTAACGATTCAAATCCCAAGGAGTTTCTTGCTGTTGAATACCATGCATTAGAAACTCCCAAGGTTGAAACCCTTGATGAAGTGGTTTCTTTAGGCAAACTTGGTCGTAACTTATATCGTAAATCCACCCTGCAACGAGGATGGGTAAATGCGGTAATTGATAAACCCAGGGACTACTTGGTTGTGGAAAATGTCACTCCCGGCACTCCCGTATTTGACCGCTATGGCAAATGGATAGGAGTGACTGCCTTTCGCAAGGAAGGTGGTCGACCATCAGGCGTAATAACTGTCCCGGCGTTTGATGTGATGGAAATTGCCCGGCAAGTCAGAGAGCGAACCGACTAAGTTTGCCGTTGCCCACTGATTTAAAGAAAATGTATTGATTGATTGTGAACTTTTTTAAATTTGCCATACGGGAAAAATTCAAACTGCTCGGTTCTTTGGGGGTATTCTTTTTTGTAGGCTGTTCGAATGAGGAAAGAGTAAGCACGGAAAGACTGGAATATCGTAAAGATGAAAAAGGTATCGTTCGACTGTACCATGCAGGCGACGATGAACCGGTCGGGAAATGGAAATTTGCCAGGGTAACTGAAAACCATTCAAATGGTGAAAAAAAATTCGAAATTGGAGTGGTCGATGGATTACGGCACGGATCCTTCTTTTTTTGGCAATCAAACGGCTTAAAAAAACTGACCGGATCTTTTGAGCGCGGGAAAAGAGAAGGAACCTTTAGGGCTTATGGTAAAGCAGGTGAATTATTGTACGAAAAAAATTATTTCGAGGACGAACTGGAAGGAAACCTGTCCTTCTATTATCCAATGTCCAATGCCGAGGTCTTTAGGTATTTTGATAAATTAAGAGAGGACGGTTTAAAACCGGGTGAAATCCCCATACAAAACAACATTCGACTGGAAGCCACTTTTGCCAAGGGAATCCCCACAGGTCCTTACCGTACTTATTTTCACCCCAGAGGACATTCCCTTTTGACCAAGGCGGATTTACTTGAAGAAGAAGGTAGGTTTGATGAACAGGGCAGGCTGATTGGAAACCAGGTTTGTTATTACCCTAGAACTGAAGGGCTTGTTGTTTATCTACCAGATAACAAACCACTCGAAACCATTCACGAACCCAACCCCTTTGGATTATCAAAAGCGATTGACGAATGTTACCTCGCCATGGAAGAAATTCCCGCTTATCGAAATCCCAAAAATCTTCCGGCCAAGGTTTTTTGTGTGGATATTAGAGGTGGAAAGATTTCTCCAGTTTGGTCATCTGAAATTGTTGAACTTGCGGTTCGGAATATGGATGGGAATATTCTCCCAGGCAGATACCCTGCTAATTTTGAAGCTTACCGAGATCAAGCGGTTAAAAAGGCCAAGGAAGTTGTACTTACCCAAGATTTATCTGACGATCCAAACCTGCAAATTCTTACTTCCCGAGGTGCTGCCGTCCAAGTTATCGCCCTTAATGAAAATGGTAAAATACGCGACATCTTATGGAGCAGCTTAAATCGAAAAAATAACCTGGACTTGGAACAACGCATTCTAAAAAAGAGGAAGAGAATACACCGATCATGGGATGCTGGCGATGCAACTGCATCCGAATGGACCATCTCAAGTGGATTAAACCTGATCATTCGTGACGATCCAAACGACCCTCAAGACGATCCTTACCTGCAGTTAAAAGGTCTGTAACAAACTAATAGCTTTTCATTCACTTCTTACTACTTTTGCTCAATCAGATCGAAAGGGCTTGTTTGAGGAAGAGGTAAGTTATCGAATGGATTCGTTGGTTTATCAACCGCTGGTACAGCCGGACTATTCAACTGATCAAATGGGCTAACTTTTTGATCAACTGTTGGCACAGGCTCAGCATTTAATTGATCAAAAGGATTCGCTGGTTGAGTGGTAGGCTGATTAAGTTGATCAAACGGATTCGCTGGTTTGCTGGTTGCTTGGTTTAACTGGTCAAAAGGGTTAGCCGGAGTAGAAACTTGTACCCCATCCACTTCTTTCGACTTAGTTGGCTTGACTTGCACCCTTATCGTTTTGGGATGGGGAAGCTTTTTACCCACCCAAAAGGGGGTAATCGAATCCCGAACTTCTTCATAAAGGGAAACCAGGGTTGGACGACCGCTATACTTCCAAGAGAATCGAATTGGATCTGTCGGGTTTCGATTTTTCAAATCCCGCAAAACCTGTGAATCATACCCTCCTCCCTCGCTCGGATATCCCCCAACCCATGGCAAATAAAAACGCCAAGGTTTTCCTTCGTCTATATTTTGTACATCTATCCATCGGTTGCTGGTTTTGAGGATATATCCGATAAATATTCCCCCCTGTGTTTTCGGCGGCAAAATCTGGGCGTCCTCCAACCTAAGGTGTTGGTCCATAGACCATCTTACCGAAATTCGGTTTCCCACAACTAAATCGTTGAGAAGTAAGATTGTTTTCGGCTCAAAACTCCCTCCATTTGCAGGCCCTTGCCCAATCCATTCCGGAATAAATCGATGTAAATAATTTCCATCATCCAAAACCTCAATCCAGGTATCTCCCTTGGAGGATAAAATACCTTCCATCACACCACTATTTGCTCCACAAACCGGGCCAAGGAAAAGGCAAATGCAAAACATGATACCACAGCATAACCTTTTAAATAAAATACCTATTTGAAATGTGGGAAGATACTGCACAGCCATACATCTAGTAAGCTTTGCCGTATACAATCAAGCAGATCTGCATTGAAAGTTTGAAAAGTTGAGGCTATTCCCGATGTCGTGAATACGATTATTTCACAGTGGAGAGATTCCCTGCACAAAATCCTCGATATCTATGAGCGCAAACGTGGATCGATTAGGATTTTCTTCCCTATCCTTTTTGGTTTCTTCATTTTTTTAAATGTCGCTTGCTACTGGTTGGCCATCTACACCGCCTTTCCTTATTACATGATGACCCATGAGGCATCTCACTATGTAAAATTACAAATCCCAGTGGGGATCTTTGGTGCCCTGTTTGACAGTTTGTCTTTTTTTGCAACTATTTGGATTATCCGGCGTGCTCTTGCATCCACCAAGACTTCGGAATATGTCTTTCACCTCTCCCTCGATCTAATCATTGCAGTACTGGCAACCTTTTGGGTATTGTTCGTCTTTACCTTTGGGGGATGGATGATAAGCCTGTGGGAAACAGCCCCCGAACAGCTTGCAGAGCGGGGAACAAAATATACCAACCGGGCAATTCAGGCGATCCAGGATCCCACTGGTCGTGAAAATGCCAAGAATATATACTTCGGTCTGATCATGGGGATATCCGCAGCCTTGCCCACCTGTATGCACCTGGGTCTTTTTTTTACTTCTGTATTACAAAAAATATTCCCCCAAAAAAAGAAAGTAGATCCGGAAAAAAAAGATATCAATACCAGTTTGAAACCTGAATGAATGATTTGCTTGAGGCCAAGACCACTTAAGTATGAGGATCTGTAAAAATTAAATGTAACAACCCATAAGGAATAAGTTGCCAATAAATTATTATTCAGGGCAGTATTAAAAAATAGAACTATGGATTTTCTTCTTAACCTAAAGACCCCACAGCCCAAACATCTACAAATTTTATTTATGAAAAAAGATAACCGGAAATATATATTAGTATTAATTTCAATGCTTTTTTCTGCCTTCACAACCGAAGCAAACGAGGTTAAAAAACCAGAACAAAGAAGCGGGTATAATCAGAGCAAGGATATTGGATGCAAAGCTCCAAAGAATGCTAATATTTTGTTCAATGGAACCATGAAATCTGTAAAAAAGAACTGGGAAATGTGGCCAGATAAGAACATGGAAATCACATGGAAAATAATCAAAGGCCCCAAGGGAAATGGACAAACTTTAATGGCCAATGGAGGAAGGAGATGGGGGACACATGATTTGGTAACCAAGAAAAAATATTCCAATTATGAAGGACATGTAGAATTTGTAATGATGGGTGCAAGAGGTGATGGAAAAGTGGATGGATATACAAATAGCGGAGTATACATGCAAAACCGTTATGAAATTCAAATCGAATCCCCCAAAAATAAAGACCTGCTTGATCCATACAACTGGAAGATTGGACCTCATGGGATTGCCGCTTTCTGTATGGACCGAGTGCCCGACACCAATGCCTGGAGGCCCAATGGACAATGGCATGCATTTCACTTTATTTTTAAAAATGCGAAATGGGAAGGTGATCAAAAAATCGCAAATGCACGGGCCACGGTATGGTGGAATGGATTAAAGGTGCACGATGATATTGAAGTCAAAAAAGCCAATGGCGGTATAAAAATAACCCCTGCTCCTGGAGGTTTAAAGTTACAGGAACATGGCCAGGATGTTCGCTTCCGAAATATCTGGATGATTGATCAAAGTTAAGAGCAACTTTTTAACGCCTCAGGATTATTAAACCGAAATTAGCGAACAGTTACCAAGAAAACCAGCCTACGCTCGAAGGGCAAATTGGTACGCCCTAGCCGCTCCAAAAAATAAATCGGTGAAGGCATCCACCGTATCGTCAATAGGGTCGGAGTATCCACCCCCCATAAACAAGAGCATGGGAATTCCAAGTTTGTGCCGCCAATCAAACACCCTTTCGTTTCGCTGGCACATTCCATTTCTTGTTAAATTTAATAATCCGAGGGCATCCGCACCCAGCCCGTCCACTCCCGCCTGGAAGAATAGGAGATCAAAGGATTGATCGCTTAATTGAGCCAGCGTACGATCAAGGCCGGCCAAAAACTCCTCATCCCCTGCCCCCTTGGAAAAGCCGAGATCGAGATCACTGGTTTTTTTACGAAAGGGAAAATTATCCTGCCCATGCAGAGAAACGGTGTACACCCGGTCATTACCCAGAAAAATTTCCGCTGTCCCATCTCCCTGATGAACATCGAGATCAAGAATCAGAACGCGTTCCGCCTGTCCACGTCCAAGGGCATGCTCTGCACAGATAGCCAAGTCATTAAAAATACAGTAACCTGCCCCTTCTTGCCGGAAAGCATGGTGGGTACCTCCTGCCATATTTCCAGCAATAGGAAGACCTTTAGCAAGAAGGTCGAGACCATCGAGGGCACCTCCGACCAGGCGGAGTGTACGTTCCACGATTTCGGGTTTCCAGGGACGCAGCCCAATCCGTCGGATTTCATCTTCGCCTAGAGACTGAGCGAGGAAACGATCAACAAAGCTGGCATCGTGAGCGAGTAGAATTTCTTCTCTCTGCGCCAGCCGCGGGCTTTTTATTTTAATCAAATTATCTTTATCCTCGGCACGGATACGTTCGGCAATGCGGGAGTAGCGATCCACAGGAAAACGGGCAGTACGATCAAGTCCGGTCGAATAAATCTCGTCATAAAACAAAGTCATACGGGACTCTACTGGTTGGCTTTTATGTTGTTCGAATTTGTCCATCCTAGAAAACTTATTATTCTTAAATATGTGAGCATGCAAAACGCATTTCTTGGTTCCCTTGTTGGCGATGCTATCGCCATGCCCGCACATTGGTACTATGACCGCAACGCCCTCGACCGGGATTATGGAGATTTTGACAGTTACTTAGCTCCCCGTAACCCCCACCCGGACAGTATTTTGTGGAGATCAAAATATCAACCCATTGGCCCAAAGGCAGATATTTTACACGACCAGGCCAAATTCTGGGGAGAAAGAGGCGTTCATTACCACCAATTCCTTCAGGCAGGTGAAAATACCCTCAACCTTAAACTTTCGGTCGAACTTTATCGCTGGATCATTCTTCGTGGAAGTTTTGACCTTGATGAATGGCTTGCCCGGTATGCCGAGGTTATGCTCACTCCGGGATGGCACCACGATACCTACGCGGAAGAATATCACCGAAATTTCTTTTCCCAATATGCCCGGGGTAAGAGCCTGAGGTCATGTGGATCTGCAGATTTACACATTGGGGCACTCAGCCTGATTCCCGGTCTGCTCGCCGGGTTGGAAGCACTCGAAATTACCGACCCTGCTACCCTGATCGAACTTGCAGTCGCTTTGGTCCGGGCAACTCACGACCACGAACATTCTCTGCGGGCAGCGGCCGATTTTACCCGTATTCTTCTACATGTTGCCGATGGTGTGCCCATACGCAAAGTACTTTCCGAACTTCCTATTCCCGGAGTATCGGTGTCAAAATTTATGAACTGGGTTGATTTACCCGACCGCATTGTGGTGGGTGAAAAACTCTCCACCGCCTGCTACCTCCCTGAATCCTTTGTGGCTTCCCTCTATTTCGCGTGGAAATATCACGACGATTTCTCCCTCGCCCTTCTTCAAAATGCCAAGGTGGGCGGGGACAACTGTCATCGGGCAGTTGTGGTGGGAGCCTCCCTTGGTATTGGATGTGGAGTCCCCAGGAAATGGTTGAGGGATTTGGTTTCGATGGAAGATTTGCGCTGCGATCTCCGGACGGTCAAGGACTTGAGTCTTTAAACAAAGCAAGTTGACCGGTTGAAAGACCGGTGGATTTTTTTCGCTTCACCCTTCCAGTCCCCTTGCGTGATCCATGCTTTTGCAAAACTTCCTGGGATGTTTTTTTTCCTTTCACACTTCGTCTAATTGCATAGACCCGCTCTTTCATTTGTTTGCTTCTTTCCTTTATACAAATGACCGGAGGATTATAACCAGCCAGCCTTACCTCCTCCGCGTATGCAATTTCAGCAGGAGTGTGTTGCCTTAACTCGGGCACCCACTTTTTTACAAATGTACCTTCCGGGTCATGATCCAAAAATTGTTTGGTTGGACTGTACACCCGGATAGCGTTGATCCCGGTAATACCGGCCTGCATTTGCAACTGGGAGATATGGATGCCCGGTTCATAATCGAGAAACATCCGGGCAAGCGGGCCATGAATAGTACGCCAGGAAAGATGCATTCCAAAACAAGCAAAACTTACCACCATCGCCCGCATTCGAAAATTCATAAACCCAGTTTCTCCCAGGCAACGCATACAGGCATCAATCAGGGGGTAACCGGTACGCCCTTCGGTCCATGCAGTAAGAAGTTCAGAATCGTCCTCATATTCGATTGCATCATAGGCTGGATTGATCGCAGAAAATTCCATCTGCGGACTGCCCTCCAATCGTTGAACAAAATGGTCACGCCAATGCAAGCGGGATTCAAAAGCGCGCAAACTACGCCTCCATGGATTGGGCCCTTTGATCAAACTAAATTCCTCCCGTCTACGGTCGAGTTCCTCAAAGACACTACCCGAACTAATCGTACCCCAGGCAAGGTGGGGAGATAACCGGGAACCAGAAGTAAACGCACGATTAGGAGAGGAAATTCCGCCTGAATAAGCAACTCCCCGTTCCTGAAGAAAGGAACTTAGGGTATCCCAGGCTGTGCGTTCATTCACCACCTGTAAGGAAGAGGAAAGACCACCCGAGAACTTGGGAAAAAAACGGAGCAGATCTGGCCATTCCCGCGGAGGCGAAAAGGAAGTACATTCTTTGGGAGCACAAAGGTTCCTTGGAATGGGAAGAACCGCAAGCCGACCCCGTGGACCCTTTCTTGCAACCTGGCGTTTTTGCTCGGCAGATAATCCACGAACCACCGATGTGCCGATCGATTCAACCCACTCTACTCCGCGTTCCTTACACCAGGCACGTACTGCCCGGTCACGACGAAAAGTCAGATCGTTTCCGGTTTCCTGGTAAGAGCGTAAACGCTCAAAGGGATGGCTAAGGAAAAGAGTTTCCAACTCGTCCACCACCTCACCCATACGTTCAATCACCCCAGAACCACGCTTTTCCAAACTGGCAGATAACCCACGCAATGCCTGCCACTGGGCCTGCAAATGAAAGACTCCATAATCCTCCCCATCAAGCACGCTTGGTTCCCAGCAAAAAAAGGGAATCACTTCCTTCGAAGTCTGGGTGGCAAGGAACAGGCAATGATTGTCCGAAACCCGGAAATCCCGCTTGATCCACCAAACGGTTCGCCTTACCGGTTGTTCGGTCACTTCTGAGAGCGCCGGCATTTTTCAGAACAATAGAGGATCTGATCCCAAATGCCCCGGAGAATCCACTTTTTACGATTGCGAAAAGGACGGCCACAATGAGCACAGTCTTTGACCTGCAAGTTAACTTTTTTATGAGCCATTAATATTGCAACCAGGAGATTATCAAAACGCCTGCCCAAGCGAAAGTGCGCCAAAGATTCGTCCGGATTAACCGGTCCACCACCTCATCGGTCTTTCCCTCCCTTGCTAACCTGCGGTGACAGGGTGCAGAAATCAAAAAAGTGACCACCCAGGCAAAGAGCACGCATAGCAGACGAGCCCAGGAAAGATCGTCGGCAATAAAAAAACAAGTGCTCGCGGAGTCCAACAACTGGGCAATCATCAAAGGAAGCACAAACCAGCCGATTTGATTGCAATATCGTGGGTGCCATTTCGCAAATCGATCTGGAGGAATTTCCCGAAAAACCGGGTAGACGATTACCTGGACCAGTCCTATAAGTATGAACATGGCAAAATCGATGCTCAATGCATGTTCGTGCAAAAATTCGAGGACAATACTCATAATAAATATTTGGAACTTAAAAGGGGCATTAAATTAAATATGGTAAAGATTCATAAACGGGCAAACCTTTGGCAATGTGCGCTTCTGTTCATTTTGATAACGGGTTGCTCGAATGATGGAGAGATTCCAGCCCCGAATGCGATTCCCCATGCCCAGGAAAAAGCGGGACAAACCCCTTTTCGCATTCTTATTCTTGGTGATTCCCTGACCGAAGGATATGGGGTATCCCCAGCCCAGGCTTACCCCTCGCTGCTCGAAGCAAAACTCAATAAAAACCTGCTTCCCGAACAGCGCCATTATCAGGTGATTAATGGTGGGGTTACCGGATCAACCACAAGTGGTGGAGCTTCCCGAATTGACTGGCATTTAAAATCTCCACCGGATTATTTAATTGTCGCTCTCGGTGGAAATGACGGATTGCGTGGCATTCCTCCTGCAGAATCTAAACAAAATTTAAAAAGTATTATCGAACGGGCTCTTCAAAAAAAAGTACCTGTAATGATTGCGGGGATGAAACTCCCCCCAAATTACGGCCCTGTTCATCTGCGAGACTTTGAAAAAATATTTTCTGAACTCTCCAATGAATTAGAGGTTCCCCTGCTACCCTTCCTACTCGAGGGAGTGGGTGGAAAACCAGGGATGAATCTGCCCGACCGAATACACCCCAACCCAGCCGGGCAGCGTTTAATTTGCGAAACCGTATATACACACTTGATCGAATACCTTCCAAATAATTGAAGTGCACCCCATATTAAAAGTCCACCAAGCCTGCAAATCCTTCCAACAGGGAAACCATAAAGTAAAGGTGCTCGAGGGTTTAGACCTCGAAGTAAATAAAGGAGAAAAAGTAGCCATCC
>Ga0209425_10002775_pt1 | contig 19112 bp, 15 predicted proteins | sample COG_05_FD_184749 | JGI IMG/M metagenome (GOLD analysis project Ga0209425, IMG submission 184749) | Pelagic Microbial community sample from North Sea - COGITO 998_met_05 (SPAdes) (version 2) | ecosystem: Environmental > Aquatic > Marine > Neritic zone/Coastal water | place: Helgoland, sampling...
TCAATCAATCAATCAATTTCTATGTACTCAACTTGTGGTGGTGGTGGTATTGATGCGTTCGTTCTGCCGTCCCTTTCGATGCTTTCTTTCAAAGGAATTGGCGTTGGAGATTTAGCTAATAAACGTTTTCGCTCCCGCGCCTCTTCGCTCGTTTTCTGTTTCTTCACCAAGTTTTCCAAATCCGCCACTTCGGCGGGTAACCTTTTGAAAAAGTCTTGGATGCGCGCAGAGGACGAGACGCTTTTATCGCGGACATTTGACTTTTTCGATGCATCGTCGGCGGCAGCTGCATTAGATGCGGCCGCAGTCAACAAAGGTGCGGTCTTTTTGTTCTTCTCGGGCGCGTTCTCCTCGTCTTCAAAATCGTCCCAGTTCAAGAAACTGGTTGTTTTTTTATTCCCGGAGGATTTGAAAAAGTTCTTCATGGTTTTTTGCTGCGTCGTCGCTTTCTTGTACGAGAATGGATCAATAGGCGTCACGTCGTCTTTTTTCAACGACATGCGACCTTTAATTTCCGCGCCTTTTTTCTTTTTTTCCTCCCAATTTTTCTCGGCGGCAGCGACGACCAGCGGGAGTAATTTTTCGGGATATCGAATACCAACTATCTCGAACATTTCGTCAGTTCCGTTGTTCGTTTCGTTTAACGAAAAGTCCTCGGGGTTTTGTTCTTGTTGATCGCTTCCGTTTGAATCGGGGAGTAACGCCGCGACGGCCGTCGTCTGCGCCTCTTCTTGTCGCTTCTTAAGGTTAGTTTCCACGCGTACGACGCGCATGTGTCGGTCACGGAAAAGAACACTCGACTGATGTCGTCGCAAAACTGTTTCGAGCTCTTTCCACATGGACACGACGGCACCGTTGACGATGCAGCATCGCTCAGCTCGACTTCCATAATTGCAATGTATACCGCTTTGGGCGTTTTGGCACTTCCCGTAATGTTTGCAGCCGAATTCGGTCTTGTCGTACGTAAAATCCCACTCTTCTTTGGCTTTAGATTCAATCCACCACCCGGGGTCTTTGTCTTCGATTCGAGTGTTGTCTGCCATGAAATCGAAGCGATTATGGTTGGGTTGAACTCTCCCCATATTCGGTCTGTAAATTTCTACTTCGAGTTCATCGGTACCAGGGGCTGTGAACACTAACATAATTTCGCGCCTGCCATACCACTTTTTCTTTTTGAAATAAAATCCATCGCGGGGGTATCGCGAACCGCTCGTTTTGTACATCTCAAAGGCTTGATCCCAAGATAACCCACGATCGGAGACAAAGTTGGACTTAAGTAGGCGAGCACCGTGAAACGGTTCTGTGAGAACAACTTGGTTGGCTTTGCCATCGAGCGCGACATGTTGACCGCCGAGTTGATTCACTCCCTCGGTATAACTACCTTCAAGTTTCGCGGCATTTATCACGGCGTGGAGCGTATCTCCGAACAATCCAAACAGAATATTTTGACGAAGTACCGGGACGCCGAGTAACCTATTTAAGAATCTGCGCACGTTGACCGCACTAACAGTAATCAAAGATTTCTCACCACCTTTCTCGCCGAGCTCGAGAACAGCGCGTGAAAGTTCCACGTAAATATCTCTCAGCGATTTACCGCTCTCAATTGTTTCTTCAGAAATCTTACGTTGGTATTCGTCGTCACTCAACCCGGCGTGTTTCCAAACACTTTGCAAGGAAACGCCCGTCGGTAATTTGAAATCGAAAGTATCGTTGTCGACCTGCGCGTTGAGCGCATCAAACATAATTTGCAAAGATCGTTTCCCGAGGAAAGAGTCCACGTTACCATCGCTCAAATCGACACCAGTCGCCGCGCGTCGATCGCCGCGGGTGAGCGCGCCGAGACTTTGCAAACGTCTCGCGACAGCAGATACAAAGCGCCGTTCACCCCCAATATCAGTTGAGACCATAACATATAACGGGCCCTGTGCTTGATTCGAGCGATGCGACCGTCCAAGTTGCTGGATTGCTTTATCCGCAGCCCAGGGTAATTCAACGGTGATGTGCACGCGACGCCTCTGGTTCGGCACTTTCTTGCTCGCGTGCAGTGAGATTCCCGTCGAAGCTGCATCTGAAATGATGGCAACCAATTTACTCCCCTCCATAAACCACTTGGCTTCTCGAATATTGATGCTATCCATTTCCGATGCGAACTTGTCCTTGTTGTTATTACTCGCCGATGCGAGTAAATGCCGCCCGTCGTCCGAGACTGGTGGCACCGCAAATCTTGGTTCGTACGTCAGTCCAGATTCTTCACCAATCGAGTGTCGCACCATTCTAGCACGCCTGCCTGTCATCTCGGCTACTTTCTCGACGCCGCCGAGTTTATCGATTAAGTCGTCGAGGAAATTAGGGGGTAAATCCAGCTCTTCTACGCGCTTTAAGAGCGCTTCTTTGACCTTGTACGCTTCCTCGTGCGTTCGAGGACCGGTGATAGTTCCGTCTGCTCTTTGTTTCCAACCATCCGGAAGATCGGCGACGGGTAAGAGTTTCACCGCTTCTTGCTCCTCAGCGGTTCCGTTCGATTTGCCATTGACGTCCGTCTTGAAGTGTTCCATAATGAACTGTCTCAAAATTTCTTGCGTCGTGGAGGTTGGGACATCGCTTTCGAATCCGTATTGTAAGTTCAAACGCGTATCTTGCGCTTCGCCGGTTGTTTGGAGACCGATTAAAGCGCACTCGCCTCTTTCTAAAGCTTCCTCAACCTCCTTGACGACGAACGGGATTTTGAAGCTCACGCATAACAACTTGAAGAATCTTTGATGCGCGCTCCAGTACAATTTCATGAACATCCCGCTCTTCTCGCCTCGTTTATGCGCTAAATCCTCGTACTCTACGCGAACGTCTTGCCAAATTTGGCACGCCGAGTCGTACATCGCCCTCTGTTGAGCGGTAATTTTCACAGTTTCCGTGCGAAATTCCGCTTCTTCGAAGGAAAGCGCTCTCGCGACATACTTTCCACCGGCTTTCATCTCAATCGCGAGCATCTCAAGAAAACCTACGCCTCTGTCTTGCAATTTCTTGATGAAGGTCTCGGCATCTTTGAAGGGCGTCGACGGACCCCAAAAGCCCATACGTTCCATGTACGCCATGTTTCCAATCTCCGAAACGCCCGTCGCCGAGCAGTACAAAACTCTGGCTTCCGGACACATCTCTTGCATCTCTCTGACAGCCTTTGCCGTTTGACTCCCATTATCGCTGCTCGACTTTTTTCCCGCGCCCGCGGTGTGCCCCGAATTCTTGGCTTTATGACATTCGTCGAAAACCAAACAGCCGTTCCCGTCCTCGCCTTCGCCGAACCAATCGATAATCTGTTGGAACCTGTCGTACTTCCCGGTAGCGCTCACGAGCGTCGAATATGTGGTAAACAAAATACCTTCCTGAAAGTCGCGACTCAACCCAGTCGCTTTGGTCTGGTTATCCAGCTCTTGAACGTTTCTTATGATCTTCGCGTGGCACCCCAAGTCGGTTAAATCTCTCATCGCGTCTCGCGCCAAATCGATCGACGTGGACACCCAAACGTGTCTTCTTCTTCCTCTGCAATAATTATCGAAAATGACGCCGGCAATTTGCCTCCCTTTACCAATACCCGCACCGTCGCCGATAAAAAACCCCGCTCGTCGTCTGCCATCTTCTAAATACTCTTGGTGTTTTTGACACGCGTACGCGACGCCTTCGAGTTGCAAGCCGGACAGTTTTCGATTCTCAATCAACTCGGAAACGAGAGGATAGGTGAGTTTCGGCAACGCCACGGCGTTTAAAGAGGACGACTCGACCACTTTACACGGATGTGGTATCGTCTCGAACGGTAACGATTTCGTCTCGTACCCTTGAAACACGTTCGTCAACGTTTCGTTCACTTCCTCTTGTTCCGTCGTCGTCGTCGTTTTCGGATCGCCTGCGTGGTGGTTTTCTCTTTGTCCTCCTCCTCCTCCGGATGCTCTTTCTCCGGCTTGAAAATGATGATGATGATTCCGAATTTTTTCTTCTAGATCTTGTTCTTCTTCTTCGTCGTCGCCATCGTCGGAATAATACCCCCCGCGTCCGCCACCAAAGAACATTGATTCCATACTGTTTCTTCTTCTTTATTACGTCTCTCTCTCTCTCTCTCTCTGTGTGTTTATAGTATGCGCGCAAAAGAGATTTGTGGATCCAAGAAAGATTCAAAAAAATGGTCTTCCTTCTTCCTTCGAAAAAAGTAGGCACCCTTGATTAAACTTTTGGACACTTTTCTTGTTTGTTCTTTTCCCATACAAAAACAACAGAAAAACACACACTTCCCCTCCTCCTCTTTTTATTACACACACGCCATCATGGTGTGTGTGTTGTTCACGACGACGAGAAAGAAGCTCTCGTTGCAATCATCGTCATCGTCGTCGTCGTCGTAATAATAATACGAACAAGAACATCTGTAGTATCGAAGAAGAAGAAGAATAAACGACGTCCAACAAATCATCGTCTCGTCGTTGTTGTTGTCACTGATGGAAGAAAAAAAACAGCAAGTGCGAGAGACGATGCGGGTGGTCTGTTCGCCGCAGTCCTCGAACGAGAGAAGAAAAGAGTGCGAGCGGTTTTTAGACCAGACGTTCCGGGAGAAGTTCGAGGAGAATTACGAGTTAGTGTTGGATATTTTGAAAGGCGTTGGGAAGAACGGTGTTAATGGTGGTGGGAGTTCTTCGGAGGAGGAAGAATCAATCGAAGTCTCGGTGTTTGTCAGCAAATGTGTTTTGCAGTACCTGAGACGAGCAAAGATGGAGACAGATAAAAGTAGTCACAGTACGAACGACAACAACAATCTGTTACTACGGATTTTGTTTCAATCGATCGTCTCGAACGATCTGTTGAGTTTACGAGGGAAGGAAATCAACAGCGTCTGCGAATTTGCTGCGCTCGGAGCGGCGGTGGCGTCCATGAAAATGGTGCGAAGCGAAGAGGACGTGGAGACGTTGGTGGAATCGTCGGCGATGCACTTTCGACAAAACTCGGCGCACGCGTTTGTGCATTATTTGAAAGCGTTCGGGGAGAGCGTGCACGATAAAAACGTAGGTGCGATTCGTCCGGAAAGACGGAAGTTAATCGCCGAGGCGGCGTCGAGAGCGTGCGTCTTCGTGTGTCGCGCTTTGGAGGAGATGTACAAATCTATTTCTATCGCGACGAACGCGGAGGGAAGAGAAGAAGATGTGACTTTAGTAGCTTTAATGTTTGATTGCTTAGCGATTTGGTTGAACGAGGTCAATTCGAGCGCCTCGATCGAGTTATTCTTTCCAAAGCGAAGTATAATTTTAGAGCGCGCCGTGCAAATCGCGTGTGCTTCGGGGGAATCCAAAGTACAATCAAGCGCCATGTCGTTCGCTTCGACTTTGCTCGAGGCTATCGTGCAACAAGAAGGCGCGAATAGAGAAGCGCTCGCACAGTGTTTGAGTTTCGTGTCGCAAGTAGCGACGTCGCAAGAGGCGTGCAAATCCGCGCAAAATCGCGCGCTAGAGATTATTTTGGCGACAGTTAACGGAGCGCTGAAAAGAGACGATACTGAAATCGTGTCGTTTTGTCTAGACGCGTGCGCGAATGTGCTCCTCGCGAGTCCCGAGTCGCCGGCATCGTGTTTTGACGCGTGGGTGAAAATTTCCTCTTCCTCCGCATCGGCGTTTGACCTCGATAAAGAAACGACGCAGAAATACGTACCAAACGTGGTTGTTGTTGTAAATGCCTTGGCAACGTTCCTTTTGGAAAACTATAGACGGAATCCTTCAGAAATGGAAGCCATTCGAGACGAGATTGGCGACTCGTGTCGCGAGATTATCAATGCAGTCGGGACGAATCCAATTTTACCGATTCTCGTTCAAGGATTACAAACAGAAAGAGGGTTGGGGTACGTGTTCGTGTTTCAAATTTTATCCTACAGAATGAAGAATACGTTTGGTGGTGGTGACGAAGGAGATAATACCGGCGAAAGTAACGACGGAAGTAGCAATCTTTTCAACATCGCGATACAAGCGGTGGTGGACGCTCTAGTGCACTTCAGCGACGCTCGCGAAGCGGTGTGTTGGTCATTCGTCGGATTGGCGAAGGATATCGCCATCTCTAGAAAGCTTACGAAGTACTGTTTGCGAGCGCTGAGTGAAGTTTTGTGTTCAACGAACGATCCCGTGCACTCTCGCGGCGCGGCGACGGCGATTATGCGATTATGCGATTGCTCGAAGGAATCGCTCTTTTTGGACCCGGAGATTTCAAACTATCTCGGTCAGATGCTTGAACGCGCGTACGTGGAAAATTTAGTAACACCGACTGCCCTTCACGATTTGCGAGACGGTCAAGAGCCAACAGTTACTGTAGTTCTACGTGCAGCGGTACGCGCGAATTGTACGTCCGCGGAGTCGCTGGGTCGTTTGTTCCGGAAAACATCAGAAAACGCCTTGAGCGCTATTCATCATCATCACGGTATTCAAGTCGGGCACGCCTTAGTGGACGTTTCCATTGCGCTTCAATCGCAGAAAGCAACGCACGATGTCGACACAAAAAAGATGGCGTTAGAAATATTATCTCACGCTTTATCTCCGGCGCAAAGTTCCGTCGTGCCTTTGAAAGAGCTTCGCTTGTTGCTTCATGTCTTCGCGACGAACGACAACGAGGCTGTCTTTCTGGCGCCGGTCCTTTTTATGATTATGCGAACGTATCTTTCCATTTACAGCAACGGATCGAGTTACCTCGGAAACGAACTCATAGATACGGTACGATTGACGTATGTGAAGAATATCACGCATTCATCTTTATCGAATACCGCGTTGCACGAATCGATTGCGATGAACTCAGAACTGTTCCAACGAATGGGAATTTCTTACGAGGATATCGTGGGCGTTTTTTCCGGAACGACGTTGAATGATGTCGTCGCGAAAGTACTAGATATGAATCTCAGAGATACCAACGCGAATTTCGCGGACGACCCGGATCGATTTCCATCGGTGTATGGGTTGGCGCAAGCTCTCGTCCGATCGGATTGCGGGTACGTTCTCAGTAACGAACGCCTGGAGCTTCTTCTCCGAGCAGTTTCGATGAGTTTACGCACGGGGTGTTCAGATGAAAACGCGATTTCCGTCCTCGCCTTAGCTGGAGATATCGCGTGCCGTTCAATTGACAGCTTTGATCCAAAAAAAGCGTCCGCATCGTTTGGTGGAAATAAAGTCGTCGGCGTCGTCCATGGAAGTCTCGTAAATAACAACGTGAGCAACGTGAAATTGGTTCTCCCGAATTGGACGTTTAATAATCCAAAAAGCATTCACTTGCCTCAAATGACTCTCCCACTTCTTCTCCGTGGTTTGTTGGAAGCAGCTAACGAATACTTTCCCGCGCAACTCCTCACCGACATCGCCGCGACCTGTTTTGCAATCCTCAAATCCGTTGGTCCCGCTATCTTTCGAGAAGCGCTTTGCGTCGCGCTCGGCGACGAAAACGATGGCTTTCCTCGTCCGTCCGCGACGCAAAAATTCAAATCCGGCTTCATCGACGACATCACCAGCGAAGCGACGATGCAACACGTGAGGAACTTTAAGAGAAGTTTAAAGAAATTCGTCGGAGGTAAGAGATCCGCCGCTGGTTCTTAGCACGCATAAAAGGAGTTAGTAGTTTTAGTTTTTGAATGTTCGTAGATGAAGTAGTTTTGTAGAAAAAAAATGAACTGTAGCTCACACACCTCACTCTTCCTCTCACTCGAAAGTTCTCTCCTTCCTTCCTCTCGGCGGAGCGGAGAGAAAAAGAGAGAAAGAGAGAAACGCAGAGCAGGGTTTCAATCGATACAATGCACGGACGCAAGCGGGAAAGCACTGCCAGTCGTCTCGAGCGAAGGGCGAAATCCTTGCCGAAAGTAAAACTGTTGCAAAAATTGCACAAAGAAATCGTGCACTTACAAAACGCCGACGATAACGAGAAAGGAAAGGATGGCGGCGGCGGCGACGACGACGACGACGACCACGATACGAAAACTCAGAAGAAGATGGAATCGTTAATGCTCACTTTGACGCAAAAACTGGTCGAGATTCAACCGGAAATGATCACGTGTTGGAACAAAAGGAAAGCACGTTTTTGTCTTTACGTTGTTGTTCGACAACAAAAAAACGAGGAAGAGGAGGAGGAAAGACTAAAAAATGTCGCGAAAGAAGAATTACACGTATCGGAACAAGGGTTGAGGAGGAACCCAAAAAGTTATTGCGCCTGGGAACACAGGAGGTGGGTAATTGCTCGGTTGTACGATCGAATCCTTAGTTCGTCGTCGTCGTCGTCGTCGGAAAGAGGAAACGAAGACTCGTCGCTTCTTCCTTTTATGAAAGATGTCGTCCTTCGCGAGCGAGAGATGTTAGAGACGCTGTTAAACGCGGACGATAGAAATTTTCACGCGTGGAATTACCGGAGGTTTGTAGTGGATAAGATTACTCGGTATTATTTTAATGGCGAGCACGATAGGATGAACGAGGAAGAAGTAGCTGATGACGTTATAGAGAACAGGACGAGAGAGGAAGAGGCGAAGTACGCTCGCGAAAAGATTTCAAAAAACTTTTCCAATTATTCCGCCTGGCACCATCGGTCCGTGCACTTCGAACAGTTGGATGATGATAAAAACCAAGCAGCAGTAACGACAGAAACGTCGTCGTCATCATCACCGACGCGATTCCAAGCCGTGCTGGACGCGGAATTCGAACTCGTCTCTCAAGCATTCTTCACAGAGCCGGAGGACCAAAGCGCGTGGATGTACCATAGATGGTTACTTTCACAGCTCGATGCGTATTCCTCCTCCTCTTCCTCCTCGTCCAAAAATGCGTACAAAATACAAACGCTTCAGCGAGAATTAGATAGAATTACCGAAGTTTCTGAAATGGAACCGACGTGTAAATGGCCCGCGCTCGTCTGCGCTCGCTTGCACAAACTCCTGGCGAAGGAAATGAAACTCGACGACGATTTCGAGCGGCGCGCGGATGTGATTTTGAAGCACTCGATCAAAGCGAAAGAGCTTTACGAAAAACTCCTCCTCTTGGACCCGCTCAGGAAAGGGTATTACAGAGACGTCTTAGATAGAATGTTGTAGTAGTAATAATTTGCATGTACTCCTGTAGTAGTAGTAATAGAGAGAGAACACACACACACACAAAAGTCTTCTCTCGAGAACGAGAACGAGGGAGTTTTGAATCTTTTTCACATTTTTTTTTCTTCTTGAAAAGAAGGGGCGCGTCCAAAGAATCATTATTTCGCGCGCTTTGTTTGGACCGTATATACAGAAGGGAAACACACACTTTGCGTGATCATCGTCATGCCCTTCTCGCCGAGGAAGGCTTCGTCGTTTACCTCGAGATTCCACGCGACGACGAGCAGGAAGAACCCTACGTATTATCACGAAGAAGAAGACAAACGACGAAGAAATGATGAAAACGAAGATGCGAATAAAAGAGAAATACCGAACGAATCGACGCGCCTCTTCTCCGTGGAATCGGACTTGAAACTCGCCAAAATGACGCGCGCTCAAGGCAGTTGGTCGCCGTTGAGAGCGTTTTTGTCCATTTTATCCATAGCCGTAGTCGCGATGATTTGTATTTATGTCGGATACGCGGAGGATGTGTACGATTCGGAGAAGGTTTTATCGACCGAGGCGAAAGAAGCGGCGGAGGCGCTGTACACGAGAGAGAAGTTTTTGTTCTTCGGGAAAGAAGATGGAAGGTTAGGGAATCGAAATTTTCAGAGATGGGAGTTACCGAAGAAGCTTTGGTAACGAACGAGCGAATGAACGAACGATGAGAAAGAGAGAGAGAGAGAGTCATCGTTCAAGTTAATATTTTTTAGCGCGGTTGATGACCTGCGGTGTATTATAATAGAAGTAGTAAGTTCCAGCTAGGATGAATTTGTAATGTTAATATTGGATTGTTTTGTATAGTTATCGTTTTTATTTCACGGTGTGTAGTCGTATACATATTACATACCCTTCCGCTGCCTTTTCTTAATCTTTTACGCCGGCGAGATGCCGTGCGACTGCAAATAGTCTTTCAACTTGGCGAGGTTGATGGCGCCTTCTCGTTTACTCCCTTTCACCGGCTGACCATCTTTAAACACCATCAACGTCGGCAACCCGTACACCTCGTACTTCTCCACTAAAATTGGGTTTGGATCCGTTTCTATTTTCACAATCTTCAAATTCCCTTTAAACTCCGGCGCCGCTTTCTCCACCACTTTGCTGATTAACTTGCACGGCCCACACCACGTGGCCCAGAAATCGATTAAGACCGGAGTCTCCGATTGCAACACTTCTTTCTCGAACGACGCGTCGTCGACGATGATGATATCTTCTGCTCCGGATGCTCTCGTTATGATATTTACTCTGTTCGTTCTTTTGTTCGCCGCTGCTGCTCTCAACCCGTTGTTCGCATTGGAAACAGAAGATCTTCCTCCAAATCGATAAGACGTGCGATGATGATTTTTTTTCATCGTCGTCGTCGTCATCGCCGCGCTGCTGTTGCTGATCGTCGTGGCCATCTTTGCGTCTGTTTGTGTGCGCGTACTCACGGAAGATAAATGCGCGCGTATAGTAAACTCTGCTGAAAGATGATATGCGACGAATATATATGTTATGGTATATATATATCTGAAGATCAAATGAAGACGCACTCCCTACTTGTTGCGGTGAAAAACGTGACGTGGTACGAATTTCGACCACGTTTTGAGAGAGAGGAGAGAGGAGAGAGAGGAGAGGAAGATTTGATGGCAAGCAAGGCGCTGCTCTGTTTTGTCGAGCTCTCTTTTTCGTTTTTGTTTTTTTGTTTTTCACGACGCAAAATTTCGTCAAGTTTGAAGTTTGAAAGGACAAAACTTCGTTCATAATTCCACACAACAACACATTTTGTCTCTCAAAATCAAGTGTAATTATAATAATAATAATAAGAACGAAAGAACGCGTCGCATCTCTTCGCAGCTCTGGTTGTTGTTCGCTTCGATCTTTTCTGGTAGAGTTTTAGTATCTTAACAACGCGACGAAGAAAGAGAGAGAGAGAGACTTTAAAAAACTCTTTTATATCGTATAATAATAATTCACACACACACGTAAAAGATGGACGTAGATAATTACGGAGACCAACAGGCGTACGGCGCCTCTCGAGCGAGACGTGGAGGCCAACGAAGAGACGACCCGTATTCAGGAGGAGGAGGAGGAGGAGGAGGGTACGACGACTATTCCAGAGGTGGTGGTGGTGGAGGAGGAGGGTACGATCATCGCAGAGGAGGCCGAGGCGGGAGAGGCGGCGGAGGCAGAGGAGGTAGAGGTAGCAAGCCGTACGATCGACAGAGAGAAGGAGGAAGAGGAGATGACGAGTATCATCACCAAATGGAAGACCCGTCCGGGGCGTTGACCTTCCGCCAATTCGCGTTTAAACACTTACCGAACGACGCGACGCCGCAAGAAGCCGAGGAGAAGTACGAGCAATATAAAATCGAAAACGCGCACTTGTTTCACGAGCAGTATTTTATGCGACAAAAGAACGACCCGTGGATGCAAAGAACGTTCGATCCGAGACTGTTAGAATCGAACCAAGGAAAACGCTTGGAGTTGGCGAAGGAACAGTCGGAAAAGTTTGCAAAAGGGTTCGCGGAGATTGGGTCGGTGGAAGGGTTGCCAGATTACAGCGAGGCGACGACGGAAGCGGCGGCGGACGGAGGCGAAGAAAACATGGAAACAGAAGATCCGGAGAAAAAGGCGAAAAGAGCGAGAAGAATCGGTGGGTTCGTCCCGAGAGAGGCGTGGCACATGGACCGGTTAAAGCACGATTTAACCGTCGCGAGAAGTTTAATCGAAAAGTTAAACAGCGAGAAGGAGATTCCGAATTCTCCCGAGCTCGCCAACGCGTTGCAAAACAACGTCTCCATAAATGCCAAGAGTTCCGCGGAGGATATCGCGAAAGCGATCGACACGTGCGTTGTGTATCTTTGGAACGTGCACGGGATAGACTATTACGGCGGGAGAGAAACGAATCCTCACGATTACATTGAAATCGCGGAAGGGAGGAACGTGAGAGCGAAATGTTCGTTTCGCAAACCGTTGTCGACGTTTGCGTTGGGCGGAGGCGAACACGCCGTTCCGGCGGACGCACCGATCGAGCCGATCGAAGCGAACGAAATCGCAACAAAATGGTCAAAGCGCGTAGATTCCACCTGGTCGGAACGTTTGACTTGCTTGAGCGATCCGGTTGTTTTACGATTAGTGGACGAAGCGGATTTGGAAAATAAAATCGAAGAGTGGATTAAAGCGCAAGTGGTCGTCTTCGACGAAAGTCGATTCGGGTCCACGTTATCCTCCAAACTCTTCATCGCGGAGGAGTTTGTCTTGAAACATATTAAAACGAAACAAACCGAAGCTATTGAGAAAGAACGCAATCGTTTGATTGACGAAAAGTATAAAGAGAACGTGTTCGAGTATTTGCGAGCGGAAGAGGCGAAAGGAAACAAACCGACGTTGCGAGGGATCAAAAGAGGCGGTAGCGGTGGCGGCCGAGGCGGTGGAAGAGGTGGCCGAGGTGGTAGACGCGGACGTGGTGGAGGGAGAGGGCCGTACACAGACTTAGATGCGACGACGAACGAACGCGTGGTTATCGACTACGGTGAAATATAAAAGAAGAGAGCGTTGATTTTTAGAAGAGGGAGAGAGCGAGAGAGAGAGAATAAACAAGAGTTACTAATAAGTCATCCTTTAAATATAACAATCGAGACGAAGATGACAAAGATGACGCGACACGATGCGCCCTAAAAGCTCTATTATTTCAAATCAAACTACTTACTAGTTTATTACTATCATACTACTATCATCCAACCGATATCCTCGTGTTCAAAAGCGCTTTACACACTTTTGCATATTCTTAGCCGCTTTCGCGCACTTCCGTTTCTCCTCGTTCGATTGCTCTCTGACCACCATCAGTTTAACGCACATCTCCTCAAACTTTTCAGCTTTGGCGGTGCATTTGTCCACCAATCTCGCTTTGCACAACGCCAAGTCCTCCGAGAGTTTCTCGCACGCTTCTTTGTTTTTCGGATACGCAGAAACGCACGCTTTTAAAGCGGATGTTCTTGTCGCACATTGGGAGGAGATTTTCTCCCGCTCTCGCTTCGTTTTCGCCGACGAAAAGATTGAAGAGAGGAATGAGCCCATTTCTTTTCCTTCCTCTTCTTTTAATCCTTGTGATTTTTATTGAGTAGTTAACGCAGTCGTAGTTGCGCGCGAGAGACTGACGAAGAATTTCTCAAGAACAACTTTCACATAGTACGTACTCAACGAAACGTCATCGAAAACGAGATCTCGATAGATGCCGTGTAAAACGAAGAATGGCTGTTGTCACGTTGGACTAAAACGTATAAAGTACTCCAATCCTCCCGGTTCTTGTTTCATTAAGCTTAAATTAAATAATTGCTACGTGTGTATATATTCTCTCTCTTTCTTTCTCTCTCTCCTTCGTTTGTACGCGGCGGCGGCGTTTACAGAAAGTCCATAAAAGCGTCATCCTCTTCCGGCGCTTCTTCCGATCCAAAGTCAACCGCGGTGAAGAGCATGTCCGCTTTACCACCCGGAACAACCAACCCTTTAAACGTCTGTTTGCCCTTCAACAATTTGTCCAAGGCGTAAAACTGTTCGTCGCCTAACTGGATGCCGGCGCAGTGGAACACCGCCGAGATCTTGTCCGTCTCCGGGTCGTTGATTTTGAAAATGACGTGTTGCTCCCAGGTCGGGTCCAAACCTCGCTCGTCGCTCGTTTTCCATTCCGCACCGTTGCATTTAATCGTCACTTGGCACGTGGCCTTTTCGATGCCGTAGAATTTCAAGTCAATTTTTTTAATGTTGCACGAAGTCGCTTCGATTTTCAACTCGTATTTACCATCGCCAACAACTGGGATGTCTGTTTTTCATTCATTTCATTTGAAGAAGAGAGAATAAAGAGAGAAGAATAATGAGTTTTACATATACACACACACAGAAGAAGAACTGATTATAATTGTTACAGATCATTTTCAGCTTCGAATATGCACGCTTATTAAAGAGAGCAACAGAAACGAAGAGACATTGTTTTAAAGAAGAAGAAGAAGAAGAAGAAGAAGAGATAAACGATCCGCCGACAAAAATAAAAGAAGAATAAAAATCATCCACTCGTTGTTGTGTGTTGTGTGTGTGTGTTTCATCAATATCTCCCAACAAAGAAGACTGATGATGCAAAGCCGCCCGGAAAGCCGCCCCGCGCGCTCGAAAACAAACGATCATCGATACCTACCTGCCATTTTGATTGAGTGTTATAAATATTAGTTTTAATATAAGTTTATTTCTGAAGAAGAGGAAGCACCAGCTCTGTTTGGTTGTCTGTCTCTTCTGTCTTGTTTGTTGTCGAGAGAAAACAGGAGGGGGAGAAAGAAGTCCGTTTTGGCGGGAGAGAAAAAGAAGCCCCTTTCCTTCCTCTCTGCTTTGTGAAATCGTCATTTATATACAACACAATAGATCGAATATAATGGTGGTACGTATTATTCGCGTCAATTTTCTCTCGGAACAGATACTCGTGTATCTCTCGCACGCGCGCACGCGCTCATCGCGTTCGTTTTACCTTCGCGACGGGGCGCGCGTCTTTGGAGGAAACGCGACGACTCGTCGAAAATCGCGGTTTTACGAGGAAAAAATGCGGCGAACGAAAAGTTTTTGAACGCGCGAAAAGTGTTTTGGAGAGGACGGGTGAAAGGATAAACGCGGATATATTCGGATACATTTTATGTGTCAATGTGTTTGGAACGTGTTTATGCTTTTCTTGGCCTTTTTGTGACATCGCGGCGTGCTTTCGTGCGCGACGTTTGCTTTTCGTTGATGGGCGGGTGGATGGCCCTACATGAACGAGAACTCCAAAAGAGAGGCAAAAATTTCTTTTCTTCTCTCGTTATTCGTTCTTCGCGAAGATAATTGATTTATTATACCTGCGTACTGACCCATTCTCTCTCTTTACTCGCAATACAGCTCGCACAAGATATCGATTTGCTCAATCCACCGGCGGCTCTCGAAGCTTCCAAGCACAAACTCAAACGCTTAGTACAAGGTCCGAATAGCTTCTTCATGGATGTGAAATGCCAAGGGTGCTTTTCCATCACGACTGTGTTTTCGCATTCTCAGACTGTGGTTTTGTGCGGCTCATGCTCGGCGGTTTTGTGCCAGCCGACTGGCGGCAAAGCGCGCTTGACGGAAGGGTGCTCTTTCAGAAAGAAAACTGACTAAGAAGAGAAACAGCGCAGCACTCCTGTCCCCCCATAATATATTGTAGCAAACTATTTAGAGAGATTGAACCTTTTAGCACATAAACTTTGTCAATTCGAATGAAAAAGAATACGCAAAATTGAAAGAAAACTACTTACTATACACATAATCGTATTGGTCCTATTAGATTAAAAACACACGCTCTCATATGTTACTTGCTATCGTTCGCAGCCGCTCTATCCTTCTCCGCTTTCTTCGCCTGCCGCAACTTAATCATATTGTACATACCAACAGCCAGGAACGCAATCACATAACCTAAATAATTCAAAAACGTCACCGTATTGTGGAACAAGTGCTGCGACGCGAATATCAGCATCCAATCTTTGATGACGCCGGCGATATTCATGGTCAACGCCGATGTCTTTCCAATCAACAAAAAGACCGCCAGATTCAACAAGAATGCGCACGTCGCGTTCAAGAATAACACTTTCCAGTCTATAACTAAGTCGACGTTGGCCATGATTTCGGGTAACTCCACGGTCAAAAATGGTACCAACAAAAATATTCCACACGCCGGTGACACGTAATACAGCGATTGAATCGGATTCATCGCGTACCCTTTATTCTTGATCAAAATCTGCACCAAGCACAACCTCGTCGCCTCGAATATTAACGCCGAAAACTGTTCGATGACACCAATCCAAATGAAATTAATTTCCCCGTACGCCGCAATCGCTACCCCAATTGCGATGATAAACATGTTCAAAGTCGTCAGACCGTGATACTTCTCCGTTCGGAATATAATGCCGACGAAATATACCAACCCTGGCATCAACGCTTTCGTCATTTGAATAAACGAAACCGAGAGGTGTAAATATGCCGAGTTTGACAACCATAACGACGCTGCGTAAAACGCGCCAATCGGTAATACTCTGCTCACGTACTCTTTCCTCGGCATCGATAATCGTTTTGTCACTTTAAACACTCGCATCAATACCGTCGCCACGGTGGTACAAAATACCATGTGCCATAACGTCAACGCGATTGGATACTTAAACCCAGAGTACGCTAAAATCCACTTGTTGAATAAAATAACCCCCATGGAGATGGACATCCACACGATGACGTAAAAATACGCTCTGGCTGCCTGTTGTCGTCGATGATGAGAGAGGACACGCGACGAAAGAAAAAGGAGATCGAATTGGTTGGTGTTGGTGAGTACAGTTTTTTAACTCGTTGTAATTTTATATAAAAAGAGAGAAGAGAGAGAGAGAAGAGAAGGTGGAGAAAGGAAGACGACCGGCGCGTACCTGTTGCCACACCGTGCCTTTCGGTTGGTGTTGCTGCCCATCGTCTGCTTGCTCTGTTTTGCCTTGCTCTGGCATCTTTCTTTCTTTTTAATTATTACGATGATTATAATAATTGAAGCGACCCGCGTTATGAGAGTGAGGTCAGGTACAAAAAAAATTGATAGAGGAAAAAACACAAAAATCAGTTCGTTGTGCTCTACAATTTTATTTTACACCGGCTTGAACTTCCTGGCGGCTTTCATGGCTAAGACTTTCGCTTTGTCCGCCTGAAACCCTCTCTGCAAAGCGATTAAATCGTTCCTTCGCCTCTCTCGAGATTGAAACTTGTAAAAATTCTCCACGGGAGCTAAACCGAGCGTGCCTTTCTTCTTTTTTCTGTAAAAGGAAGAACTAGTAGTCGTAGCGTCGCCGTCTTCGTTTTCCATCGTCAAAGCTTCTTTCCTGCGTCTCTCCACGGTGCTCGCTCGAACCCCACCGACGGTTATCCCTTGATTATCGCTCGTTTTCCGTCTCCCTCGTTTTTGTTGCACGACGGTCCACCCGTCGTCTTCCTCTTCTCTCGCGCGTTTCCGTTTTTCTATTTCCTTTTCCTTGGCGCGGTTTCGAAACCACTCGTCGACGGTCGCTTTCGCCGCCTTGGCGCCGCCTTTGCGTCGGAGTCTGTGTTCGTACACAAACTTATCCAAACCGAACTGGGGAGGAGGAGGTGAGCCTATTCCTATTCTCGTCGTTATCGGTGCTTCTACGATTGTCTTCTCTTCGATTTTCTTCCATAACTTTTGTAAACTCTTGGTCTGTTCGAACGTCACCAAAGCGCTCTTCGCCTCCGAATTCGTTTTTAATCGAATCAGTTGCACTCGTTTCGTTTCACCGAAAGAGGTGGAGAATAAATCCTGAATGGAGAATTCGTTGTGCCACTCGAACGGGAATCCGGTGACTAATACCGTCGCGGCTGCAAACGATGCCGAAGATGCCGCCGCTTTTTCTTCTTCTTTGTTTTCTTCATCATCTTCTTCTTCTCGAATGTCTCGAATGTCTTTTTGCGTTTGTCGGTGCACGAACAGCGGGCGAAGAAAAGACCCGTGCGGGTACATTTTCACCAGAAGCTCACCCACATCATCATCATCATCACCTGAACCTCTTTTTCTCTTCCTCTTCGTCGTCGTTTCTTTTTCGGAGGAAACATTATTAGTGATGTCGTCGTCGAAATCGTTTTTCCTTTTCTTCCTCCTTTTCTTCTTCTTCGTCGTCGTCGTTTTCGTCGTCGCCGCCATGATGATGATGATGATGATGTCGTTGTTGTTATGATGAAATTTTTCGATTGAGAAGTAAAAAAAGTTCAATAAGTTCTGTAGTGTTTAATTTATCATTTATTTTATTATTCCAAGCTCAACTCTTCGTCGTTCGCTCTCTTCCCACTCTTTAAAGAGTTGTAAAACTCGTGCGTCTCTTCGATGACATCTTTCGCGTACGCGCTCGGCATGCACTTATCGTCCAAGCCGAACATGTTTTGCGGCTTACCGTCCGGCGTTTTGTAATCGCGAAACCAAACTCTGATTTTTTCCAACTCCCCCGGCATGTGTTTCTCGACATCCGCGACGTCGTTGATGTCAGAGGCTTTCGGGTCGCTGGTACTGATACAGATGACTTTCCAGTCCAACTCGCCCTCGTCAATCATGGCGTAGACGCCCAACGGTTTCACCGGAGTGACGGAACCCATTTCCAACTGCGTCGAGCCAATCTCGACGACGTCCACCGGGTCGTTGTCGCCTTTCACGTTCATCGTCGGGTGAACGTGCTGCGGGTCCTCCCACGTCTGAGGTAACATACCGTAGTTCCAGTTGATGTTGTACGGGTAATCTCTTAACTTGCCTTTTTTCGTGTCTTGTTTAATCGGAGTCAATTTCTCATCCGTCGCGACTTCCATCTTCGCTTTCGTTTCTTTCGGAATTTCGCAGATAAAGTTGAAAGAGCCGTCGGCGTTTTTCAACGGCACGTCGTGCCACGGGGAGATTCTCTTCCCGTCTTTTTCGTAAAAGCATCGAAAGTCCAAGGACGGGTAGTCTCCAACTTTCGAGGATTGGTACGCGGACATCACCGTCGTCGTCGTCGCGCGAAGGTGTCTGCGTTGATGATGATGTTTTACATGCTGTTGGATCGTCGTCCTCGTTTTGTTGTTGTGAATGGTCGCGCGGCGAGCGATGGAGTGCATCGCGCTCATCGTTAATCTGGTCATGGAAGAAGAAGACGTCATTTTAATTGTTGTAATACTAATTCCTTCTTAATTCGATGATTGTGATACTACTCTAATAAAGAAGAAGAAGAGACGACGAGTTTATTCCGAAAAGGAATAACGAATGAAGAGAGTTGAGTAATCCTTCTTCTTCTTATCAGGTCCTTCGGGTGTCCTTTCGTGAGAAAAAATCTTCCGTCCTGCTTGACCCACCAATTTTTTCTCTCTCTCAAACAACAAAAGTACTGCGAGAGACTATTATATATCTTCACAAAAATCACCTCAAACGCGAAACGCATTAAAAACAGAGAGCACTTACAGCAGAATTATTACG
>Ga0209425_10002780_pt1 | contig 19099 bp, 14 predicted proteins | sample COG_05_FD_184749 | JGI IMG/M metagenome (GOLD analysis project Ga0209425, IMG submission 184749) | Pelagic Microbial community sample from North Sea - COGITO 998_met_05 (SPAdes) (version 2) | ecosystem: Environmental > Aquatic > Marine > Neritic zone/Coastal water | place: Helgoland, sampling...
CTACAGGACCAACAGCAGTAAGAAATCCTTCAGTGGCCATTGAGTGATCGTTATCATCAATGTGATCATAGTCTCTTGTTGAGTATGAATATTTTGCTTTAACTGTCATGTTAGTAAGTTCTTTTACATATTCAACTTGAGTATTTTCAACCACCTGAGTTCTTTTAGGATCCCAGTTTTTACGAACTGTGTCTATACTGTTTGGTGCCAATCCAACTGCGCTTGCATATGGATCATAGTTAACACTTGGAGATAGAAATGTTAAAACATCAATTAGACCACCAATTGTTCCAGCAATATGATAAGGCTCATTTAGATTACCTTTTTCAAAAGGACTACAACCATAAAAAGCATCTCTAGCACAATAAGTACCAGCAACGTTCAATCTATTATCATCTGATGAATAATGCGCTGAATTAAACTTAATCATACTGTCATTAGGAAGATCAACATCAACTGAAAGACGGACACCATAAGCATCTCTTCCATCAATATCATTACCAGTCCCTATGTTTTTAATCCAACCATCTTTTACAAATGAAGAATAAGCAAGACGTGTTCTTACGTTATCTCCAAAAGGTAAATTAACTGCAGTACTGATTCTTTCAGAACCATAATTACCTAATTCAAAGTTTGCATAACCACCAGCTTCAGCAGTAGGTCTAGCAGTCACTAAATTAATAAGACCACCAACAGCATTTCTTCCAAATAAAGTACCCTGAGGTCCAGCAAGTACTTCTACTTGTTGTACATCAAGAAAACCAATTTCACCGAATGCACTTCCGTTTAAACCATGACCATTTATAGCCATTTGAACAGAAGAGGTAGTTCCAGCTCCGATAGCTGCACCGGCCACACCACGAACACCAGCGCCAGACCCAGATCCAATACCGTGCGCGTAACTAAAGCCAGGCATATAATCTGATAAATCGGCAAGCTCAGTAAGCTGAGCATCAGCGAGACCTTCAGCATCAAAAGCTTGAACTGATAGAGCAAGATTCTGAATTGATTCTTCTCTTCTTGTAGCAGTAACCACAACTTCTTCTACTTCTTGAGCAGAAAGGTTAAAAGACCCAAACGCTGTAAAGCTTATTGCAAAGCTTAATAATAGTTTAGACAAAATTTTCATAAGTAATCCCCTAAAAATGAAATATTAGTTATATATAATATATGGATATATTACTTATTGCTATTTTTTTATTTAATTAATTAGTAATAAATAATAGGTAAGAAGCCTATAAAAACGTCGCATATAATGTATTTAGGATTAAAAGTATTAAAAAAATACTTAATTTTTGATTAATTTATTAATATATCTATCTTTTAGTCGAGATGACCTAGTTATTAAGTCTATTTGCTCACCTTCAATAATGACATAAAGAGGCATAGAAGCTGGCTCTAAAGGATCAGATTCCCATATAACAACATCTGCAAAATTTCCTTTAACAAGCGAGCCTCTGTTCTTAATTCCAAAAACGTCAGCAACAATTTTAGACATGCCACTTATAGCATCTTCATACTTCATTCCATAAGCAACTGCATTTCCTGCTCCTTGTCTCATAAGGTGATAATTATGTGATCTTGCTGAATCAAACATAATAGTTACACCTGCCTGGTTTAATATCGAAGCAAGTTCTAATGAGCTTGACAACTCATCAAAAGAATTAGGAATATTATCCATTGGGTTAATGATCACTGGTATTCCACTTTGGGCTAACTCATTTAAAACTAATGGAGCATCTTCTATTCCAGCAAGTATTAAATTTAAATTATATTTATTTTTAATATCTATTAAATGTTTAATATCTGTAGCTCTATTTGTTTCAATAATAAGAGGAAGTTTCTTATTTGCTACTTTATCCAATGCTTCAATATCCTGAAGATGAAGTTCAAAAAATTCAGCTAAAGGAGACTCAAGAACTTTTTCATAGTTTTTATTTCTAGCAAGTTTTCCTAGACTGATAAGATTTTCTAATAGATCCAGATCCTCACTTCTAGAACCTGATGAAGCTCCCATTTTTCCAAGCATGACCATATCTTTCATACCTGTAACATCCATCTTTCCATCTAAAACAAAAAATGAACCCATTCCAGCAAGAGGCATGGAGGTTTGTTGGGGGAGTGTGATTACCGAAGTAAGCCCATTAGATCTATTCCAAGGAATAAGAGTTGAGTTTGGATTAAACGCTCTAAAAATACTAAAGCCCATATTAAGATAATCTGCCGCATCATCTCTTGTGACATCAAGGGAGCCTATTTCAATAATCCCAACAGCTGTCATGGGAGCAATGAAACCTGGAGTAATTATCTTACCTTCAGCATCTATAGTAATTGATGCATCAATATCTAAATTCCCAATAGAGTTAATGACACCATTTTTAATATAGATATCACCAACAAAAGCTTCAGAACCATCTCCAATGTGTATGGTTCCATTTTTAATAAGCGTGTCAGATGCATTGACATTTATAGATACCATAAATATAAAGCTTAATAATAATTTAAAATTTTTCATTGTGTTCTACTTGAGTTAGGTTTAATAATTCCAAGATCAAAATCAGAGACTGGTTTTGAAGATGAGTCGTCACGATCAAACATTAAATTACCATCAATAAAAACTTTTTGAGCAATCGCATAAACACTAAAAGGATTTTTATTCCAGATAACTACATCAGCATTTTTACCTTTTACTAATGATCCTGTTGTTTTCTCAATACCAGCTGCTTTAGCAGGATTAGAGGTTATCCACTTCATTGCCCTGGCTTTTGAAATATTAAATCCAGCTCTATTTCCTGCAGCAAGAGCTTTAGCTGCTTCTTGGTTGAGGTGCTGAATTCCAATTGCATCATCTGAGTGAACAACTGCACAGCCTGTTCCATTTCTAGCCTGATCAATAATGGCTATATTTTCTTGAACCATATCGTATGCTTCATGTTTAAAGCCCCACCAGTCTGCCCATAGAGCACCACATATACCATTATCTGCTAGCAAGTCAGCAATCTTATAAGCTTCTACAGCATGATGAAAAGCTGTTATTTTATATCCAAATTCTTCAGCAATATCTATCATCATTGCCATTTCTTCAGCTCTATAACAATGATTCTGAACTAAGATTTCACCATTGAGAACCCCAGCCAAAGTATCCATTTCTAGATCACGTGTAGGAGGGCTTACTATCTCTTTTGCTTCAGCTGATTTACTTTCGTATGTATTCATATTTTCACGATACTTAGAAGCTTTAATCCATGCTTTTCTATATCCAGCGATATTACCCATTCGAGTTGACGGTGCTTGTCTTCTACTTCCGTAGACTCTCTTGGGATTTTCACCACACGCCATTTTTAATGAATGCGGTGCATCAGGAAATTTCATCCCTTGAATAGTATTGCTTTGAACATTTTTAAAAGTAGTTCCTCTTCCCCCAATTAAATTAGCTGAACCAGGTAAAACATGAAAAGTTGTTACCCCTCCCTGAAGAGCTAAAGAAAACTGAGGATCTTGTGTCCAAACTGAATGTTCCGCCCATACATCAGCAGTTACTGGACTTGTAGATTCATTACCATCAGAACTTGTTTTTACACCAGGTGCTGAATAGACACCCATGTGAGAATGTAAATCAATGATACCTGGAGTTACCCACATTCCCGAAAGATCATACTCAACAGTATTGTTTGCTTTAGATAAAAGGTTGAGACCAATAGCTTCTATTTTTCCATTTACAATAAGAACGTCATATCCAAAAAACTCATTTCCCTCGCCATCATAAATATTTGCATTTTTTAACAATGAAGTTGCTGATGGTTCAGCTATATAAGTCGAGTCAAATGGCTCAGCATTTATACATATGCATAGCAGCAGTGCAGGTAGGGTAAAAAGTTTATTTATAATTTTCATAGTAAGAATAAATTAACATATTCAATTCATATTTTTCAATGAAAATCTTACAGACTTAAGTGGTGACCGCCATCAAGAATCAAAAGCTGACCCGTTGCATTCTTATTAAGAGATATAAAAGCTAGGATAGACTCAGCAATAGTTTCTGGAGTTGCTACAGATTTTAATGGCACACTTGATTCAAGATTTGTTTTAGCAGTGTTAAACAAGTCTTCACCAAGGGCAACTTTTAACCACTCGCCATCAATAAAGCCAGGACAGATAGCATTTACTCTAATAGGTCCTAAATTTCTTGCCATAGAAATAGTCATTGTATTTAATGCGCCTTTTGATGCTGCATATGCAAGAGAGCTTCCTATCCCTTTTATACCAGCTATAGAAGATACATTTGTAATACTAGGATTATCACTTTTCATTAAAAATTCTTTTGAAGCCTTAATCATCTGGAATGGCCCTATTAAATTTACCCCATAGACCTTTTGAAAATCTTCAGCATCAAGAAGGTCAAGATTTGAATGATCCCATGCAAATTTAGTTGTCCCTGCGTTGTTAATTAAGGCATCGATTCGACCCCATTTTTTAACAGTTTGCTCAATTGTATTTTTACAATCAGTATCATCAGAAACGTCAGCTTGAATAGCTAAAGCTTCAACATCAAAAGTTTCACATGCTTTAGCAACTTCCTTAGCTTCCTTGATCGTACTTGAGCAAGTAATAGTGACATTCCAACCCTTGGAGGCAAGCAATAATGCTGTTGCAGCTCCAACTCCACGCGAGGCGCCAGTAATTATGGCAACAGGTTTTTTTGCAGAATTTTGCATTTTTTATAAATTAGAATTTGTTGATTTAGCTATAGCTCTAAACATAGCGACATGAGCTGCTTTGGAATATTCTTTTTCAGCTGTAAACCTATGATTTGAAGAAGTTTTTGCTATAACAACATTACTTAGAGGATCTACATATATATATTGATTGTAAACACCCGATGCAGTGAAATCTGTATCAGGAAAACCAGGAACCCACCATTGATAACCATAACCCCAAGTATTAGATGAAAGATCACCAGCTTCTGGTTGAAGGTGAGGAGCATCCATATTGTGCGATGCATCTACCCAAGCACTTGGAACAACTTGCTCGTCTTCCCATTTCCCATTATTTAGATACAAAAGCCCAAATTTTGCGTAATCTCTTAAAGTTGCATTTAGACCACCTAAGGCCATGTCTACATCTTTATTATCTGATAAATAATAAGCCTCATCTTCCATGCCTATTTTTTCCCATATATTTTTTTGCAAGTACTCTCTCAATGGCATTCCTGTTACTTCGATGAGTAAAAAACCTAGCATCTGCGAATCAATACTAACGTAGTGATTATAAGTACCTTGTTCTTTGTGATTGGTAAGAGTCTTTGCAAAATCTCTGAAAGAGGTGCCAGCAGCAACAGCTCTACCAAACTTATTTATATCTGAATTAGGATCTGCATAATCTTCATTAAATAAAACTCCAGAAGACATTTGAAGAATATTTTTTATTTTTATACCGTCATAACCAGTCCCTTTAAAGTCAGGTAGATATTTGGTAATTGGATCATTAATATCCTCTATCAGCCCATCATTTACAGCAATTCCAACTAGAGCGGATAAGAAAGACTTAGCAACAGACCATGATATATGTTTTGAGGTAGAGGTATTGCCATTAAAGTAATCTTCAAGGATGACCTTATTATCCTTAATAATTAACAGGCCATCAGTTTTAAAATACTTTAATGCCTCTTCTAAGTTTTGGTCTTTTCCTTCAAATTGATATGAATCAGGGAGGGTAAATACATTGTCAGATCTTGGAAGGGCTTTTGCTTTGCTTGAAGGTTTGATAGATTCTGAAGCTATAAATAACTCACTCATATTTATAAAATTATGAGCAATTTTATCTTCATCATACAGGTGCATTATTCTATAGATCCTTAAAGCTCCAGGGCCGTATATAAATGAAAGAATAATAATAATGGCTAAAAGAATGATAGAAATTGTTTTCATAAGTTTCCCTAGTTATGAAGGTTAAATTTTATTTCCACACATCAACATAATCTTTTAGATCATGCATGGGAATAGTTTTATTTTTGCCAGCTGCAGTTCCAGTATATATATACCCAATAACTTCGGCAGACTCATCTAATTCGAGATGCTTTGAAATCACTTTGTTAAATGCAAAAGTTCCAGTTCTCCACATAGCTCCATAACCTAAAGCGTTTAGTGCTAAAAGTATATTTTGCCCAGCACATCCGGTTGAGATAGTTTGCTCTATTGAAGGCACTTTTGGATGATCTTTAGGAGTAGAAATTAATACAATTATCATTGGGGCTCGAAAGGGAGCCTCAGTATATTTTGAAATCTGAAGATCCGTTAAATCCTTATTCAACTCATGAGCAGTTTTAAGAAATATTTCAGATAGCCTATTCCTTCCGTTACCTGTAATTTGAATAAATGTTGATGGTCTTAACCATGCATGATCTGGAGCTCTTAGAGCAGACTCAAAAACTGTTTCCATTTCCTCAGAAGTAGGGTGAGGTTCAACTAGTTCTCTAGCTGAATTTCTTGTAGTAATATTTTTTATTGCATCCATTTATTAAGAATTATATAACTTTTTTTGTTCAAGTTTATCCCTAATATCTTTATGATATTTTTTAGTAATTTTGTATCCAGAGTAAAAGAAAGCAGCTATTAATCCCCATATCATCGCAAAGGGTCCATCCAAAAGACCTAGGTTAAAAAGCATAGATTCTGTAATCACTTCTTGACTGCCATATGAAGGAAAATTAATTATATCAAGAGCAGTTCCTGCAACAATTGAACCAAGAGCGCCTGAAGCTTTTGCAAAAAAAGATCGCGCCGAATAAAAAATACCTTCTTGACGATATCCAGTTAGAAGTTCATGTTCATCACAAACATCTGCCAAGGCTGACATAACACTAATGTTTAATATAGAGCCAGCTGCAGCTGCAACTGACCCAAGAACAATTATAAAAATTACTAGATCCCATGAAGCAGGATCAGGAGCTAGACCAAACAGACTTAAAATAACAGCTAGCGACCAAAAAAAACTTAAAATTATTGCAGATAAAACTATGATTATTGGTTTTTCAAAGATTAAATGAAGTCGCGCTGTAATCATAAAGCCTATAGCATACCCAAATACATTATTAAGAATTAACCAGCCTGTTTGAATTGGACTTAACTTCCAATAAAAAGTATACATATAAAGTCCAAGCACCTCATGAGTTCCTATAAGGATTGAAAGAAAAAATATACCTAAAAGTAGATAAAGATAATTCTTATTTTTTAAAACCTTAGCAATATCCTTAAAAAATCTAAGTAAGTTATTTTTACTTTTTCTTTCTTTGGGTTGTTTTAAATTAGGTATTTGATCTTTTGTAAAATAGGCCGAACTAGCTAAAGCTATCCCTACCAAGATACAGCTAAAAAAAACTATGGGTGGATAAGCCTCTCTTGATAATTGACCTAATTCATATCCTTCAATATTTGGAAAGATAAAAAACCAAACATAGACATGCATAATAATTACACCTGTATAAGAAAGAACATTGTTAAAGCTCATAACTTTAGATCTTTCAATATAATCATCTGAAAGTTCAGCTCCTAGAGCCAAGTGAGGAATAGTAAAAAGAGTAATACTTAGTTTTAGTAAAATAGTAAAAGACGTAAACCAGGCAAATATTGCTAATTGATCTAGGCCCTCTGGCGGATTAAAGATTAAGTAAAGACATATAATTACTGGAAGTGGTGCAGCAAACATAAATGGATGCCTCCTTCCTAGCTTAGAACGAAAATTATCTGACATAGATCCAACTAAAGGATCGGATATAGCATCAAAGAAAATAGCTATAGAAACAGCCAATCCAGTTAAAAATCCTGAAAGACCTATAACTTGGTTGTAAAAAAAGAAAGCTAGAGTAGCTAGTAACCATAAGACGCTAGCTTCACCTATGGCGCCAATACCATATGATAATTTAGTACTTAATTTCACCGATGACATAATTAATAATCATCATGCTAGATTGTTTAGAGTAAGTCTAACAACTAACCCATGTATTTTTTTTATACATGTATTATTTATTAATCTTAAAATTATGTATTATTGTTGAAGTTAATAAATTTATAAAAATATGTTGATACAAATAATTGGAATAGCGGCTTTAGTAATTGTTTCTTATTTTGTTGTTAAAAGATTATCTAATACAGATAAAGCTTTGCCCAATGAATCTGAGGTTGAAGATAATAGTTTAATCTTTGAAGAAGAGATGTCTGAAGACGAACTTAATGAAATTGATGAAAGCATCAATGACTAGTTAAGCTTTTTTAATCATGGAATTCATTAAAGCAATATTTATAAGTTTTGGAATACTTGCAGTATCTGTTGGAATATTACATTTTATTCTAAAAAAGCTATTTAAAAACTATGATACTAAAATGGTCTGGCTCTGGTTTCTTTTTGTAGTTACTTGGATTGATCTAATCGGAGTTTATATGTCCTGGTGGCGTATTATCTGATTCCTTCAAGCCTTTAAGAAGATTCTTACAGGCAAACACCATAATAATTGCAAAAGGCACTCCAGTTATAACTACAGAAGTCTGCAGGGCGGTTAAGCCGCCTGCGTATAAAAGCACTGCAGCAACAACGCCAAGTAAAATTGCCCATGTAACTCTTGAGATCATCGGTGAATCATCATTTATATCAGTTTGATCTTTGGACGAAAGCATTGATGCAACTAAGGCACCTGAATCAGATGAAGTAACAAAAAAAGTAACTATTAATATTAATGAAATAATTGATAGAGGCTGAGCAAATGGATATACATCATATAAAGTAAATAAAGCTACAGGAAGATTATTTGCAACCACCTGACTTATATCACTCGTGTTACTGATAACTTGATAAATTGCTGCATTACCAAAAACTCCCATCCATAAAAAAACTATTAAAGAAGGAACAAATAAAACTCCAACTATAAATTCTTTAATTGTTCTTCCATAAGAAATTCTTGCTATGAATAAAGATACAAAAGGAGCCCATGAGAACCACCAAGTAAAATAAAATAAAGTCCATCCATTTTGCCAGGAGGTCGGATCATAGACTTCAGTCCATGTTGCTGATTGGATAATAGTATTTAAGTAAGCTCCAAAATTTTGAACTAAAGCGTTCACTATAAAAATAGTTGGCCCAAGAGCAAAGACTAGTAAAAGTAATCCAGTAGCAATAATCATATTAACTTGAGATAGTTTTTTAATTCCTGCATTTAATCCAAGAGAAACACTGGTTAAACCTAAGAGGGTTATAAAAATAATGATATAAACTTTATTAGTAAAAGTTTCCTCTATTCCAAAAATATGTGCCATACCTGCACTTATCTGAACTGTTCCCAGACCAAGCGACGTAGTGACACCAAATACTGTAGTAAGAATAGCTATGACATCAATTAAAACTGCTAAAGGTTTATTAGAAGCAACTTTTTCTCCAAGTAATGAGCTTACTCTAAAAGGTAGTTTTTTATTGTAAGAAGCAAAAGCAAAACATAACCCCAATGAAGAATATACAGCCCATCCATGGAGTCCCCAATGAAGGTTAGCAAGATTAATTGCTTTGCTTGCATTAAAAGCATTATCTCCATCAATCATTCCAGGAAATGAATTCATGTGCATTATTGGTTCAGCAACTCCATAAAAAAGTAGCCCTATACCTAATCCAGCACTAAAAAGCATAGCTATCCAATTAACATAGGTGTATGAAGGCTCAGCATTAGGTCCACCAAGTCTTATATTTTTATGCTTAGTAAATAATAGATAAATAGTAAAAATAAGAAATCCATTAGCTAGAACAATAATTAGCCATCCAAAATAATCTGATAAGAATGATTGAATTTGAAGAAATAAAGCCTCAGATACATCAGAATTAGTAGAAACAATTCCTGTTATAAGAAGGATAAGTGAAACGGATAATAGAAATCTAGATTTACTAATATTTTGCATATTTTATTTTATAAATTTTAATTGTGAACTCACTATAACTAATTTATGGAAAATTAGAAAAATTTTGACTATTTTACAAGTATCAGCAATATACCCAAAAACTTGAATTATATCTCTCTAATGTTATAGTCATTTCAAGACTAATTTAATGAAATTGCTGGTCTTTAAACAAGCTAAACTTCCCGGGGGGGTATCTAGGGCAACCTAGGTTTAAAAAGTCGATCTTATTTACTATTAGTAATTTTCTATAAAGGGGAGCTGATATGAAGAATTTAACCGACTTATATTCAAAAGAGTATATATCTAATATAAAAACGAATGTAGCTTTAGGAGTACTAGGAACAGTTGCAGCAGTTATGCCGCAAACAGGTATTTCACAAGAGCGTGTTATTGAAGAAATTGTGGTTTCTGCTCAGAAGAAAGAAGAAAATGCTTCTGATGTGCCACTTACTGTAACAGCCTTAACAGGTGAGACACTAGATGAAATGAACGTGTCTAATTTTGATGAATATATTGAATATTTACCAAATGTTACTAACGGCGGAAGAGGGCCTGGACAATCAACTATATATATAAGAGGCATGGCTGTAGATCCAGTTAATGTATTCTTATCTGCAGCTCAGGGATCAACTCCTAACGTTGCTTTATATTTAGATGAGCAGCCAGTAACAGTTCCAGGAAGAAACTTAGATATTTACGTTGCTGATATGGAACGTATCGAAGTGTTGCCTGGACCTCAAGGAACTCTATATGGTGCAAGTTCACAGGCAGGTACTGTCAGACTTATCACTAATAAACCAAAATTTAATACATCTGAGGCTGGACTTAATGCCGGTATTTTTGGAACATCGAATGGAGAGGCAAGTAATAACTTTGATGCCTTTGTAAATATTCCAATGATTGATGATGTTTGGGCTGTTAGAGGTGTTTTCTATAAATCAGACCTAGGTGGTTATATTGATAATGTTCCTGGAACACTTGTTTTATCTCCAAATAATCCTAGTTATCCTGGACCTGATACTACTTATACAGAAATAGATAACTCTGCTTTGGTAGAAGATGATTTTAATGACGCTTCATATCAAGGTTTCAGATTATCATCTGCTATGGCTCTTAATGAAAATTGGGATTTATTAGTTACTCACATTGATCAAGAGATTAATGCTGATGGTGTTTTTGATTATGATCCAGCTGTTGGAGATCTTAAAGTTAAGAGATTCCAACCAGATACATTAGAAGATGCTTTCACTCAAACTTCTATGACTTTAGAGGGTAGAATGGGCACACTTGATGTTCTATACACAGGCTCATATCTTGATAGACAAGTTAATCAACTTGTTGATTACAGCGGATATGGAAATGTTGGTGCTTACCTGCCTTATTACATATGTAATTATTTATCAACCACAGCACCTTCTTATAGTGCTTGTGGTAATGCAGATGTGCTAGTAGATCTTGATGATCAAAATGAAAGAACAACACATGAATTTAGAATTGCTTCTAATGAAATGAGTGAGCTTCCTTTCTCATACACAGCAGGTGTTTTCATTGATGAAAGTATTCTTAAGACTATTAACGAGTATAACTACAATGGTTCAATCTCTCCTGAAGGCAGTGACTCTTTTGGTGCCGTAGCTCAAGAAAATTGCCCTATCCCAGGCGCATATGCTAACGATCCATCATGTAGACCTGCTCAAACTAGGTTCTACAATGACATTCTTAGAACAGAGGAGCAAACCTCATTCTTTGGTGAAGTTACTTTCCCTGTTAGCGATAAGCTAGATTTCATGATTGGAATGAGAAAGTATGATATGGATATCGACTTTAGAGGACAATCTAAATTTGGTTATAGGGGGGCTAACGTTTCTAACGGAAGAGACTATGATGCAGCGCCGCATGGCACTGATTTACTCAATCAAAGCGATACCGTTACTAAGTTCACAGCTAGCTATAAGCCAGATGAAGATACCTTATGGTATTTTACAAGATCTGAAGGCTTTAGACCTGGTGGCTTTAATAGGGGTGGATTACTATCATCTAGAAATCCTGCTTTCCCAGATGTGCCACTAACCTATGGTTCTGATGACACTATCAACACAGAGATCGGGATTAAGACTTTGTTAATGGATGGATCTTTAAGACTTAATGCCACATGGTACAACGTGGAATGGACTGATATTCAAGTATCAAGATTTGATCCAGTTAACGTATCTATATTAACCTTTATTGAGAATGCAGCTGATGCAGACGTTAGTGGTATTGAAGCAGATATTCTTTGGTATCCTTCAAATGAGAAATGGACTGTAATGGCAGCCATGTCTTCTAATGATACTGAAATCACAAATATTAAAGCTCAGATTGTTGAGCTAGCTCCTGTAGGAAGTGCGCTACCTTTAGCGCCTGAATTACAGTGGAATGTTAGAGCAAGGCGTGATTCAGAGTTCATGGGTAACGCTGCTTATACTCAAATTGCAGTTAAAAATGCAGGTGAGTCTTTTAGTTCTCTAGAAGCTGATAAACGTTATCAACAAGATGCTTACAGAATTGTTGATCTTGCTTATGGCTTTGAGATGAATGGAGCAGACTGGGAGTTCTTTATTAGAAACTTAACTGATGAAAGAGCACAACTATATTTCAATGATCAGGATGATATTCCAAGAATATCTACTAACCGTCCTAGAAATATGGGTGTTAGAGTCTCACTGAAATTCTAATAGACTTGAATTTAAAAAGGGTGCATTAGCACCCTTTTTTTTATATTATCAAATAAAAATAGGATTATATTTTGTCAGACAATAACTCATCAATAAGCACAAACGAAATTCAAAATCTTGTTGCTGGTGGAGAGTTCAAAAAAGCACTTGACGCTTTAGATGGTAAAGATATTCAAGTCAGTAAAAGAGATTTTTATTATTTTAAAGCAGTTTGTTATAGGTATTTAAAAGATCATAAGAATGCACATTTATCACTTAATGAATTAATTAAATACTTTCCAAATTATGCAAGAGCTTATCAAGAGCTTGGATATATATATTCAATTAAAAATGATGAAAAAAAAGCTTTAAGAGCTTTCCTTCGTGCCGTGAGATTAAATAACTCATTACATGCTTCTTGGCTTTCAATTGTTAAGCTAGCTGAAGGTAATGAAAAACTTTTAGAGTTGTGTGATACAAATATCTATTATCTAAAAAATCTACCACCAGAATTAAAAACTGTTTTAAGTTACACAAATGAAGGTAAATTAGCTAAAGCCGATCATATCTGCAGGGACTATCTTCAACAAAAACCTCATGATGTAGAGGCAATGAGATTGCTTGCTAATATTGCATTAGAGTTATATATTTTTGAAGATGCTGAATTTTTACTAGAAAGCTGTTTGGTCTTTGATCCAAATAATATTAAAGCTAAACACGATTATATAACCGCTTTATTAAGAAGACAGAAATACGGACTCGCCTTAGAGACTGCAAGGAAATTATACGAAAGTGATCCTGAAGAACTTATAGCCATGAAGCTTTATGCATCAACTCTATTTAGAGCTGATATGTATGACGAAGCTATTAAATTATTTCAGTCGGTTTTAGAAATAGAGCCACTTAATACAGATGTAATGTTGTCCATGGGGCATTTATATAAAACGACTGGTCAAATAGATAAGTCTATTGAATCTTATACAAATGCTTTTAGTAGAGATAAGTATTTTGGTGACTCTTATTGGAGTTTGGCTAATCTAAAAACTTATAAGTTTACTGACAAGCAAATTCATTCTTTACAAGAAATAGTTAAAGATGAATTTGTATCAGATGATGAGAAGGTCTTTATGTATTTTAGTTTAGGCAAAGCTTATGAAGATATGGGTAAGTACAAAGAATCATTTAAGTTTTATAAATCTGGCAACGAATATAAAAAAGCTAATTCATCTTATAGTAAAGAAGATTTCTCAGTTGAATGCAAGAATCAAATTAGCGTATGTACAAAAGATTTATTTGAGGTAAAAAAGGATTGGGGTCATTCAGCAAAAGATCCAATCTTTGTCCTAGGCCTACCAAGAGCTGGGTCAACATTAACCGAACAAATATTAGCATCTCATTCAATGGTTGAGGGCACACATGAGCTACCTAATATACTTGCTATCGCTCACAAACTAAATCTTAGAAAAGCGCAAGAGGAAGACTCACGTTATCCTGATATTTTGCTTTCACTGTCTGAGCCTCAATTAAAAGTAATAGGTGAAAATTACATTAAGGACTCACAAGTCTTTAGAACAGATAAGCCTTACTTTATAGATAAGATGCCTAATAATTTTCGTCATATTGGTCTTATAAATTTAATTCTACCTAATGCAAAAATTATAGACATAAGAAGAGATTCTATGGCGGGATGTTTTTCTTGTTACAAACAGCTTTTTGCTGAAGGACAAGAGTTTACTTATGGATTAGATGACTTAGCATCCTATTACAACGACTATGTTGAATTAATGAATCATTGGAAAGAAGTCTTACCTAATAAAATATTATCAGTGCAATATGAAGATCTTGTAGGAGATCTTGAAAATTCAGTAAGAAGAATTCTTGATTATTGTGAGCTGCCTTTTGAACAGGACTGTGTTGATTTTTATAAATCAAAAAGAGCAGTAAAAACACCTAGTGCTGAGCAGGTTAGACAACCTATTTTTAAAGAAGGTTTAGACTACTGGAAGAACTATGAGCCTTACCTTTCAGACCTAGCTAAAAATCTAAAATATTAGCCTTATTTCAATAGATTTAAAAAGTCCTCTAATCTATTGTGCTTGATATTTTTTAAAAGTAATATTAAGTACAAAATACAAGGAACAAAATCATGAAAGTCTTTCAAGCGCTTATATTAGCTTCATTTTTAATATCAACATCATTATTTGCATCTTCTCTTGATTCAAATGATCAACAAAAAATTATTGATCACTTTAATGCCTATGTTGATGATGGAAAAATTCCACAAGTCTCAATTTTAATTAAACAAGATAATAAAGAAATTTTTAGACATGTTTATGGAAAGGCCGACTTGGCATCTAATACAGAAGCCGATAAAGATACCATTTATAGAATTTACTCTATGTCAAAACCTGTAACAGGTGTCGCAATAATGCAGCTTCTTGAAAATGGTAAATTGCGTTTAAATGATAAGGTTTCAAAGTTTATTCCAGCTTTTAAAAATACCAAAGTTTTAAATACTAAGTTTCAAGACTATGTGGTTAAACCTAAACGTGAAATAACTATTAGAGACCTCCTTACCCATACAAGCGGTTTAACTTACAGTTGGGCTGGTGAAGGTCCTGTCCATCAGATTTATAGAAAATATAATATTCGTCCATATTATTTTGGATCTTTAGATGCTGAACTCGGTAAATTTCCTGGTACTACCTGTCAATTTGCTTCTATAGCAGCTTCAGCGCCACTTCTTCATAATCCTGGAGAAGAATGGTCATATGGAATTAATATGGATATCTTGGGTTGTGTGGTCGAGGTTGTTAGTGGAATGTCTTTTGCAGATTATCTTGATAAGAATATTTTTAATCCACTAAAAATGAATAGTACAGGGTTTGCAGTTAAACCAAATGATAAGAAGTCTTTTACATCTTTGTACACATCTGGAGCTTTTAGTCGGGATGGTGAGATAGTAGGACCTCTTGGAGCTAATTATGCTGATCTTGAGTTTTCAAAGTCACTTAGATCCATTGATGCATTCGATAAATCTCCCTATTTAGAAAATTCTAGCAAGCTCTATGATGGTGGTTCAGGGCTTGTTTCTTCAATAGATGACTATAGTATCTTTTCTGAAATGCTCTTAAATAATGGTGAGCTGAATGGTGTTAGAATTTTAAGTGCGGCATCAGTTGAATTGATGTCTAGAAATCATCTTGATCTTGATGATTCCAAAGCAGCAACTTTTGGTGTATCAGGTCTTGGATTTGGTCTTACTGTTGGTGTTTTAGAGGATGCAGGTCAAGCAGGCATGTTCGGTTCAGATGGCCAATATTTTTGGGGCGGGGCAGCGAGCACAACCTTTTGGGTAGACCCAGATAAGAAAATTACAGCTGTATTGATGACTCAGTTTATGCCTTCTGATAAATACCCATTAAGAGAAGATCTAAGAGCATTATTGTATTCTGGAATATCCAACTAAATAATTACTATGACATTTTTAAAAAATCTTATGAGACTAATGGATGATTATCTTGCCTATTTGCTTATTATTTTATTAGCAGTAACTTTCTTTGCTTTAAATTGATAGATCTCTTTTATACTTAAAGTATGACAATAATAAGCGCGTCTAACCTTGTAAAGACATACAAGGATCCAGACAAACCATCTAAATTATTTAATGCTGTTGATGGCATTTCTCTAGCAATTGATTCTGGTGAGATATATGGAATCCTAGGTCCTAATGGAGCTGGAAAAACTACAACACTTGAAATGCTTGAGGGTTTAAAGGATATAGATGAAGGCAGTGCTTATATTAATTCAATCAATGTTCAAGATTATCCATACAAAGTAAAACAAATAATTGGTGTTCAGCTTCAAGCTAATGAGTACTTTGATAATTTGAATTTATATGAGTTACTTAATTTATTTAGTGCTCTTTATAATATTAAGAATGATCCAATTGAACTCTTAAAAAAAGTTAATTTAGAAGACAAGGCTAAAGCAGCTGCAAACGAGCTTTCAGGTGGTCAAAAGCAAAGATTCTCAATTGCTTGCGCACTTGTTAATAATCCCTTGGTGCTTTTTTTAGATGAGCCTACCACTGGTTTAGATCCGCAAGCCAAAAGAAGTCTTTGGGATTTAGTTTCTAACTTAAATAAAACAGGAATGACCATAGTACTAACTACACATAATATGGAAGAGGCTGAGACCTTATGTCAAAGAATAGCTATTATGGATTATGGAAAAATTATTGCTGAAGATACTCCTCAAAATTTAATTCTTCAATATGCACCCGATAAACCAGAAGAAGTTATTCGTGGAAATATGGAAGATGTATTTATTGCCTTAACTGGCCACGGATTAAGAGATTAAAATGTTTAATAGTCCTCGAGTGTATCTAACCAAAGTATTTATCCAAATTTTTTTAAGGAATAAGCAATATATTCTTTTTAGCTTAATCTTACCTGTTGTTATTTTAGGAATTGTTGGTCTAAATGAGGGTGAAACAGACCCCATAGATTTAGGCTTAGTCGATAATGCTAAATCAGAACTATCTAATCAATTTATAACTAGCCTAGCTTCAAATAATTTATTTAATGTTATACAAGATAGTGAAGAAGCATTGAGAGACGACCTGATCAATGGAGATCTAATGATTGCTTTGATTATTCCTGCAGAAATGGGCGATCAAGCAGACATATCTAAAATAAATTTATTAGTAGATAAATCACAAGTTCAATTTATACAAACTATAAAGCCAATCCTTGATCAGTCTTTGTTGACTATAGAGAGAGATATCACTGGCAGTACGCCTATGTTTGCTCTGTTTGTAGAAGATGTTAAGTCAAGATCTCAAGGCTATTTAGATTTTCTTCTTCCAGGCATCATGGCTTTTATGCTAATGAACCTAAGCATTGCCGGAAGTGGCTTTAATGTAGTTGAATTTAGAAGAAGGGGTATTCTTAAGCGCTTGTTTGTCACTCCTATAAAACCTATAGATTTTGTTATCGCAATTGTCTTAGCAAGAATGGTTATTGTGCTCGGGCAACTCAGTATTATATTTAGCTTTGCTTTATTTGCCCTTGATGCCAATATTGTTGGAAGTATCATTAATTTATATTTAGTTATTATGCTAGGTGTTCTTATGTTTTTAACTTTAGGTTTTTCTCTTGGAAGTTTAGCTAAAACTCAGGAGTCCGTAGGTGTTTTAGCAGCTATATTTATTTACCCTCAACTAGTTTTATCTGGAGTTTTTTTTCCTCTAGAGTCTTTACCAGAATACATTCAACCTTTTGCTGAAATTCTACCCTTAAGTATGGTTGCAGATGCAATGAGATCTATTGCCAGTGATGGTTTACAGTTATTAGACATATATCTAAATATCATCGGTATTGGCATATGGATTGGAATTGGAACAATAGTTTCCACCAAATTATTTGTATGGAAAGAGGTTGCCGGCTAAGAGTGATCAAGAAACTAATAATATTTGTATTAACATCTATATTTTTAATTTATTTTCTATTTCCTTTTGTTTTTAAAAGTATTTTTATAACTAAGCTTAATAGCGAGTCTCAAATTTATGAATCATCTTTTGGCCCAATTGAATATAAATTAAGAGGGAACAAAGGGCCTGTTGTTCTTATATTACATGGCACGCCTGGCGGGCATGATCAAACTATAGTTCATACCAGTAGTTATAGGGTTTTAACTCCTTCAAGACCAGGTTATTTAAGAACCCCGCTGTCAGTTGGTAATTCACCTTTGGAACAGGCCACAGCTTTCAAAGAATTATTAGATGGCTTAAATATTCAAAAAGTTATTGTTACTGGTATTTCAGGAGGAGGGCCAAGCTCAATGGAATTTGCAGCAGCTTTTCCAGACAGAACATTAGGCTTACTTGCTCTTGAAGCAGTAAGTTTTCCTATAGACCTAAGTGATGAAGATGCAGCTGAACTAGAATTTTCAGATAGAGATACTTTCTTTTCATTATTAGCACTTAATTTCTTTGGTGATAAAGTTATAGCAGAATTCTTATTACCTAATAAGATTAACCAAGAGAAACTTCTTGCTGATCCAGGAAAAATACAATCACTAAAAGATCTTATATGGACTATATGGCCATTTAGTAAAAGACGTGATGGTTTTTACAATGATTATGAGGAATTCAGTAATTTATCTCTTCCATTATCTTCAATCAAGGTTCCTACAAGCATTATTCATGGCGATGAAGATATTGATGTAGATATTGAGCATGCAAGATATATAAAAAAATTAGTACCAAATTCAACATTGCATGTAATTAAAGGTGCTGATCATTACATGCTATTAACTCATACCGAAGAAATTGAAAAGCTTATTAATGATTTTATAAGTGAGGTCACGCTTTAACTGGCGGAGAGACAGGGATTCGAACCCTGGAAGGAGTTGCCCCCTTGCTAGTTTTCAAGACTAGTGCATTCAACCGCTCTGCCATCTCTCCAA
>Ga0209425_10002787_pt1 | contig 19066 bp, 10 predicted proteins | sample COG_05_FD_184749 | JGI IMG/M metagenome (GOLD analysis project Ga0209425, IMG submission 184749) | Pelagic Microbial community sample from North Sea - COGITO 998_met_05 (SPAdes) (version 2) | ecosystem: Environmental > Aquatic > Marine > Neritic zone/Coastal water | place: Helgoland, sampling...
CAGCGTCCGGGTCCCCGCCGTCCCCACCATTCGTCGTACCCAGCCTGTATACCAAAGCCTTGGCGGCGGTTCTCACCCTCATTCCGTCTTCGTTGACGAACCTGTTGAACACGTACGTCGCCCTGCTCGGTGACCTCCGTCCGAACGGGCACGAACCTTCCCCTCCGCCCACGGGCATCTCCATGAACCACAGCGCCGTGGTGTGCATGTGCGCGCGGTGTTTCGCCCAGTCGATTCGTCCCTTGCGGTCGTGTTTTGACAGCTGCGCGAAGAGCGCGTGCCACCCGGAGAGCCAGAAGGCGTTTGTGTGCATCCACGACGACATCTCAATCCACGTGGCGACCCACTCGTCCCACGGGTTGGTATCGTCGTCGTCGCCGATCCTCGAGCAGGGCATCAGGATGCTGAGCATGCCGAGCCCCTCGAAGCAGTCCGCGGTGTCGACGGCGCGGATCTCGGGCTCGAGCATCGCCCAGATCTGGGCGGGCGCGTCGGGGGCGAAGTGCCGCCTGGACTTCCTCGCCAGCCTGCTCACGATCGCCTGATGCACCGCGAGGGGTATGGCGCCGTTGTATCCCTCGCTGTCTCCGTCCAGGTACGCCCTGACGAGCGTACGCAGCGGCCGCCAGTCCACCGACAGCCGTAGCCTCTTCCCGTGGGTCTCCATCACGCGAGTCGCCATGCCGCCCCACCGCGCCTGTGCGCTGACGTCCCCGTCGACCGCGTGCATGATGTCGATGGCCAGGTGCGCGCATCGCGTCAGATCCTCGGGTCTCAAGCCCGTGCGGGCGCTGAAGAACTGCGACGTGGGCTGGAACCGGGCGTGCACCCGCGTGAAGTCGCCGGTGGCTTTCGCCTCATCCAGCGCTCGCTCCAGCGCCGTGACCGCCCGGGCGAACCGTTCCGGTTCCTCCGACGCCGCCTTGGAGGCGACGGCGGGCTCCAGGTGGGTGGTACACACCCACTTGGTCTCGCACCATTCACCCTGCGTCGACATTCCCCCAGCTCGACGCGTCAACTCACTATGCCGCCGTCTTCTAGGCACCCCTGTGACAAAGTTAACCTAAAACCTTATTCGCTGCTATAAATACGAATTAGGACGCATTTATATGACCATTTAGTTACAACGGTCATCAATACATTCAACATTAAACATAATTTAGGCCGGGTGGATTTTCCCCCCGTTTAGGCCGCCTGCGCAGCCTTGCGAGCCGTGGCGCGCTCCTCCATGACCTTCTGGGCGCGCGCGGCGTACTCCTTCATCTTGTCGACGTTGATATCGTCGCGTTGCTTGCTGTCTACGACGCAGAACGTCGCGACGGTCTCACCGCCGACCTTGATGGGGATGCCGGTGTAATGCGTCTGCGGCATGACCTGCGGCATGGTTTGCGCAAAGAACCCACGCACCTTGCCGTAGGTCATGCCCTTCTCGCCGTGGGGGCTCCAGTCCTCCTTGGTGAGCTGCTCGTTGGAAACCTTACCCTCGGGGTCTTCCATCATCTGCTGGACGTCCCCGAAGATGCGTCCCATCTCCTTGTCTCCCGCCATTGCCATGGACTGCATCTCCTCAGCGCTGAACATCGGCATCCCTTCCAGGGTGTTCTCACCCAAGCTGCCGTTGGCCACCACGACGTCGTTCGCCTTGACGGTATGCTTGCACATGCCGAACTTGTTGGGGAGCCACAGGCCCGCGTGGTCCTGAACGGACCCGTCGAGGTGTTTCTGCCGCCACGACTGGTACGTCTGCCGTGTGCCGTCGATGGAACCGATGTACGCGGTGCACACCCCGAACTCGTCCATGGCCTCCTTGGTGATTGAGGTGAATTCATCGGCGCCGATCGTGTCGGTGATGTCCGCGGTCTCCAGGCCCGCCTCCTTGACGGCGACGAGGCGCTCCGCCTCGTTATCGTAAGTGGGCATCGTTTTCATGTACGCCCTGATCTGTTCGGCGTTGACCGTCTCCTCAAACTTGGCGGCGACAGCCTCGGGCGCCAGCGGAGCGGGTGCCTCGACAGCGGGTGCCTCAGGAGCAGGTGCCTCAGTAGCAGGTGCCTCGGGGGCAGCCTCGGGCTCTGGCGCCTCTGGTGCGGGCTCTGGCGCGGGTGCCTCTGGTGCGGGCTCTGGCGCGGGTGCCGGCGGTGGAGCCGGGGGCGGCGCGGCGACTGGAACGCCGGTCGGCTGCGAGAAATCCACCCCGGGTCCCGCCTTGGCCATCAGCAAAGCCTCCATCATGGTGGTCAGCTTGTTAACCTGGTCCTCCAGCACCTTGGTCTGCTGTTTTTGCGACTCTAGTAGCGTTTCCTTCATCTGTTCCATGTCGCGCCGGCTCTTCTGAGCCTCGAGTCGCACGGCAGCCTCGACGCTGTTGATGGCGCCGAGCATGAGCTCGTCGGATGCCTTGAGGAACGAGGTACACTGCGCCATCTTATCCGGGTCCGCCGCGACCGCAGCCGCGCCGCCGAGCTCCTCCAATTTCGCCTTGAGCTGCTCGCCCTGCTGGAAGTCGTCGACGATGACGGACTGAGCGTTGATGGACGCGGCGGCGGCGATGACGGACACCTGCCTGTGCAGGCTGTTTGAGATCTCCCGAAACTTGACGGTGTCCCGCCCGCTCATGATGAGCTGCGTGATGAAGTACTGCATCCTGAGCCGTTGGCAAAACGCGAGTCCTTCCTCCATCGTGTACTGGAGAGCCTCCACGGACTCGCGTACGTGCTCGAGGTGTCCCTTTGATGCGACCTCCTGCAAGATAGCCTCGCAGCTCTGCACGTTCTTGCAGAACACCTTCGCGTCAGCCTTGAGCGAGTGTACCTCCGCCGATGCCTGGACGACACCGGCGATGAGGAAGGCTAGCGGGGCGACCCACGGGAGCTCTTTTGCGAAGGCTAATAATCCCTGCCCGGCGACCGCCGCTGCCGAGCCCATGGCGCCCCTCGCATCGCTGGACACGGTTCCGGCGACGAGCGCGGCTGTACCGGTGGCGACGGTGACGGCCGCCGCGGCGTCGAAGTTGGCGCCTATTTGGTCGGCTCCGTCCGCCTTGGACTCCTTCTTAGGGACGACATCCTTGGTTGGGGGGATTTCCTTCTGAATTTCCTTCTTCGCGGGGGCTTGGGCTTTCTCCGCTGGGGCGATCCCCGGGTCCGCGCTCTTACTCGCGCCGCAACCCATCGCCCCCCCCGCTGGTGATCGGGTGAAGGCCCGACAGGCCCCGAAGCGACTCTCTCGAGACGCGGCGCGCCGCGAACCTTCCCTCCGCGCGCGGAGGTTTGAGGCAAATGTGGATCGCATGATTGCGTCAGCAGAATATTCTCCAAAGATTTTCTAGAAAATCTCGTATTTCGACAAGTGTTGCTAACACCCTCCCCCCGCCTTCGCCTCCTTCACCGTCTCCTCCGCCAGACGCGTCTCCCAGTACTCGAGGTTCGTACGCACGGCATCCAGCTGGCACCTCGTGCTGGGCAGCACCTCCACCAACGCCTCGAACAGCGGCAAACCCACCTTCGTGAAGAACCCCACCTGGCTCTCCGCTAGTTTCACCCCCGAAGCGTTCAACCTGTCGTGCAGCGGGTTCACGTCCAAACCCGCGGCAGCCTCCCTATCCCCGAGCGCCCAGAACTCTTCGAAGAGAACCTCCACCCACTCCTTGTGAACCCGCAGGGGACGCGCCAGATGCCCGAGGTCCGCAGCCTTGAGCACGAGCGTCTGCAGCGTCCGAACCCGGTCGAGGAGACCGTCGTGTGAAGTCTCCCGGTACCCTTCAACATCAACACCTCCTGAAAACTTCAACAGCCTCTTGTTCTCGATCCTCTTTTTTTCGCAGTACGTGCTCCACTCCTTCGCCTCCTCGACCAGGTTACTCCACTGCGCATCCTCCCTCGGGGGCAGCCACTTCGCAGAGGCCCTGCGTAAAACTTCGGCGTGCCGCGACATGTCCGTGTCCATCACCATCCTCGGCACGAACTCGTCCCACTTGAAGCCTCCGAGATTCAGCCTGTCCCCGTCGCCAATGAGTGTGACGAAGTCGAAGGCGTCGAACTGGCAGTCGATGATCCTGCCGAAGCGGGAGTGGTAGTACTCCAGCGGCGCCTCCGGGCAAGTCTCCGCGGCCTGTGATTTGGTCTTTACTAAAAAGTTGTTATCAACCCCCGGGTGACCGAGGTCGTGAACCATCGCGGCGAAGAGCATCTCGTATCGGAACCTGGGACACGGCTGGTGCGTGGTCAGATCGCTGAAGTGAATGTACGCGTACGTGGACTGCAGGACGTCGCAGGCGTGCACGACGTTGTGATATCCCACCCGCAACCCCTCGCCTCCTCCTGCCGTCGACTTGATGTTGACACGATCTTCCGCTGGGTTGCGTATCGGTCGGTGGTAGTGCAGGTCCACGGCCACCAAGAAGCGATCCAGCTGCTTCTCCCGGTGTTTTGGAATGAACTCGTCGCCCAGGCTGGAGTAAAACAGCATGTGCTTCATGAGCGTAGCCAGCGGATACGTCGGTACGTGCAAGACATACACGAACGCATCCCAAGCCCACGCGCGGGTCGCCTGACGCAACGACTCCCGCGCCGGTCCCGTCATCTCGAGGAACGTCGGGATGACAACATCCTCCGGGACGTCCACGCGCACCTCAGGTCCGGGTCCAAAGGGATACGGGAGGTCCGGCAGCTTCGCACCCTCATCCAGCTTGACGCGCTTGGCACGAGGTGCCATCGGGATCTGACGCGATTGTTGACACGGGAATACGAGTTACGAAAACGCCTGACTGCCTGGGGACGACGCGATGCGCGAGGTGTGTATCATATGATATGCTGTTTTTGTTACGTATTAGTAGTAGTATGCGTCTCACACGCGCCCCCCCTTGCCCTTCTTGACGTCCTTCCTGATGAGGCTCACGATGAACGGCCTGAGCACCAGCGTCTGGAGCAGAAGCATGGGCAAGATGAGCAGCCGGCGCTTCTTGTTCGGGTCGTCCTTGTTATACGTCTTCTCCGGGTCAAACGCCATGGGCGCGAGACCCATGGCGACGTCCACGAGGGTGCTCACAAACTTGGGCACCCACGCGGTACGCCCGCTGTCCGGCAGCACCTTCTCGCCGTCGCCGTTCGTCGCGCACCTGCTCCCGTTCTCGACGATGGCGTGCGGCAGCGCCAGGTGCGGGGCGCCGAGCGTCTTGCGAATGGTACTTCTCAGCTCACTCGCGCGTTGCTCCACGAATTGGTCGTAGGGCATCTGGTTCGCGGGTGACAGCTGCCCGTGCGAGAACCCCAGTACCATCCGCTCGAAGATGTCCATCCCGAAATTCTCCGCGAGCGCCTTGAAGATGGCCCGGTCCGAGTTGTCCACTCGCCACGCGTCCAGTCGGTCCATGTACACGACGGCGTGCACCTCTCGGTCCTTCATGGCGAGCTTGACGCTGGATATGCCGCGCTGGGACACGGCATCGCCCTCGAGCAAGCCGGGGGTGTCCAGGAAGGCGATGGTGAACCCCGCGGCTTTCCGTGCGGCGAGGAGGGGTCGGAGCGTCTCGGGCTGGAACGGCGCGGCGGCGGCGACGCGCTCGTTGAGGACGGAATTGAGTGTCGAGCTCTTGCCGACGCCCTGCTTGCCCACGAACACGACGGTCATCTCGGTCTGGCCCTTGGAGGTCATCTTGGAGAGTACCTCGTTGAGGGAGGCCTGGGTCTTGTTGGGGTGGTCCTTCAGGCCCGCCCAGTCCTTGGGCCCGGCGGGCTGCGCCTGGGCCTGCGCCTGCTGCATCATGGCCTGGAGCTGGGCGGCCGCCGGGGTCATGGCCTGGGGCACGGCGGCGCCCTCCTCCTCCTCCTCCTCCTCTTCCTCCTCCTCATACTCTTCCTCCTCGTCGGTGACCTCCTCGTACTCCTGCGATGCGGTGGGCGGGGGGTCGGGCGCGTCAGTGGGCATTTAGGGTTTAGGTCACGAAACTTTCGCTCAATCGGCGTTTCCCACGGTGCGGGCGCGGGATGAAAGGGTCGGATGCCGCGTCCGCGCGGGTCACGGACGGTCCACGCACCTCTCCGTCGTCCTCGTACTCTTCCTGCGGCTCGGCCATCTTGGTGCGAGTCGTGCGTCAGGTGGCTGTCGCGCCTGTTGCAGTGTCCATCCTTGGATAAAGCTCAACGAGACTGTGTTTGACTGGTTTAGAAGCAACCGTATTTCGGCAAAAAGTTCACGATGGGTCCTCGGCGCCACAGTAGTCGGGTGCGTCGGAGGTGGCGACACGCACGGACACCATGCTCAGCTTCTGTCCGCACTGCGCGAACATGCTGCTGGTGGACCACTGCCCCGACGGCGGCGGTCTCAAGTTCTACTGCCAGACCTGCCCTTACGTCCACGACATAACCGAGACCATCCGGGACCCCGTCAAGGTTGAGCGGAAGCAGGTGGACGACGTGCTGGGCGGCGACGGCGCGTGGAAGAACGTGGACAAGACGTCCGCGACGTGCCCGAAGTGCGACCACGGGATGGCGTACTTCATGCAGATTCAGATACGAAGCGCGGACGAGCCCATGAGCACCTTCTACAAGTGCTGCAAGTGCGCGAACCAGTGGAGGGAGGGATGATGGATGATGATGAGGGAGAGGCTGATTCTGATGAGCGCGTCGGCGGACGGCCGCCGGGTGGAGCCCTGGGGCGCCCTGGAGCCGATGCGACGTCGCAAAACACGTAGGTACCTTTGAGAGTACGCCGTAGACCGTAGAACCGTAGCATGAGCGCGTGTGATGAACCGTAGACGACACGTTCGCCACCCCCGACCACGCGCACCACCGCCGCCCTTTTCGCAGCTCCTCTTCGCCAAAACTTTCCGACGACTTGGATGATTGTTCGTCTGGCGCCATAACCGCCGGCGCGCCGTCGCGCGTGCGAGGACGACCGAACGAACGCGACGACGGAGCTGATGCACAGAACCACCCGGTGAGGTGATTCTCGTCGGCGTCGAGGAGACCGGCGATAGCGTCGAGTCGCGGTAGCCGGGCGGTGTTAGGGGTGCCCAGTTGTTGGATTTATTTTAGGTCGAGATCCCATGGCGCCCCAACTGGAAGATGAGGACGGCATAGCCATCCCGCCCGCGCCCAACTGGTACGGCTCCGCGCTCGCCGATTGGGGCATGTGTTCCAACGCCATCTACGCGTACGCCGCGCGCAACGCCATCGTCCTCCTTCGACCCGACGGGGGGAAAGGGTCCGCGCCGGATCGCCCAACGCCCCAGACTTCATCCCAGTCGCGCGGGCCCCATGCAGCGAACGTCTCCTTCGCGGGGACGCTCGTGGGCCACAACAACCGCGTCACCGCGCTCGCCTTCGCGCGGTACCCCGGCGTGGAACACCTCCTCCTCTCCGGCTCCGCGGACAGGACCCTACGGCTCTGGGACGTCGCCGACGGACGATGCGTACGGATCCTTAGGGGCCACGGCGTCGACGTCACCGCGGTGGCCACCTCACCCCGCGTCCCGGACCTGGCCGTTTCCGGGGATAAATGTGGTAAGTGCCTCGTGTGGAGGTTCGGCGGTGGCGGCGGGGACGGGCCGATACGCGCGCTGGATCCCCTGGACGGATCCCCGGTGCTGTGCCTGGCGATGTCGCCGCACCCGCGCCGCGACGAGGTGGCGTGCGGGCAACAGAGCGGGGCGCTGGGCGTCTACGTGCTCTCCGGCGACGATGTCGTGAAGAGAAGGCTGCCGGCGAGGTCGGGGGACGCGCAGGCGTGCGCGTGGCTGCCGTGGCCCGCCACGGGTACGAGCGAGGAAGGGAACGAGAGGGGACTTCAGGAGGGGACTTCAGGAGGGGACGACCCGAGGATGGTCCTGGCGGTTGGTGGGCGGGAGCGGGCTGTGACGCTGTGGTCGTGGGACGGCGCGCGGACGAGCCTGAGGAAGACCCTGTCGCTCCCGAGGTGCCCGCCGCACCTGTCGGAGGCGCAGCGGGGCAGGCTGTGGCTGTCGCTCGCGTGGTCGACCGTGCGCGACCCACCCGTAGGGGACCCAAACCCCGTAGGGGGCCCAAACGCCGGGGATAAAAAATCGGAAGAAGGGACCTCCTCGACGAAAACCGTGCACCTGGTCACCGCGAGCCACGGCGGGGATTTGCTTCGATGGACCCTGGACGTGAATGAGCTCGTGGGCGACGCCAGTTTGGACAACGCCCCGATCGCGGTGGATAAATTCGGTCCACCCGACAAGGCTCACGCGAGAACCGTGTTCAGCGTCTGCGTCAAGGACGGCGCGGCGGTGACGACGTCGCTGGATAGGAGCGTGTCCGTGTGGAACGTGGGCGCGTGTGAGCGCAGGTGGAGCACCATGGGCCTCGGTGGGTTCGCGTACCGCGTCGGGATCGACCCGGAGGATCCGTTCCGTGCGTCGGTGGCGTGCGGCGACGGTTCGTTGCGATCGCTGGACTTGCACGGCGGCGGCGGCGGCGACCTGCTCTGGCGCGGTCTCCCGCAGACCAAGGCGACGTGCGCGTCTTGGTGCCCCCCCGCCGAGGAGGGCGAAGGGAGCGGTGGGCGGCTCGCGGTGGGCCTCGAGGACGGGCGCATCGTCGTCGTCGACGTGGGCGGCCAGGGACGGTACGCCATTCAGCGTGACTGCCACGCCGGGCCGTCGGTCGCGGCGCAGTGGATCGCCGACGACGCGACGGGCGCGATGGAGCTCTGGACGCTGGGGGAGGGTAGACTGTGGCGCTGGACGCAGCTCGCGTTGCCCGAGGAACGGAAGAAGGGGAAGAGCGGCGGGGACGTACCCGGGCAGGGCGGGGTATTCGAGGACGTCACCGACTCCATCGGCGCCGGGTCCGTCTCCGCTTTCCAGTGGCTCGGCGGGTCCGACTCGATCGGTGAAATTGCAAAGCCCAGGCTCGCGGTCGGATGGAGCGACGGGGCGGTGAGCGTCCATACGAAGGAAACTGGCGGACTGTGGACCGAGTTGTGGCGTGCGCGCGAGCACACTAAGCGCGTCACCGCCGTCAAATGGCACCCGCTCGCGGCGGATGATTCTTCCCCGGAATCGCTCTTCCCCGGGTGGCTCGGCGCGACGTCCAAGGACGGTTCGTTCCTCGTGTACGACGGGCGCGGGTCCGTGGTCCGTTCGCCCCCGTCGTGCCGCCAGGCGCTGAACGACGTGGCGTGGGCCCCCGGCGGCGACGGCGCGGTGGCGGCGACGGCGGGCCAGGACGGTTTGGTTCGCGTGGTGGACGTGAGCTTCCGGCCGAGCCTACGGGCCGTCATGCGCGGGCACGACGGGAACGTGCTCTGCGTGTGTTGGGCCAGGGTGGACGACGCCGGGGGGTTAGCCTTACTGTCGGGGTCGGACGATCAGACGTTGCGCCGGTGGGATCCCGAAGATCCGCGGCATTACCCCTCGGCGGCGACTGAGGAGAAGACCGAGAAGGTCGACGCGGACGCGACGCCGGCGGCGGTATCCGGCGGAGTCGCGGTCGAGGAACGGAGCACCGAGACGAGGGAGAGCACGAGCGACGACGGCAAGAAGCCCAAGAAGAAGCCTAAGAAGCCATCGGGCGGCCGGGGTTTGCTCAAGGCTCCCGCGTGGGAGAGCACCCCGGAGGGAGTCGCCGTCGGTCAGTCCTCCGCGGTTGACCTCGCCCGCCGCCTCCACGACAACGGCGCCGCATCCACCACCAACCTCGGTGACGACGACGATTGCACCTACGGTCCGAGCGGCGTCGGTCTCTACCTCGGCCAGGAGGAGGCCATGCGGCTCCTATCCCTCGAGGAACGCGCGTCACTCGCCGCCGACGCCGGGCCGAGCGGCGTCTCCGGGTCGCCGTTTTCTGGCGCCAACTTTTCGGGTGCCAACGCAAATGAAAACGGCGTCGACGGCGGCGGAGGCGCGTTCAGGCCCGCGGAGCGCGCGGCGTGCGCGGCCATGTTCCGCGGGGACTACGTCGCCGCCGCGAGGATCGCGCTCGGGTCCACGGACGGCCCGATTCCCTCCGACTTTCTCGCCGCGTGCGTCGGCGGCGGCGTCGACCTCTACGCGGCGGTTGCGAACGAGCAAGCGGATCGGCTCGAGCGGCGGGGCGAACACCAGCGCGCGGCGTTACTACGGCTGTCCCTGCACGACGTGTCCGGGTCCTTGGGCTCGCTCAGGCGGGGCGGGTTCATACGCGACGCCGCCGCGCTGGCGGCTGCGAGGTTACACCCCGAGGATGACGCGCTCCTGTCCGTGCGCCGCGAGCTCGCCGCCGCGGAGGAGACCCGGGGGGGCATGGAGGCCGCCGCTAAGGCGCACCTCGCGGCGGGTCGGGCCGCGGCGGCGGTGCGCGCGTTGACACGCCGGGGTTTGGGCGGTGCGAGTGCGGCGGCGGAGGTTGCGCTGGTGTGCGGTTTGAGGGGTGAGCCGGAGCGACACGCGGTGTTGAGGGCGGCGACGGAGCGAGCGGAGACGGGGGACATCCACGGGGCTCGGGCCATGATTCGCAGGTGGAGAGAGGGGACGACGGAGGGCGAGGGTGGAGAGTCGGAGGTGGAGGCGGCGGCGGCGGCGATTGAGACGCTCGTCGTGACGAGCCAAGTGTCGCTGATGGATCTTTGACTCCCTTTAGTTGTTATTGAGGTACAGCCAGACGCCCGCCACGCCGGTGAATGAGGAATAGAACATGGTCAGGAGGAAAACTGGGGTGATACGAACGCCCATGAGCTTGAAACCGACATCGGCGGCCAACAACACCTCCCGAAGTTCTGCGAGCTTAGCGCTGCGGTGTGCGGCTAGTCTGGAGACCGCATTAGGCAGCTTATCGGCAAAGCTCGTCACGAAGCCCATCAGGCCGGCGATCGTGGGCCAGATGGTGGCTATCATGATCCCCTGAAACCAAGCATAGAAAATCAGCACACCTTTCAGGTCTTTAGTGGTGCCTTCCATCTCGTAAAAGTCCGAACGGATAATGTTACCGCTGCCGATGGAGTACCACAACGGAATGAGAGCCAAGATGATTAAGAACTCCACGATGAGGACGAAACCCGACCAGGAAGTCGAGAACCGATTCATCTGGTCACACATCACCGCGTGCTTCACGATGAATTCATCCGCCCGGGTTTCGATCTCTTTCGGGGACATCGCGATTGTGGATGTGGATTCGCTCTCAGCGTCCGGAGCTGGCGCCACCTTGGACAAGTCTTTAGACGATTTGATTGACAGAGATTTGCGCCAGGTCGCCGCCGTGTCCTTGCCCTCCACACCCGCAACAAGCACGAGTAGCTCGTCCCGCATGTTTTTCAACTGAAGCATCATCGCAGGGCAACAAAGGATGAAATGCCCGGTTATGCCACTCCACCAAGGCACACACGCGGCATAGAACGTGATCAAACATACCATGAACTCAAACCACTGTCCCTTGAACACCGAAGGCGCGACAATCGCGGGAATGATAAGACCAATTATGGGACCCAAGCCGATGGTGGGGCCAAGCTGTCCTGGGCCGTTCAGTCGCACCATAGTCAGTAGCTTCCAGTCCGCTTCGCTGAAGTTTGAGAACGCCGCATCGCTTGGACACGGTCGTTCGCCTCCGGGATCAACCTGAAGTCCCGCGGCGAACACCTTGCCCGTCGCGTTGCTGACGCCGATGATTTGTGACACTGCGAAGATGTGCGAAAAGCCCAGGCACCGATGAAAAACCACGTAGGATGACCACATCTGCAGAACCTGCCCCACGACAGCCGCCGCGAGCTTAAGGGTTCGCATCTCGCACTTGCTGGAGCGCACCCCGATCCAACGCAGCTGCTTGCAGTACATTGGAAATCGCCTCTCCAGCTCGTCGCCCCCGTCTCGCGGGTTGAGGAACGAGGCCAAGCCCGTCGAATCCTTGCCATCCAGGGCGCTTTCCGTGACGGGCCCGGGGCCGGGTTCCTCAGCGCCGTGCGATCGCCGACGCGTCAGACCCTCCGCGGACGGCGCCCCGTGCAGCAGCACACCGCTCGTGCCCTCCCCGCCGTCCAACATGGTGACCGTGTGGTGCTCGCTCATGGCGCCCCAATGTGTGTCAAGGAGAATCCTCAATCTCGTTATGCATTTGCTCGCGCCAAATTTCCGTCCAAGTTTCGATGCCACTGTCCGCCACTTGGCTCCGGCGATCGGGTGGCCCACAAGCCTCGAGCGGCCACGTCTCCTGTCCATTCCACCATGCACGCGATGCTGACCGCACCCATCGCCGCCCATGCTCCGGCGCTGAGCCGCGCGCGCCCCTCCTCCCGGGGTAAGCGCGTTGCGTCCCTCCGCGTCCGCGCCGCAATCGCGGATCCCTCGCCCGCCCCTGCCGCGGCGAAGACCTCCGTCCCGGACTGGAAGCTGCCCCGCGAACCGCTTCAGAAAGGCGCGCCACCGCCCGAGGGAAGCTGGGGCCCCACGCAGCAGACCATCGAGGACTGGCGCTCCATCTACCGCAACACGTCGCTGTCCACCACCGACGGCAGCGCCCCGCGGACCATCGACCCCGCCAGGGTCACCGGGACCATCCCAGCGGACCTCAACGGCACCCTCTTCAGGAACGGCCCGGGTCTCCTCGAGATCTTCGGCAAGAGGCTTAACCAGTTCTTCGACGGCGACGGGCTGGTGTACTCGATCGCCTTCGAGGACGGCGAGCTCACGTTCAAGCACAACTTCGTCGGCACCAAGGGATTCACCGACGAGCAGGCTGCACGGAAGATGCTCTACAAGGGTGCCTTCGCCGTCGGCAACCCCAAGGGTGATTCATTCTACAACCCGTTCGACTTTGACGTCAAGAACGTGGCCAACACCGGCGTCGTGAACTGGGCCGGCGAGCTGTACGCCCTGTGGGAGGGCGGTAAGCCCCACAAGATGGACCCGAAGAGCCTACGGACGCAGGGCGAGGCGGACGTGGTGCTGGGCCAGACGTTGGAGGTGCCCCAGATGGCGGCGCATTACCGCGTGGTCGATTCCGAGGACCCGGCTGAGAAGAGGCTGGTGGCGTTCTCCATCGAGGCCCAGGCTGGTTTCCTCCAGCCCAACAAGTGCTGCTTCTACGAGTGGGACGTGGAGGGTGCGCAGGCTGCGAGGAATACGTTCGGCGTGCCGGACGCCACCTTTGGCATGTTCCACGACTGCCTCGTCACCGAGAACTGGTACCTGCTCCTTCAAAACCCGAACAAGCTCGACCCGCAAAAGCTCATCGGCGAGTACATGTTCGCCAAGTGCGCCCTCGCGGAGGTGATCGCGTTCCAGGAGGGCCAGCCCGCGAAGCTGCACATGCTCCCACGGACGGAGAAGGCTAAGAAGATTGGACAGAAGACGATCGACGTGGATAACCAGTTTTTCTTCCACCACGTCAACGCGTTTGAGCCCGAGGGCATTGAAGACGCGTCCCGGGTGGTGATCGATTCGGCGCCGTGGAGGTACATGAACTTCGCGGTGAACCTGGACACGGTCACCCCCGCGTTCTACAACGGCGGTATGAGGGTGGAGTACACGCGGTTCGACGTGGATGTCGTCAAGGGCGCCAGCGCGCAGGAATCCCTCAGCAACCGGGTGATGGAGTTTCCCTCCATTAACCACAAAAACACGGGCAAACCGTACAGGTTCACCTACTGCGCGGGATCGGCGGTGAAGGACGACGTCAAGTGGGGGCCCAACCAGTGTTTGATCAAGTTCGACACCGACACGAAGGTTGGCGCCAAATCGGACGAGGAGGTGTACTACTTCGGCGAGAGGACCTTCCTCCAGGAGCCCATCTTCGCGGCCAAGCCCGGCGGCGCGGACGAGGACGACGGGTACGTCCTGATCGTCGCCAACCACGCGGGCGAGGACCTCTGTATTCTACACATCTTCGACGCGAAGAAGATCGGGGACGGACCGGTGGCGTCGGTGGAGCTGGAGGATCATCTGCCCCCGGGTCTGCACGGGTACTGGTCAAACGCGGTGCACAAGTGAAGTAGTAAGGGGGTCTAACCCTTTCACCTTTTAGCCGCCGCTCGCTGTCATCTCTATCATACCTGTTCTTTTACACTTGATCTAACATAAAAAGTAGTCGACACGTCGTCGTCAGCACGTGTTATCCTCGGACTCGACCGGTCCGTCGGGCCCGAACGCGCACCCGTCCGTGTTGGCCTCCTCCGCCTCGGCGAGCACGTCCATGCCCCACTTCACCTCCTCGGAGGACAGCGTGAGGGCCCGCTCCCAGTTTTTTTCTGGCAACACCATCCGCGTCATGTAATCGTTGCACCCCGGCAGGCCCGCGATGGACTCCGCGCTCAGCTTGTACAGCTCCTTCGTGTGGAATTTACCGTGGTCCACGGTCGGGTCGTCTATGCGCTCCAGCACGATTGGCGTGGAGTTCGCCGGGTTGGCCACCCGCTCGTACTCAGCCACGGTCCAGTGGAACCATCGCATGAGGAACAGGCGAAGGGTGAGTCCGTGCGTGCACAGGATCATGTTGGTGTCCGTGTCGAACCGCCCGGCGTCGATGTCCCGCACCATGTGGTCCTCGAAGATGGTCATGCGGTCGAAAACGTCGGCGCCGGATTCCCCGTTTGGAAACCGGTAAAAAAACCGGCCAAAGTACCGCCTCTCCCGCTTCTCAGCCTTCTTCTGCTGTAGGTCCTGGAAGTTCCCGAAGTCCTGCTCCCGTAGCTGCGGCTCCTCCCGCACGCCGCTGATGTGGCGTTTCTCGAACGCCTGCGCGATACCCAGCGCGGTCTGTTTCGACCGTCGGTACGGGGAGATGTAGAAGAAGCACTTGTAGTCCTCGTCGTCGTTGGCGTCGAAGAGGTTTCTGAGCATCGCGCCCGTCTGCGTCGCCTGCACGTGCCCGTTCTTCGTGAGGGGAATCTGGGAGTCCGGCGTGCGCGTGTACTCGCTCTCGTCCAGGTTCCCAGTGCTCTCCCCGTGCCGAACCAGCACTATCCGCTTGGGCAGCCTGCGCGTGGCGTTGCCGTACGTGTACCCGTCGCCGTCCACGTTGGTGAGCCTCTCCAGGTCCTGCAGCGGCATGCAGACCGCATCGTCCCACTCGTCGAAAGACCCTGACCCGTCCTCGTCGATGCTCGCCTCCTTCGTCTCGATCGCCGACCTCACGAGGCGCGCCGACCGAGAGGTCGATTTGTCATGCGTTCGCTTTATCCACGCCGATGTGTGTGTCACGGTTGGCGACCTCGCGTTCGAAGCCTCGCGCACTCGCCGCGCGGGCATCGCCGTCGCCCCCCGGACGAGTGTTAACATCTCCTCGTGCGTGAAGGAGAAGACGACCTAGAGGGCGCGATACGCGCCCTGCGAGACTGTGTCGAGGCGTCCTCCCTCCGGCGGCTGTCGGCCCACGTTTTCTGTTTTCGCGCGAGTTGAACGTCGGCGATCAGCCACGGAACTGCTGGTTTTGGCCCTCGGTGTAATAGCCCCGGGCCGGGTCGCGCGCCAGAGTCGGTCGCGCCGCCGTCGGTCGGAGCGTATCGAACGTCCCTCGAGTACAATAAAGCTCGTGGAACGGCGTCAGCGCACCCACCGTCAGCGCGCAGGAGGTTCCCCGCGTCCACCCGCCTTCTCCTCCGTGTACGAGTGCCCAAAAATAGGATCCTAGATGGTCGCCAAAGCGCCCTCAACCGGCCCGGACCCAGCGGACAAGAACGGCGAGAGGGGCACCGTGTACATCCCCGGCGGTAAACAGTACAAGGGCCAATGGGTCGATAACAAGATCACGGGTACGCACCACCCACCCCCGTCTTCCCAACCGTGAGCGCCCTCACCCCCGTCGTAGCAGCAGCATCCCCGTTCTGACCCCTCCCGCCCGAAATAATCTTTTCCCCAGGCCGAGGCACGATGACCTGGCCCAACGGCGACAGGTACGACGGCGAGTGGTTCGAGGGCAAGAAGCACGGCTTCGGCACCGTGTGGCGGTGCGAGCACGGCAAGCACAGGGTCGAGTACAACGGCACGTGGGTCCACAACAAACGCGACGGCTACGGGGTCATGCACAACGAGAAGGGCGAGACGTACGAGGGAAACTGGGCCGACGGCAAGAGGCACGGGCGCGGCAAGCAGACGTACGGCGGCAGGTTCGACGGGCTCGGCGCGGACGTCTTCGACGGCGACTGGGTGGAGGGGAAGCGCACGGGGTTCGGGGTGATGCAGCTCGCCAACGGGGACTGCTACGAAGGGGAGTGGGCGGTTGACGTCAAGCACGGCAAAGGCGTGTTCTACTACGAGGCCAAGGGGACGCGGTACGACGGCGTGTGGGACAGAGACACGCCCAAGGCTGGCGTGTACGAGTCCATCGACCCGGGGGATATACCCGCCGTGAACCTACCGACGCTGGAGCTGATGGACGCGGACCAGGTTGGTGAGAGGGCGAAGCGCGCCGCGCTGGCTTCGTTGAGTCGGTAGTTTTTGTTACATCGTCCGTGATTTGTCGTTCCATTCGTCGTCTCATCTCCCATCGTCGTCTCATACGAGGCTCGTGAGGCTGAGGAGGAGGCTGAGGTCCGCCTTGCGCATCTCCTGCCTCTCCTTCTCCGTCTTCTTCACGAACGCAGCCTTGGCCAGCTCCCTCTTGCGCTGCTGCAGCTCCATCATCTTCTCGTCAATCGTATCTTTGCACACGAACCTCACCACCGTCACCGGCCTGTCCTGACCGAGCCGGTGCACGCGGTCCATGGCCTGATCCTCCGTCGCGGGGTTCCACCAAGGATCCAGCATGTACACGAAGTTCGCGGCAGTCAGGTTGATCCCCAAGCCTCCAGCCTTGAGAGAGACGAAGATGACATCCGGCGAACCCGGGTCGGCGCTCTGGAACTCCTTGATGCGTTTCTCCCTATTCGCCGCCGAGATGCCGCCCGACAGTCGAACGCACTTGAACCCCGCAGCCTCGACGGTTTTTTGCGCGATGTCGATGAAGGTGACGAACTGGCTGAAGACCACGGCTTTGGTCTTGCGGCCGCCGCCGTCGACGCGAGCCCTGAGGTCCGTCTTCAGTCGAGCCACGAGCGCCTCCGTCTTGGCGCTGGGAGCCACTAGAGTCGCGCCGCCGCCGTCGCAAGTCTCCCCGTCCTCGTCGGGGGGCGCCTCCACCAGCTCACCGGGCTTGCAGGCCGCGCGGCATAGCGGGCATGACTGCCTCCGCTCGAGCGCGGGGGCGATGCATCCCCGGCAGAACACGTGCGCGCATCGGGTCACCACGGGGTGGAACATGGAGCCCAGGCATATGCAGCAGTCGTCGAGGCCGCCGGCTCTGAGCACCGACATCAGCTGGGCCATCTGCTCACCCGTCGGCGGCGTCACCGGCTTCTCCTCGCCGTTCTTTCCCCGCTTGACGAGGTCACCGTGGCAGCACAGCTGGCGCAGACGAAGGATAACCTCGAGCGCGTGAGCGTAGTTTCCAAAGAGGCTCCCGTCCGCCATCATGCCCCCGATTTGCTCCTGCGCGGCTCGTAGCAAACTCGAGTACCGAGCCCGGTCTCCCAGACCCATCTCCACGGTCTGCACCAGCACCTCCTTGGTGGGCAGGCGCACGAGCGGGGTACCGTCCTTCAGTTTCTGGTCCTTGGTGCGTCGGAGTGCGATGGCGGCCATGAGGGTGACCAGCCTGTCGTACCCTACGGGGTTACCGGCGTGAACCGGTTTGTCCACCACTCGGGTCCAGAAGGATCTGTCGTCCAGCGGCTGTACCCTGAGGAACGCGAGGAGGGAGTAGAGGTCGTGTAGGCGGTTCTGGATGGGCGTGCCGGTGATAGCCCACCGTCTCTCCGCCGTGAGCTTCCTGGTGGCGACGGACTGGCCGACGTTGGGGTTCTTGATGTTGTGCGCCTCGTCCAGCACGACCCTCAACCAGTTCACCTTGTCGAGCACGGCGCCCTTGTCGGCGGTCAGGGTGCCGTAGGTGGTGATGACGACGTCGTGTTTTGTCAGCTCGTTCGGTTTCTTGGTCTTGGCGGCGCCGTGGTAGCGGTACACGCTGAGGCTTCCGTCGGTGTGCTCCGCGATCTGCTGCTCCCAGTTGGAAAGGACGGAGACCGGGCACACGATGAGTGTGGTCCTCGGCCCGACGGCGGATGGGGGCGACGACGTGGACCCGGCGACGTCCTGCTTGCTGACCAGAACCTTTGGAGCGTTCTTCGCGGGTCCTTTCACCTTCCCTTTCGGTTTCTTGGCGGGGGGCTGGCCGTCGCCCGAGCCGTCGTCCCTGGGCGCCTCCTCGAGCGCCGGCGGCGTCGCGCCCGGTCCGTTGGAGCATATGAGCGCGATGGTCTGAAGCGTCTTGCCCAGCCCCATGTCGTCCGCGAGGATACCCCCGCGGCACACCGCCGGCCTCGCCCTGGTTTTGTGCGATGACAAGATGTTGACGTACATCCCCGTCTTCTCCTCGTACGACCAGAACGGGGGTAAAGAGTTGCTGTTCTCGCGGTGCAGCATCCACGCCAGCGCCTCCTTCTGGTGCGGGTACATCGGGGCGGTGACCGCTCGTTTCGGCGTGGCCGTCTTAGTCGACTGGCGCTCCTCTTCCAGTCGCTTGAACAGCTGGTCGAGCGCGTCCTCGCGCTCCGACGTGTCCATGACCTTCGTCACCGGCTCCAGCTCCATGACCCTCCGAGCCTGCGGTTCGACGTTCCCGCCCAAGTAAAGCTGACCGAGGCGGCATCTCTTCACGACCTCCTCCTTGTTCTCGGGTAGGCCCCAGAGGAAGAGCGTGACCGGGATGGAGTACTTGTTGTCCGCGCCGGTCGTGACCACGCCGGAGACGTGGTGCACCAACTCGCGGTCTAGAAGCGGAGCGAGGTAGAGCGCCTTGTCCCTCGGCAGGTGACCCACCTTGACGTCCAGAATGTTATCCACGCGGATGGCGTTCCTGTCGTACGGGTTTGTGGGTTCTCGCACCAGCCGCACCTGCTCGTTCCTGCTCACCGTGCCGGCGTAGTACTGGACCCCGACGATGTAGGCGCCGAACGCCCCGTAGCAGACGACGCGACGCTCCACTTCAGCCTCGGTGTCCTCAGCCTGGGTGCCCAGATCCTCGTCGAAGCGCTCCACCGGGGCGGCGCGGGCGGGAACCGGGGCGGTACCGGAGGCGGTGACGGGGGCGGCGGTGGGGACAGC
>Ga0209425_10002800_pt1 | contig 19018 bp, 23 predicted proteins | sample COG_05_FD_184749 | JGI IMG/M metagenome (GOLD analysis project Ga0209425, IMG submission 184749) | Pelagic Microbial community sample from North Sea - COGITO 998_met_05 (SPAdes) (version 2) | ecosystem: Environmental > Aquatic > Marine > Neritic zone/Coastal water | place: Helgoland, sampling...
TTGCGGGGGTAGGATTTGAACCTACGACCTTCAGGTTATGAGCCTGACGAGCTACCAGACTGCTCCACCCCGCGATAAATTATTTTTTCTTTATGTTAACTGCTTGAAGCTTATCTTTCTCTTCTTTAATATCGTATGAAATAGTTTGTTCTTCTTTTAAAATTTTTAACTTTGACTCTTCCAGTGCTGAAATATGAAGAAAAATATCTTTTTGTGTTTCGTTGTCAGTAATAAATCCATAACCCTTTTTGGTGTTAAACCACTTCACTTTACCTGATGGCATTATTAATCCTCTCATTATAAATTTTTTAGTATCTATTTTTAAGTTTTTGGAGTTTTTTTATTCTTTTGATGTTTTCTGTTTGAACTCTTTTTTTTCTCTCTGATGGTTTTTCATAAGTGCTTTTCATTTTCATTACCTTAAAAAAACCTTCTTTTTGAAGCTTTCTTTTTAAAACTCTAATAGCCTGTTCAACATTATTATCTTTTACTTCTATTTTAATAAAAACCTCCAGTTAATTTTCATGGTTGGTATCATTTGCATCTTTGTTTGTCTAGAGTGATGCGGCTTGAGCCTTTTTTTCCTCTCTAATTTTAGCTTTTTTCTCTCTTTCGACTCTTCTTTTGGCTTTATCCAAACTTTTTTGAAAGGTCTCTTGAGTACATAAAGCTAAAATTACTGGGTCTCTTGGCTTTAAACTAGAAAAATTCCAATAGCTTCTTTTTCTTATTAATGAAACTGTCCCTTTAGTGCTTCCAACAAGTTTAGAAATTTGACCATCAGTTAATTCAGAAGCATTTTTACACAGCCATAAAATTGCATCAGGTCTATCTTGCCTTTTTGATAGCGGTGTATATTTTGGTCTTTTTCTTTCTTTAATTTCAACTTCTTCAATTTTTTTTAATAACCTTAAACTTTTTAAAGAATCTTTTGAACATAATTCAATTTCATCTCGAGATAGTTGTCCTGCTAAAATCGGATTGTAAGCTTTTATACCTTTTGCAACATCTCCATCAGCAATCCCTTTAATTTCTAATTCATGTAAATTGCAAAATTCTGCAATTTGTTTGAATGTTAATGTAGTATTTTCAACAAGCCAAACAGCTGTTGCTTTTGGCATAAATGGTGCATCAGTCATAATTTATTTTTTTGATCTTAGGTTGCTAAATTTTTTGTTATATTTACTTACTCTTCCTTTATCTAAGATCTTTTGAGTTCCACCAGTCCATGCAAAATGAGACTTTGGGTCGATATCCAATTTTAATGTGTCGTTTTCTTTACCCCAAGTTGATCTAGTCTCAAACTCTGCACCATCAGTCATTACAACTTTAATTTTGTGATAGTTCGGATGTATGTTTTTTTTCATGTGCGAAGTTTTATATGAATAATTGTTTTTACTCAATATCTTTTTTATTTATAAGCTCTTTTAATTCATCATGAATATTGGAATTAGAGGCTAAAATATTCTTTTTTAGTGGGCTGCTAGCATCCTCTTCAAAAAAGTCAACAAATCCTCCAGCTTCTTTTAAAATAATTACCCCAGCTGCAATATCCCAATAGTTTAATTCTCTTTGCCAATAACCATCAAATCTACCACAAGCAACATACGCCATATCTAAAGCAGCACTTCCAAACTTTCTTACATTTGATACGTTATTAGATACATTAATATATTCAGAAAAAATTTTGTTTTTAATTTTACTAGCCCCCTTTGGTCCACCTGTAACCAACAAAGAGTCCTTTAATTTTTTTTTATTTGAAACTCTTATTCTTGAATTATTTAGATAAGATCCATTTCCTTTTTCTGCACAAAACATCTCGTTTGTAATTGGGTTAAATATTACTCCACATTTAATTTCATTGTTTTCCTCATATCCAACTGAGATCGCAAATTGAGGAATACCATTTAAAAAGTTCATGGTTCCATCTATAGGATCTATTATCCATCTATTTTTAATATTCGATTTATTAATTATCCCAGTTTCTTCAGTAATTATTCCGTATTCGGGATGTGCTTTCTGCAGTTCTTCAATTAAAATCTTTTCAGTTCTTCTATCGGCAGATGAAACAAAATCTCCTGGTCCTTTAGAAGAAACTTGTAAATTTTCAAGTTCACCAAAATCCCTAATTAAAGATCTTGAAGCCTTCATACACGCTCTAGTTATCAAATTAATTTGGGGAGAGTTTAATCTCACTAGTTTACTCTTTTCACATACTCTAATGTACGAGTATCAACTATTATTTTTTCACCGCTTTCAATGAACGGTGGAACATTTATTTTTATACCACAGTCAAGTAATGCAGGCTTATAGGAAGAAGAAGCGGTTTGATTTTTGATTGCCACATCAGTTGTTTCTATAGTGCATTCAATATTATTTGGCAGCTCTATGGAGATTGGTTTTTCTTCCATGAAAGAAATTGTAACTTCTAAATTTTCTTTTAGAAGTTTATATTTTTCACCAGTTATTGATTTAGGAATTTCAACTTGTTCAAATGTCGTGTTATCCATGAAATGACAATTTTCACCATCTATATATAAAAAATTAAATTTTTTTTCGTCAACTTCTGCTTTTTCTACAGTTTCACTTGATCTAAACCTTTCATTTAGTTTTGTTCCTTTAATAACACTTTTTAATTCTACTTGATTAAAAGCTCCTCCTTTACCAGGCTTAACATGTTGAGTTTTTAAAACATTCCAATAATCATTCTTATGTTCAATTATCATTCCAGTTTTTATTTCAATAGCGGTGATTTTCATTTAAACTTTCTAATAGCTAATTCAGGTTTTAATTTCGGGTTATCCCAAATAAAACTTGATATTGCAATATATTTTGCCCCTGATTTAATTAATTTTTTATAATTTAAATTATTAATTCCACCAATTACCACAATTGGCTTTTTAATATTCTTTTTTGACCATCTCAGAATACTTAAATCAGCTTTCTTGGCATTTGGTTTAAGTTTAGATTTAAAAAAAGAGCCAAAAGCTAAATAATTAGCTTTATCTTTTACCGCTTTTTTAGCAAGAACTTTTGAGTTGTGGCAGGTAACTCCTATAATTTTATTTTTAAGAATTTTTTTTGCTATTTTTATAGAACCATCAAGCTGTCCCATATGGCACCCATCAGCTCTAGACTTTGCCACAACTTTATAATTATCATTTATTATAAGTTTTACATTATATTTTAATGTAATTTTTTTAACTTTATGTGAAACTTTTATTAGATTTTTTAATTTAACTTTTTTTAACCTTAATTGAAAAAATTTAACATTTCCGTAAGATAAAACTGCCTCTAGTTTACTATAAAATTTTTCATCTACTTTATTAGGAGAAATTAAATATACTAATTTCTTCAATGTAATTAGGCCGCTGACTCTTTTTCTAGATTTTCAGACCATTCTCCTTTTGAAGAAAGTCCATTCATTTTAGCTCTATGATTAAATGCTTTTTGAATGTCTGCAATATTTTCTTGATTTTTACCAAATTCTTTTAAAGCACTCGCTTGTAAGCCTCTACCATAAGAAAAAGTAATTAAAAAGTTTGTGTCATTGATTTTATTTATTTCATTAAGATTTTTACTAGAATCTATTTCAGACTGACCTCCTGATAAAAATGCAATACCAGGGACTTCACTTGGAACATTTTTTTTAAGACAATCTAAAGTTTTTCTAGCTATTTCTTCCGGACTAGATTTGTCTTTACAACCCGATCCAGGTATAACCATATTTGGTTTTAAAATAGTTCCTTTTAAATCAACATTCTGTATTTCAAGTTCATTATAACATTCATTAAGCACATCTGATGTAACCTGATAACATTTTTCAATATCATGTGATCCATCCATTAAAACTTCTGGCTCAACTATTGGCACCATCTGAGCTTCTTGAACTAAAGCAGCATATCTCGCTAATGCATGTGCATTTGACTTTATTGATTGTGATGAAGGATATTTTTTACCAATAGTGTAAACAGCTCTCCATTTTGTAAATCTGGCTCCAAGATCGTAGTATTCTTTTAATCTTTCTCTTAAACCATCTAATCCTTCCGTAACAGTCTCCTCACTTGATCCCGCTAAAGCCTTTGCTCCTTTATCTACTTTAATTCCTGGTATTGCTCCATGTTTAGAAATCAATTCTGGTATGGTCGGTCCTAAAGTTGTCGTTTGTTTAATTGTTTCATCAAAAAGAATTACACCTCCAATACAATCTTTCATAGCATCGGCATTAAATAAAGTTTGTCTAAAAATTAATCTATTTTTTTCTAAATTCTCCACGTTTATGCTTTTAAATCTCTTCGCAATTGTTCCAGTGCTTTCATCAGCAGCTAAAATTCCTTTGCCTTTAGCACACATTTTTTTTGCAATTTCATTAAGTGTCATAATGTTTTATTTATTTTAAAACACTAAGACCAGGCAAGTCTTTTCCTTCCAGGTACTCTAAAAATGCCCCACCAGCTGTTGATAAGTGTGTAAAAGAAAGTTTATTTTTACTTTTATTTATTGCCGCAAGTGTATCACCTCCTCCTAAAATTGAGATTAATGATTTTTGTATTGTATTTTTTGAGATAGTTTCTGCTATAGACATAGTTCCATTCATAAAGCTTTCATTTTCAAAATATCCTGCTGGGCCATTCCATAAAACTGTGTTTGATTTATCAATCATATCATTAATGCTTTTAATAGTTTTAGGACCGATATCTAAAATAATTTCTTTATCTTCTATAGTATTTAAATCTTTATTTTCCCCACTGCCGGTAAAACTTGCACCAACAACACAGTCTTCCGGAATTAAAACTTTACATTTATTCTCTTTAGCTTTTTCATAAATTTTTTTAATTATTTCCTTAGTATTTTCTTCAATTAATGATTTTCCAACATTTATATTTTTGTAAACAAAAAAATTGTTAGCCATAGCCCCAACAATTATTAAATTATTAACTTTTTCAATTAAACTTGTAATAACGTTAATTTTTGTTGAAATTTTTGAGCCACCAATAATACATGTTGCTGGTTCCTTTTTGTTTTGAATTATGAGGTTGATTGCATCAATTTCTTTTTTTAACAGAGGTCCTGCATAAGACTTATTAACAAACTTTGTAATATTATGAATAGACGCTTGTTTTCTGTGAGAACAAGAAAAAGCATCATTAATGTAAATATCTCCAAGTGAGCCTAACTTTTTTGAAAATTTTTCATCATCATTGCCTTCATCTTTGAAGTATCTAATGTTCTCCAATAGTATTATTTCACCTTCTTTTAAGTGTGAGAACTTATCTTGAACTTCTTCATCTAAATTTCCCATAAAAAAATAAACATTAGTTTCAAGAATTTTTCTTAAATATTTGTAAACAGGCATTAAAGATAATTCTGGAATCTTAATTCCTTTTGGCCGACCTAAGTGACTTATGATTATTATTTTTGCTTTTTTTTGAACTAATTTTTTTATGAAAGGTATGCATAAAGCTATTCTCGTGTCATCTTGTATAACTTTATCTTTTAATGGAACGTTAAAGTCCAATCTAAGAATTATTTTTTGATTTTGAACATTTAAGTTTTCAGGAAAAAAAATTATTTTATCCATTTGTCTTAGTTATTCTCTCAACTTTTTTTGAATAAAATTTGTAATTTTTTCTTCAGTTAAATTAAAATGATCATAGACTTCTTTATACGGTGCACTTTCACCAAATTGATCTATTCCTAAATTAAAACCTTTATTTTTGATATATTTTTGCCAAGATGTAATACTTCCAGCCTCCAATGTTACAACTAAAGAGCCTTCTTCTAAAAGATCTTTTTTATATTCTTCAGATTGTTTATCAAAAAGCTCCATACAAGGCATCGAAACCACTTTTGAATTTATATTGTTTTCTTTTAATTTATCTTGAGTTTTTAAAGCTAGCTCAACTTCAGTACCTGAAGCAATTAATGTTATGTTGCTCTCGTGTGATGTTATATTGACTGTGTAAGCTCCTTTTTTACATTTATTTTTTTTAGAGCTCTCAGGGTTGATGTAAGGAACTTTTTGTCTAGACAGTGCAATTACACTTGGAGTGTTATCGCTTTCTAACGCTATTTGCCAGCACTCTAAAGTTTCATTGATGTCTGCGGGTCTAAAAACATTTAAATTTGGAATAGCTCTTAACCCTGCAAGTTGTTCAATAGGTTGATGTGTAGGCCCGTCTTCACCAAGACCAATAGAGTCATGTGAAAAAATATAAATTACTTTTAATCCCATTAAGGCAGATAATCTTATTGAAGGTTTGCAGTAGTCTGAAAAAATTAAAAATGTTCCACCGTACGGTATTAATCCTCCGTAAAGCGCTAAACCATTCATAGTTGCTGCCATGCCGTGTTCTCTCACTCCGTAATGAATATAATTTCCATTAAAGTTTTTTGAATTAATAATTTTTGAACTATTTGTTTTTGTATTATTAGAGCCACTCAAATCTGCCGAACCACCAATAAGTTGAGGAAGTATAGCTGTGATGGTTTCAATAGCCGCCATAGAACATTGTCTAGTCGCTAAACTTGGTTTCGATTCAAAGTATTTTATTTTTTCTTTTTCAATAAGTTTTTCAAGCTCACCATGTTCAGAATTTATATAAATCTTTTCTAATTCAGACTTAATTTCAGGACTTTTTTTGTTAATTGACTCTTCCCATTTTTTTTCTATTATTTGACCTCTGTCCCCAATTTTTTTCCATTCATCTAAAATTTCCTTAGGGATTTTAAATGGGTCATTATTCCATTTTAGTTTTTTTCTGACCAAAGCAATTTCATCATCTCCTAGTGGAGAACCATGTGATGACGCTTTCCCAGATTTGTTAGGAGACCCAAAACCTATAACGGTTTTACAAGATATTAAAGTTGGTTTGTTAGATTTAGAGGCTTTAGAAATTGCTTTAGAAATTTGTTTTTCATTGTGACCATTAACTTCTAAAAAATTCCATCCATATGATTCAAATCTTTTTTTATAATTATCTGAAACACTAAGCGACGTTGCTCCATCTATCGATATTTTATTATTATCAAAAAAAACAATTAGGTTTTTTAGTTTTAGGTGCCCTGCTAAACTCATAGCTTCGTGACTAATACCTTCCATTAAGTCACCATCACTCGCAACAACATAAGTTTTATTATTAATTATATTAGAGCCAAATTTTTTTTCAAACACCTCTTCGGCTATAGCCATTCCAACAGCATTACCCAAGCCTTGACCTAATGGCCCTGTTGTAGTTTCAATCCCGGTTCCTTTTTTATATTCTGGGTGACCTGCACAAATTGAATTTAGTTGTCTGAAATTTTTTATATCTTCAATTGAAATGCTTTTGTAACCACTTAAATAAAGCAAAGAATAAAGAAGCATAGAACCATGTCCAGCTGATAAAATAAATCTATCTCTATTGATCCAATTAGGATTTTTTGGATTAAACCTCAGGTGGTATTTGAATAATGTAGTAGCAACATCAGCCATACCCATGGGCATACCAGGGTGACCAGAATTTGCTTTTTGCACAGCGTCAATTGTTAAAAACCTAATTGCGTTGGATAATTGATTAAATTTTACACTCACTTTTAATTACCTATATAGACTTAAACTATCGATATCAATAATATGATATAAAAATTTATGAGCAATATTGAAAAAAAGGAAAAAAATTTAAATCTTCTTATAGACAAATTAGATTCATTGTCTTTAAGTTATTCACAGCCTACCTACGAAATCGAAAAAATTAGAACTGAAAAAAATGAATTATCTAGAAAAAAAAATGAAATAGAAAAAAAAAATCTAGAGTTAATTAGAGAACATAAATATTTAAAAGAAAAAGTTAAAAATTTACAATTAGAAGTTAATAAAAGATCTGAAATAGAGGATAAATTTAATCAGGATATTGAAGAACTAAGCCAAGAAACAGAAAATTTAGTTAGTGAGATTGACAAATGGCAAATGTAAATATTAAATTTAATAATAAAGATTATTTACTATCTTGCGATGACGGCCAAGAAGAATCCCTAAAAAAACTAACAAAATTTTTGGATAAAAAATATTCTGAGCTCAAGGATAAATTAGGAAATATTGGGGAAAATAAACTTTTATTAATTACCACCATACAATTAATTGATGAATACTTTGACTTAAAGCAAAGAGTAACTGATCAGAAGGCAAAATTAGATGTAATTTCAAATAAATTTAAGGAAATAAAGTCTTTAGCTATTAAATATAAAGAGGATAAAGATATTGAGATTAAAAAATTGAACGAAGAATTAGAAGATTTCCAAAAAACTATAGAAGAGAGCAGCTCTTTGTACGAATCGATGTTAGATAAAACAACACAATCACTAGAAAAAATAATTTCAAATACAGAGTCACTGTCCAAAATACAGTAAATGCAACAAAAAAATTTAGTAAGGAAAAAATACTATCTTTTAAGAAAAAAAAAATATTATGAAATAAGCACAGATTTTTTTACCCCGTTTATAGATTTAATTAAATTAAAATTCAAAAAAAAAAAATTCAAACTAGCTTTATACTACCCTGCATCATTTGAAATAAATGTACTTAGATTATTAGATTTTAATTATATTGTTAAGCAAAAAATATTGCTTCCTATTATTGAGGAAAGTAACTCAATGAATTTTTTTTCATGGAAAAGAAATGAAATTTTACAAGTTAACAAATTTGGAATGTTAGAGCCAATTAAATCAAAGCTTGATGTCCCCGAAATTATGCTGGTTCCTCTTTTAGTTTTTGATAATGATAAATATAGATTAGGTTACGGTAAAGGATTCTATGATCGTTATTTAAATAAATATTTAAGAAAATTTAAAAATATTTTAACCATTGGTGTTGCTTTTTCATTTCAAAAACATCATAAACTGCCGATAAATAATAATGATGTAAAATTAAATTACATTCTTACAGAAAAAGGTATTTATTAATGAAATTATTAATCTTAGGCGATGTAATGGGGGCATCAGGTAGAGATGCTTTAAAAAATAAATTACCTAAAATAATTATTGAACAAAAAATTGATTTTGTAATTGTAAATGGAGAAAACGCAGCTGATGATGGTAGAGGTATAACTCAGATTATTGCCGAAGAATTTTTTTCTAAAGGTGTTGATGTAATAACTTCTGGAAACCATATTTGGGATAAACATGAAACAGTAAATTATATTGATAAAGAAAATAGACTTTTGAGGCCAGCAAATCTTGCAGAGGGCTCGCCTGGAAAAGGTTATGAAATTTATATTTCTAAAAATAAAAAATATAAAATCGGTGTAATTAATTTAATGGGAAATGTATTTATGAGAAAAACAGACGATGTTTTTCAAACTGCAAAAAATATTATTAAAAAATTAGTATTAAAAAAAAATATTGATTTTTTAGTCGTTGATTTTCATGGTGAAATTACAAGTGAGAAAATGGCAATGGGACATTTTTTCGATGGTTTATCAACTTGCGTTGTCGGAACCCACACCCATGTTCCAACAGCAGATACTCGTATTTTAGAAAAAGGAACAGCTTATCAAACAGATATAGGAATGTGCGGGGATTACAATTCTGTAATTGGAATGAATAAGGAAAATTCAATTAAAAGGTTTCTCAAAGATAAAAATGCAACCAAACATTTTCCAGCTGAAGGTGAGGGAACATTGTCAGGAATAATCGTAGACACTGACTTAAAAACTGGACTAGCGAAAAAAGTTATTAGATTAATTGATGGAGGTAGCTTAGCTAAATAATTATGGCAGGACACTCACATTGGGCTGGAATAAAACATAAAAAAGGAAGAGCTGATAAAGAAAGATCAAAAATATTTTCAAAACTTTCTAGAGAAATTACTGTTGCTGCGAAACTAGGAGATAAAGACCCAGATATGAACCCAAGATTAAGAACTGCCATTCAAGCAGCGAAACAAGCAAACATGCCAAAAGACAATATTGCTAGAGCTATTAGCAAATCGGAAATGAATGGTGACAAAAATTATGAGAATTTAAGATATGAAGGATTTGGGATATCTAACGTTGCTTTTATAATTGAAACTTTAACAGATAATAAAAATAGATCAGCATCTAGCATTAGAACTGTGCTTCAAAAAAATGGAGGTAGGTTAGGTGAGTCTGGTTCCGCAACTCATATGTTTAATAATTGTGGAATAATTCAATTTGATAAGAATAAAATAAATGAAGAAGAAGCTTTTGAGATCGCAATTAATGCAGGAGCAAAAGACTGCACTAATTTAAAAGATAGTTTTGAAATTATTACTGAAAAAGAGGATTTTTATAAAATTAAAACTGAACTAGAAAAAAAAATTGATACCTTTTCATATTCAGCAGTAGAGTGGAGGCCTATCAATTATTTAGATTTAAATAGTGAGCAAAATGAAAAAATATTGGAAATATTGAGTGCATTAGAGGAACTAGATGATGTACAAAATATTTTTACTAATGCAAATTTAGAAAACATAAAGTCATGAAAATTATAGGAATAGACCCTGGTTTGAGTGGAGGCATAGCTGTCTTAGAAAATAATAAAGTATTAAATATGTTTGATATGCCAGTTATGTCAGAAGGAAAAAAAAACAAAAGACAGCTGAATAGCGCCCAGTTAGTTAGCCTAATAAAAGAAAATATAAAATCAAACGAAGATATAGCGGTTATTGTTGAACAAGTTAATGCAATGCCGGGTCAAGGGGTTACTAGCATGTTCAATTTTGGTCAAACTTTTGGCGCCATTAAAGGTGTTTGTGCAGCTCTTGAGCTACCAATTTTTTTTGTTAGACCGTCAAAATGGAAAAAACATTTTGAGTTAATTAATTCATCAAAAGACTCAAGTAGAACAAAAGCTATAGAAATGTATCCAACGTTAGCAAATCAATTGGCTAAAAAAAAAGATGTCAATAAATCAGATGCCATTTTAATAGCAAGATTTTATAGTGAGACAAGATTATTAGACAATAATTAATAATTATTTATTAAAAAAACGCCAAATTCATGACACAATCTAAAAGTAATTAATCATAATGGAACAAGATATAGCAGCTCAAGTTGTCGGATTAGGTGGAGCCACAGACTTTTCATTATGGAAGCTTTTTTTAAGGGCCGACTTTGTAGTAAAATTTGTAATTATATTATTGATAGCTGCCTCAATTTTCTCATGGGCTCTAATATTTGATAAATTTAAATTATTTAAACAAATCAACAAATCTATAGAAGAGTTTGAAAAAAAATTTTGGAAGGCAAAATCTGCTGAAAGTTTTAATAGCAGCCTTCCCGCAAACTCAAACGACCCAGCAATTTTAATTTTTAAATCTGCTATGGCAGAGCTCATAAAAACAAAAAGGCAAACATCAACAGTTCAATCTGCAAGAGTAGGAAGGGTATTAGAAATTTCAACAGATAACGAAATGAGAAAAGTGGAAAAAAATTTTACTTTTCTTGCAACTGTAGGATCTACAGCTCCTTTCATTGGTCTATTTGGAACAGTGTGGGGAATAATGAATTCATTTCAATCAATAGCAATTTCAAGAAATACAAGTCTCGCTATTGTAGCGCCAGGAATAGCAGAAGCATTGTTTGCAACTGCATTAGGGCTATTAGCTGCAATACCTGCTGTAGTAGCTTACAATAAGTTTAATAGTGATTCCCAAAAATATTTTTCAAGAATAGAAAACTTTTCTAAAAGATTTTTATCTATAATTTAAATAATGGCTTTTAAATTTAATCGCTCAAAAAAAGAACCAATGAGTGAAATAAATGTAACACCATTTGTTGACGTTATGTTAGTTCTTTTAATTATTTTTATGGTAACTGCACCTTTATTAACAGTCGGTGTTCAAGTAGATCTACCAGAGTCTGCAGCTGATTCATTGCCAGATGATCAAGAACCATTAACCCTAAGTATAAATTCTAAAGGTGAGATATATATTCAAGAACATCAAGTTAATTATCAAAAAATGATACCAAAATTATTAGCTATTGCAAAAAATAGAACTGATACAAGAATTTATGTAAGAGGAGACAAGAATATTAATTACGGAAGGGTATTAGAAGTAATGGGAACACTATCTGGAGCGGGATTTTCAAAAGTTGCCCTAATATCTGAGCCTTATAAAAACTAGGATGCATGATGATAAGAAGTTTAATTTACTCTTTAACATTTCATTCTGTGATGATCCTATTAACTATTTTAAGTTTACCGTTTATGCTTAGAGAACCTGTAGACTTACCTCCAATTGTTTCAGTCGAGTTAATCCAAATCTCAGATCAAACTAATATTCCTTATGCTCCAAAAGCTAGAAAGATAATTAAAGAAACTAAAAAAAAGGAAAAAGAAAGATTAGTATCAGAACAAGCCCCACCATCAGCTAAAGCAAAAGAAAAACCAGATAGAATTCCTTTACCAAATGAAAAAAAAGAAAAAAAACAAATAGTTAAAAAAAAGCAAAATCCAGAGGAAGTTAAACCAGAAATTAGACAATCTTCTGAATTTGAAAAAAAAGAAATTATAGACACTAATCAAATAGCTGCTTTAATTGATAAAGCTAAAGAGGAGGAGGCCACAAAACAGAAAAAAATAGACAAGATCACTCAAAGTAGCCAAAAAAACTCATTTGCCACTGGTTTAACACTTTCAGAAGAAGATGCTCTACGAGCTCAAATATTTGGTTGCTGGAGCGTGCCATTAGGACTACCTTACAATGAAGATCTACTTGTAAGAATTAAACTTAATTTAAAAAAAGATGGAACAATAACTAAATCAGAAATTTTAGATCATCAAAGAATGAACAGACCAGGTCAAAAATTTTATAAAGTTTTAGCTGAAAGCGCCCTAAGAGCTGTAAGACTTTGTCAGCCATTAAAAGTTCCTCCAACTGGTTATGATAAATGGAAAGAAATACAATTAAACTTCAACCCAACAGAAATGTTAAGAGGCTAGCATGAAAAAATTACTTCTAATAATCTTATTAAATTGTTTTTTATTTAATATATCTTACGCGTTAATAGAAGTTGATATTACAAGAGGAAACCTTGATCCTTTACCAATAGCTGTCTCCCCTTTACATGTAGATATAAAATCAGAAAATTATAATGATATAAAAGTAAAAGAGTTAGGTGAAAATATTTCAGAGATAATAGAAAATAATTTTAAAGCAACAGGATTGTTCAACCCTTTAAAGAAAGAAGCATTTGTCCAAAAACCAGATATTACTCACTTAAAACCAAGGTTTGAAGATTGGAGACTAATTAAAGCCCAAGCACTCGTATCAGGAAAACTTCTAATTAAAGATGGAAAATTAAAAGTTGAATTTAGACTTTGGGATTTAGCAGCTGCTAAAGAAATGACAGCTTTAGCTTTTACAACTACGCCATCGAACTGGAGAAGAGTGGCTCATATTATTTCTGATAAAATTTACGAAAGACTTACTGGTGAAGAAGGATATTTTGACACAAGAATAATTTATGTAGCTGAAAGTGGACCAAAAAGTCAAAGAGTTAAAAAATTGGCAATTATGGATCAGGACGGTGCTAAGACCAAATACCTTACATTAGGTAATGAACTGGTATTGACACCTAGGTTTAATCCAACCAACCAAATGGTAACCTACATGTCTTACTTTAGAAATATGCCAAGAGTTTATTTACTTGATATTGAAACTGGAACGCAAGAAGTTGTTGGAAACTTTCCAGGCATGACTTTTGCTCCAAGATTTTCACCAGATGGAAAAAAGATTGTAATGAGCTTTGCCAAAGATGGAAATTCTGACATATTTACAATGAATTTAGAGACAAGAGTTGTAGAGAGAATTACTAATCATTCTTCAATCGATACATCTCCTTCTTTTTCACCGGATGGTAAATTTATTGCATTTAACTCAGACAGAAGCGGTCTACAACAGATTTATGTGATGAGAAGTGACGGAAGTGGAGTTAAAAGAATAACATTTGGTAATGGAATTTATGGAACGCCAGTATGGTCTCCCCGAGGAGATTTAATAGCTTTTACAAAAATGAGAAAAGGTAAATTTTATATAGGTGTAATGAGAACAGATGGAACAGGGGAAAGGCTATTAACTGAAAATTTTTACCAGGAGGCCCCCTCATGGTCACCTAACGGTAGAGTTATAGTGTTTTATAGAGAAACAAAAGCAGGATTAAAAGGAGAGGGTTTTACAGCTAAATTATGGTCGATTGACATAACCGGGTATAACGAAAGACAGCTTAAAACCGAAACCGACGCATCAGACCCATCTTGGTCTTCTTTACTATCTAAATGAGGCTGTATTTTATGTAAAATGTACTTGAATAACAACGAATAATTTGAAATAAATCAATTTATCAAACCCAGGGGAAAAAAATGATATTTAATAAGAATTTAAAAAACGTACTATTAGTAATTTTTACAACTTTATTACTTAGTGCTTGTTCTACAGCTAAAAAAACTGGAACAGCAAGTGACGACGCATATACAGGAAAAGAAACAGTTGAATATTTAGCTGCAGGGGTTCCTGACAGAGTATTTTTTGCAACTAACAAATCTTCATTAACTACAGCTTCAAGAGCTACTTTAAGAAAACAAGCTACTTACTTAAGAAAAAATAAGAAGCTTAATGTTACAATTGAAGGTCACGCTGACGAAAGAGGAACAAGAGAATATAACTTAGCATTGGGTGAAAGAAGAGCTAACGCAGCCAGAGATTATTTAATGACTTATGGAATTTCAGGAAAAAGAATTTCAGTTATTAGTTACGGTAAAGAAAAGCCGGTTAACGCAGCGTCAACACCTTTAGCCTGGTCTCAAAACAGAAGATCTGTAACTGTTAAAGTAAACTAAAAATAAATTAAATTATTAAAGACCCCTTAATAGTAAATATCAAGGGGTCTTTTTTTTGCCATTTTATCTAATTAAAAATGAATTATGTTTAATAAGATTAAATTTTTAAAGTTACCCCTATTAGCGTTATCTTTATTTTTATTTAGTTCAATAACAATAGCCGAAGATGAGGAAGTTGTTCTACAAGCAATTTCCGACCAAATTCAAGTTATTACCAAAGATCTTAAAACACTAGAGAAAGCAGTTTATCAAAAATCAGATATAGCTTCATCAACTACCCTAAATTCAATTAAGTCTGATGGTTTAAACGAAGATGTTATGACCAAACACCTTTTAAAATTGAATGAAATTGAAAATCAATTTCGGGAGCTGACAAATAAATTTGAAGAAGTTAATTTTAAATTAGACAAACTATCAATGCGAGTATCAAAGATTCAATCAGATACTCAATTAAGATTTTCAGATTTAGAGAGTGGAATAAAAACTAACCCGAAAGAAAAAAAAGTCAATTTACCAGGCTCAACCAAGCCACAAGACTTTGGCGCTTCCCCAGGCTACGAGACTACCAATTTACCAAAAGAGCAATCAATAAACTCTATTGATAGCGCTCAAACAGTTATAACAGAAGAGCCGGAAAAAAAAAAATCTTTGTTGCCTAACAAACCTACAGAGGAACAATATGAATTTGCAGTAAGTTTTATGAAAATTGGAGATTATGAAACTGCAGAGTTTGCATTAAGAGAATTTATTGACAAAAATAAAGATCATGACCTAGCGGGTAATGCACAATATTGGTATGGTGAAACTTTTAGAATTAGGCAATTATATTCTGATGCTGCAACAGCTTATTTAGATGGTTACCAAAATTATCCAAAAAGCAAGAAAGCCCCAGACAATCTATTAAAGTTAGGTATTACCATGGTTCAACTAGGAGAAAAAGATCAAGGATGCAAAATGATATCTGGACTAAAAAAAGAATATCCAAAAGCTAGCAAGTCTGTGTTACAAAAAGCTCAGTATGAGCAAAAAAGATTCAAGTGTAAATCTTAAGAATGGATTTAATAATTTTAAAGATTTATCAAAAATATTTGTTAACTTTAAAAATAAGTTAGATCGTCTTAATAATAACTCTTATACCGTTGCTGTATCTGGTGGGCCAGATAGTCTAGCTTTAGCAGCTTTGACGAAGGCTTATTCATATATTAAAAAGACTAAGTTCCGATATGTTTTAGTAGATCACAATATTAGAAAAAATTCTGCCCAAGAAGCAAAACAAGTGCAGAGTTTATTAAAAAGCAGTAAAATAAAACTAAATATTATTATAAATAAAAAAAAAATTACTAAGAACATCCAAGGTCAAGCAAGAAACACAAGGTATGAAATTCTCTCAAATTATTGTAAAAAAAATAAGATTTACACACTTCTTACCGCTCATACTTTAGAAGACCAGGTTGAGACTTTTTTTATTAGGCTTTCAAGAGGTAGCGGATTAAAAGGTCTATCAGCCATGAGTGATTTGAGTAAAATTAATAATAAGATAAAACTATACAGACCTTTATTAGACACAAAAAAAAAATTTTTAATTAAAATTTCAAAAAGTATATTTGGAAAATATTTTAAAGACCCGTCTAATAAAGATTTAAAGTATTTAAGAACAAAAGTAAGAAATTTAAAGAAGCCTTTGAAAAAAAGTGGTATTGAATATGAGCAAATAATTAGATCAATTAATAATTTAGCTCTGAGTAAAGCCACACTAGATGGATATTTTAAAAATATTTTTAAAGATATAATCAAAGAGAAAAAAAAAGAAATCTCATTAAATTTTAAGAAGTTTAAAAAACACAATAAAGAAATTCAAATTGCTTTGATCAACGAATCAATCAAAAGACTTAAAAATAACTATTACAATCCAAGATCAAAAAAAGTGGAAAATTTAATCAAAAATGTGGAAAAAGCAGATTTTAAAAAATCTACGCTTGGAGGATGTGTTTTTATTATAAAAAAAGACAATTTATGTTTAAAAATTGAAAAAACTTAATTTTTTTAAGATTTTGGATGTTTTGTCTTATTTACAACTCATTAATTTATAAAATATACTTGTTATGATGAATTTAATGATTATCTACAATCTATGAATATTAAAAACTTAATAATGTGGGTCATTATAGTCTTACTTTCGGTAGGTCTATTTAACATGTTTCAAGACCCCAAAAAGGTTAATTTAGAAAAAAATTCACTATCATTTTCAAATTTTCTAAATGAGGTAGAGGATGGAAGAGTTGTAGAGGTGCAAATACAAGGAAATAATATTTCAGGTACATTGGCTGATGGAAAAACTTTTAAGACCTATTCTCCAAACTATCCAGAACTAATTGATAAACTTTCATCCAAAGGAGTAAGTATATTAGCTGCTCCCAAGGAAGAAAAGATGCCTTCGCTTTTAGGAATTTTACTTTCCTGGTTTCCGATGCTTTTACTTATTGGTGTTTGGATATTCTTCATGCGTCAGATGCAAGGTGGAAAAGGTGGAGCAATGGGCTTTGGAAGATCAAAAGCAAAACTGCTAAATGAAGCTCAAGGTAAAGTAACATTTAATGATGTTGCAGGCGTTGAAGAAGCAAAAGAAGAGGTAGAAGAAATTGTTGAATTTTTAAAAGATCCAAAAAAATTTAGTCGTTTAGGTGGAAAAATTCCTAAAGGAGCTCTTTTAATTGGCCCCCCTGGAACAGGTAAAACTCTATTAGCAAAAGCTATTGCTGGTGAAGCTAACGTTCCATTTTTTTCAATTTCTGGATCTGATTTTGTTGAAATGTTTGTTGGTGTTGGAGCATCTAGAGTAAGAGATATGTTTGAGCAAGGAAAAAAACATTCTCCATGTATAATATTTATTGATGAGATTGATGCAGTTGGAAGAAGTAGAGGAGCTGGTCTAGGTGGAGGAAACGATGAGAGAGAACAAACTCTCAATCAACTACTTGTTGAAATGGATGGCTTTGATACAAATGAAGGAATTATTTTAATAGCTGCAACAAACAGACCGGATGTATTAGACCCGGCTTTGTTAAGACCAGGAAGATTTGACCGCCAAGTAGTAGTTGGTAATCCAGACATAATAGGTAGAGAGGCAATTTTAAAAGTTCACATTAAAAAAATTAGTACCGGTCCAGATGTAAAATTAAGAACTATAGCAAGAGGGACACCAGGATTTTCTGGAGCTGACTTAGCTAATTTAGTTAATGAGTCTGCCTTACTTGCCGCAAGAAAAAATAAAAGAGTAGTAACTATGTCTGACGTTGAAGAGGCTAAAGATAAAGTGATGATGGGTGCTGAAAGAAGATCAATGGTTATGTCAGAAGATGAAAAAAAATTAACAGCATACCATGAAGGTGGTCACGCAATAGTAGCGTTAAATGAAAAAGCATCAGACCCAATTCATAAAGCAACTATTATACCAAGAGGAAGAGCCTTGGGAATGGTCATGAGATTACCTGAAAGAGATCAGTTATCAGTTACTAGAGAAAAAATGTACTCAGATATAGCTGTGGCCATGGGAGGTAGAATTGCAGAAGAGATAATTTTTGGTCATGACAAAGTTACTTCAGGAGCATCATCTGATATAGACATGGCAACCAAAATGGCAAAAAATATGGTAACAAAATATGGAATGAGCAAAGAACTCGGACCTTTAGCTTATGGTGAAAATGAAGAGGAAATATTTTTAGGAAGATCCGTAACCAAGCAACAAAATGTGTCGGAGGATACCGCAAAAAAAATTGATCTTGAAGTAAAAAAAATTGTTGAAAGCGGTTATGAAAGAGCAAAAAAAGTATTAACTGAAAAAATTGATGACCTACACACATTAGCTAAAGCTCTATTGATATATGAAACTTTGTCAGGAGATGAAATCAGAGATTTAATATTAAAAAATATTAAACCTACTAGATCGTTTAAAGACGAGAATGAAGATGGCGGAAAAGCATCATCAGCATTAGGTTCATTAGGACTTAAACCAAAACCAGCTATTTAACTCCAATGACTAAATATTACACTCGAGCGTGTAATTTTTACTATGGAAAATTATCAAAAAAGTTAGTTCAAAATAAGAAAACATTACCACTTTGTGGTAATAAAGAAATTTCATTTGATCAAGTAGAAATTTTTTCAAAAAAAAAAAAAAAAA